>Ga0075467_10002467_pt1 | contig 14580 bp, 14 predicted proteins | sample DEB08_DNA_9_FD_75067 | JGI IMG/M metagenome (GOLD analysis project Ga0075467, IMG submission 75067) | Aqueous microbial communities from the Delaware River and Bay under freshwater to marine salinity gradient to study organic matter... | ecosystem: Environmental > Aquatic > Marine > Coastal ...
AAAATAGGATTAAGTAATACAGTTATTGGTCCTGTTACTATTGGTAATGATATTCGTCTTGCACAAAATATTACACTTTCAGGGTTAAATCATAATTACCAAGATGTAAGTCGTCCTATTCATGTTCAAGGAGTTTCTACGTCTCCGATAACGATTGAAGATGCCACTTGGATTGGTGCAAATGTGGTCGTTCTCGCAGGAGTAACAATTGGTAAACATTGTGTAGTGGCCGCAGGAAGTGTAGTTACGAAGGACATACCGGCATATTCGGTTGCTGTTGGTAATCCTGCAAGAGTACTAAAAAAGTATAATATCGAAACTAGCACTTGGGAAAAGACTAAAAACTAAAATTATGGAATCATTAAAAATTTTATTTTGGGCACTATTAATCATAATCGTTTACACCTATATGGGCTACGGAATATTATTATTCATCATCATTAAAGTAAGAAGGTTGTTTAAGATTGGAAATAAAGAAGAGGTAGATCCATCTTATGAGCCAGAAGTAACCTTATTTATTGCAGCTTATAATGAAAAGGATTATGTGGAAGCCAAAATGAAAAATACGTTAGAACTTGAATACCCTAAAGAAAAATTAAATATAATTTGGGTTACTGATGGTTCTGATGATGGCACTCCAGATTTGCTAAAAGACTACCCGAATACAACCGTGCATCATTTAGACGAAAGAAATGGTAAAATTGGAGCTATGAATAGGGGGATGGCTTTTGTTAAAACACCTATCGTTATTTTTAGTGACGCCAATACCAATCTTGGAAAAGGATCTATAAGTCGCATTGCTAATCTATTTGGTAATCCAAAGGTTGGATGTGTATCTGGAGAAAAGCGAATTGTTAATAAAGAAAGTGATGCAGCCTCTGGAGCTGGTGAAGGTTTATATTGGAAATACGAATCTGCTCTAAAAAAATGGGATGCTGAATTGTATTCCGTAGTTGGTGCTGCAGGGGAATTATTTGCAATTAGAACTGAATTGTACCGCCATGTTGAGAAAGACACATTACTCGATGACTTTATGATTTCTTTGCGAGTCGCTCAAGATGGTTATACGATTCAATATGATCCTGAAGCCTATGCTATTGAAACTGCTTCGGCAAATGTAAAAGAGGAATTAAAGCGTAAAATTAGAATTTCTGCAGGTGGTATCCAATCTATAGTAAGATTATCGTCGTTACTCAATATTTTTAAATTCGGTACCTTATCATTTCAATACATTTCTCATCGCGTATTACGATGGAGTTTAACCCCCTTATGTCTTGTTCTGTTAATTCCTGTCTTATCGATACTTGCTGCAAATGAGGGCTTAATGTCTTTTAAGTTTTATGCAACTATGTTTTGGCTGCAACTCCTTTTTTATGCGGCAGCCTTATTGGGTTGGTTTTTAGAGAACAGAGAAACTAGAGTTAAAATACTATTTGTACCGTATTACTTCTTTATCATGAATTTATCAGTGGTTTTAGGGTTTTTCCGTTATATGAAAAAGTCGCAATCTGTAAATTGGGAACGTGCTAAAAGAGCTGTTTAACCTATTTAATTCGTATTTAAAAAATATTTAAATCATATCAAAAATTTGAAAAAATGAAATTAGGAATCATAATCATATGCCACAACAATGAAAATGATATTGATATAAGACATTGTGTTAAATATTTAAATAAAGTTAAAGGCATAGAGATATGTTTGGTAAATAACCACAGTAAAGACAATACTTATAATCTTTTGAAGGAGATAAAAGGGTATTGTGAAAATGTTTCTATAGTCAACATAAAAAAATTTAAATCAGATAGTTCAGCAGTAAAAGCAGGTGCCAGATTTATGTCTAGTCAATTTAATTTAAAATATGTAGGGTTTGTTAATTCGAACATGATAGATAAGTATGAAGATTTGAGTCTGTTAATTAAATCTATTCGAGATAATCAAGTTGATATTTCAAATTATAATCAGAACTTTTCAAATAAAAAGGGGATAAAACTAACTATGTTTCAAAGCTTATTTCCTCTTATGGATTATCTAGCAAAAATCAATGTTCAAAGTGAATATAATAGACTTAATCAACTAGGTTAATATTAAAACCCCTAGCTTAGATAAAATAAAATGCAACTAATAGTCAAAGAAAAAATAACGTTTAACGGACTATTGTCCTTTAAAATTAAGAAATATGAATAGAAGAAAAGCTATAGGCGGAATTTTAGCAATCACTGGAATTGGTATTGCTTCGTATAGTGGTGTTAATTTGTTCCACGGAAAATCAAATAGAGGGCAACTCAAAAATTACCTAAATTTATTGTCAGAACTCGTGGATGTTATAATACCACCTACAGAAACCCCTGGAGCAAAAGAAGCAAAAGTTCAAAATTATATTATTGATTTTATGGAATCCTGTTCTTCAAAAAAAGAATATAATAATTTTCTTAATGGATTAACTGATTTACAAGACACTTGTTTAAATAACTACGATAATAATTTTGAAGATTGCACGATGAATCAAAAAGTAGAAGTCCTAGAGAATTTGGACAGTAATTATGATTCCAATAGTTTGTTCGCCAAAATTGATGCTAAAATAAGAGGACGTTCTTTTTTTAATATCCTAAAATCATTAACAGTTGAAGGATATTGTACTTCCGAACTTGGAGCAACAAAACTATTAGCATATGTCCCTGTCCCTTTTAATTATAAAGCAATTACCACAATAGAGCCTAATCAAAAAGCCTGGGCAACAAGATAAATATACCATGAAAAATCAAACAGAAATAAATACTTTTGATGCCATAGTTGTTGGATCAGGTATAAGTGGAGGTTGGGCCGCCAAAGAACTCACAGAAGGAGGATTAAAAACTCTAGTGTTAGAAAGAGGTCGCAACGTAGAACATATAAAAGACTATACAACAGCACTTAAAGCCCCATGGGAATTTAAACATAGAACCCATTTAACGAAAGAAGAATTAGAGGAAAGACCCATTCAAAGCAGCCATTGTAATGCTGGAGATAAACATTTCTATGTAAAAGATAGTGAGCACCCTTATATTCAAGATAAACCATTTAAATGGATAAGAGGGTATCAAGTTGGAGGGCGATCCTTGACTTGGGGTCGCCAGAGCTATCGATTCTCAGAATTAGATTTTGAAGCAAATAAAAAGGACGGACATGGTGTTGATTGGCCCATTAGATATAATGATTTAAAAGAGTGGTATGATTATGTTGAAGAGTATGTTGGTATAAGTGGAAGCTCAGAATCCCTCCCTCATTTACCAGATGGTGTTTTTTTACCAGCAATACCTATGAATGCTATTGAGAAGCATTTAAAAGAAAGCGTAAGCAAGCACTATTCAGATCGCCTTATTATAAACGGTAGAGTAGCAAATCTATCAGAGTATAAAGAAGGAAGAGGTAAATGTATGTTCCGGAATTTATGTAGTCGAGGATGTCCTTTCTCGGGTTATTTTAGTAGTAATTCAACGACACTGGTAGATGCCTATAATAGTGGCAATTTAACACTTAGAGAACATTCCGTTGTAAAAGAAGTTATTTATGATGAAGAAACAAAAAAAGCTGTAGGTGTTAAAATAATTGATGCAATTTCAAAAGAAGAAACGACCTATTATGCAAAAATAATTTTCTTAAATGCATCTGCCATAGCAACAGCATCAATTTTGTTAAATTCTGTTTCTAAATCTTTTCCTAATGGTTTGGGAAATTCTAGTTTACAAGTTGGCCATAATTTAATGGATCACGTGGTAAATGAGGGTACTTATGGAACGTATGATGGATTATTGGATAAATATTATGAAGGCAGGTCTCCTGGAACAATTTACATCCCAAGATTTCAAAATTTAAACACTAAAACAACAAATACGGATTTTGTAAGAGGGTATGGAATTCAAGGAAAAGGAGAAAGGGAGAATTGGGAATCTAAACCTACAGAAGGTTTCGGTGTTGCTTTAAAAGCGCAACTAGAGACACCGGGGAAATGGAAAATCTCTCTCGGTGGTCGTGGAGAAGTTCTACCAAATTATGAAAATAAAATTTCCTTGGATCTTCAAAATAGAGATCAATGGGGATTACCACTAGTAAAAGTTCATTTTGAATATGGCTCTAATGATTTAGCGATGATGGAGCATATGACAAAAGCCAGTGAGGACATATTGATAAAAGCTGGATTTGAAAATGTAGGAAGTTATAGAAACAGTCCTCCTCCCGGATCCGCAGTGCACGAAATGGGAACAGCTCGAATGGGAAATGACCCTAAAACTTCAGTACTCAACAAATACAATCAAATGCATGATGTAAACAACGTTTTTATAACAGATGGTAGTTGTATGACGTCTTCAGGATGCCAAAACCCTTCTTTAACGTATATGGCACTTACAGCAAGAGCATGCCGCTATGCGATTAATCAATTTAAGTCAAATCAGTTATGAAATATTTAAAATTAATCGCCCTCATTTTTGGTTTAATCTTTTTGTCACTCCTAGCTATTTATTTTATAAAACAACCATCTTATAAAATTAAAACAGATGGTATTCTATATGTTGTTAATAAGGCAAGCAGTAGCATTACGATTTTCGATTTGTTTGAAGGTAAACAAATCAAGGAGTTGCCTATAGAAATTGAACCACACGAAGCATCAGCATTAACAAACCCAAATAGAGTTATAGTGACTAATTACGGAACACCTGATTTTGAAGGGAAAAGTATAACGGTTATTAATGCAGATACCAATACAATAGAAAAAACAATAGCACTTGGTGAAAGCTTAAGACCACATGGCATTATTTCTCTTCCTCAGCCAAATAAAGTGGGTGTTGTCACGGATATAGGTAATGATTTGTCGGTGGTCAATGTAGAAACAGGTGTTGTAGAAAAGCAAATATCAACCCAGCAAGACTTTAGTCACTTATTAGTTCATCACCCTTTTAAGCCATTGGTTTATGTGGCAAATATTAATTCAGGCTCAGTGAGTGTTATTGATGTTGAACAGGATAAAGTTATTAAAATCATACCTTGTAGCAAGCGGGCTGAAGGTATTGATATAACACCAGATGGCTTAGAAATATGGGTAACAAATATTAAAGAGAATTTTATTTCAGTTATTAATACTGAAACCTATAAAACTACAGATCGTATAGATACGGGTAAAGAGCCTTTACGGTTAAAGTTTTCTAATGACGGGAAATATTGTTTAGTTTCTAATTCTGGTGATGGGACTGTTTCTATTTATGATAGAAAAACAAAAAAACAAATTGTAAACATAGTTATTCCAGGTAAAAAAAATATTATCGAGAAAGTACTTTATCGCACCCCTCGTCCAGTGGGTATTCTAATGCATCCAAATGGATTGTATGCTTTTGTGTCTAATGTAACAGCGGGTCGAGTTGAGGTTATTGATATGCGCAATTTCACCTTGGTTAGTAGTATTAAAGTAGGGAATATGCCAGACGGATTAACTTTCATTAATTAACGTTTTATTTTTGACTTATTTATCTATTATTGTCGAGAGTTAAATTAATTTGTTTTTAAGATGTTTATGAAGCGTATAAAATATATACTACTATCATTTGTAGTCCTTTTCATATTATTTCGACTATCCATTTTTATTTTTAGATTACCATCTTACACCATACAAACAAGCGGAAAATTATATATTGTAAGTAAGGTAAGCAGTGATGTTCAGGTTTTTAATTTGTTTACTGGCTTGGAAATAGCAGAAATTCCTATTGATATACTATCCCATGAAGCGGTAACAACTATAGATGAAAATAGCCTTGTCGTAACAAATTATGGGTCTAGTGATGGAAATGTCATTAAGGTTATAAACACAAAAACCAATGAAGTTGAAAAGTCTATAGATTTAACGGGGAATATAAGGGTAAATGGAATTGTTGCTCTTCCAGAACCTAATAAAGTTGCTGTTATTGACTACGTTAGTAATAATTTATTAGTCCTTAATATTGAAACAGATAGTATTGAAAAGCAAATACAAACCAAACAAAAAAAGAGTCATCTTCTGGTGCTCCACCCCAATAAACCAATCGCTTATGTAACCAACATTAATTCGGGTTCAGTGAGTGTTATTGATATAAACCTCAACGAGGTCATTAAAATTATACCTTGCGGATTGGGAAGAAAAGGAATTGATATCACACCTGATGGTTCAGAAATATGGGTTACCAATACTAATCTAAATTCGATTACTATTATAAATTCCTCAACGTATCAAATAGTAGATACTTTAAAGACAGGAGATGAGCCATTAAAGCTAAAGTTCTCCATTGACGGCAAACATTGTTTAGTGACAAATGCTTTTGAAGGTTCTATTTCTGTATACAATCAACAATCTAAAAAGAAAATTAAGACCATTATTCTTCATGGTATAACAACAATATTTGAGAGGATACTTTACCATACTCCACGTCCAGTTAATATTTTAATGCACCCAAATGGATTATATGCTTTTGTCGCTAATTCTAATGCAAATAAAATTGAAGTAATTGATATGAAAACTTTTACAATTGTTAGTGCCATTGGAACAGGCAAAGTTCCGGACGCATTGGCATTTGTAGAATAAATCTAATTAAAAGAGAACTACATAAATTTTTGTATTTTACACAGGTAGAAGGACAGATAAAATAGGTAAAATCAATATTTTTAGTCCGTTGGCTATTTGTTTTTATTATAAAAAGAGACAAATAAAAAACCATACAAATAAGCACACTAACTAAATATGAATGTTATTTGTAGGTCAATTAAAAACAACGCTTTATTTTTCAATAAATTTGTATCGTATTATTATAATGAAAGTGTTGAGGTTTGAATTAGATGGAAAAATAAAACAATTATGAAGGGAATAATATTAGCAGGAGGGTCTGGAACCAGATTATATCCTTTAACCAAAGGAACATCAAAACAGCTCCTCCCTATCAATGATAAACCGATGATTTACTATCCGTTATCAGTTTTAATGTTAGCGGGCATTAGAGAGGTGTTAATTATTTCAACGCCTATTGACTTGCCAAGATTCGAACAGTTGTTAGGTGATGGAACTGATATAGGAATGCAATTTTCATATAAAGAACAACCTTCCCCTGATGGATTAGCACAAGCCTTCATTATTGGAGAGGAATTTATTGGAAATGATGATGTTTGTTTGGTACTTGGTGACAATATTTTTTATGGCCATGGATTTTCTGAAATGCTAGCAAAAGCAGTTAGAACAATTGAAGTAACTAAAAAAGCAACTATTTTTGGGTATTATGTAAAAGATCCTGAACGCTATGGAGTGGTAGAGTTTGATACTACTGGAAATGCTTTAAGTATTGAAGAAAAACCTACAAACCCTAAAAGTAATTTTGCAGTAGTTGGTTTATATTTTTATCCCAATAGTGTTGTTGAAATTGCAAAGAATGTGAAACCTAGTCATCGTGGTGAATTAGAAATAACAACTGTTAATCAAGAGTTTCTCATACAAGAAAATTTAAAGGTAGAACTCATGGGGAGAGGCTACGCCTGGTTAGACACAGGAACTCACGAAAGTTTATTGGAAGCTTCAAATTATATTCAAACCATTGAAAATAGACAAGGATTAAAAGTTGCTTGTCTAGAAGAGATAGCCTTTGAAAAGGGATATATTTCAAGAGAACATTTACTAGAATTAGCAGAACCATTGAAAAAGAACGGGTACGGACAATATTTAATAGCAAGAGCAAAAGAAATATATGAAATTTAGTAGAACTTTAATACCAGATGTAATTATTTGTGAGCCAAATGTATTTGGTGACGATCGCGGGTATTTTGTAGAAACTTTCCGGAAAGATAAACTAGAAGAATTTTTAGGATATAAAATTAATTTTTGCCAGGATAATGAGTCTAAATCTTCGTTTGGAGTTTTAAGAGGGCTACATTACCAATTACCCCCATTTTCGCAGACTAAATTAGTCAGAGTGCTAAAAGGTTGCGTTTTAGATGTCGCCGTTGATATTAGAAAAGGTTCAAAAACATTTGGAAAGCATGTTGCTGTGGAATTAACCGGGGAGAATAAAAAGCAAGTTTTAGTGCCTAGGGGATTTGCTCATGGTTTTGTGGTATTGAGTGAAGAAGCAACATTTGCTTATAAAGTAGACAATTATTACAGCCCTGAATGTGACAGAGGGATTACATTTGATGATGAATCTTTGAATATCGACTGGAAGTTACCGGTTGAAAAAATGCAATTATCACCTAGGGATATAAAACAACCCCTATTTCAAGATGCCGAGCATTTTGAAAGTTTAATTTCGTTGTATGAATAATATATTGGTAACAGGTTCCAACGGACAATTAGGTTCTGAACTTAGAGCATTGTCGCGAACATATCCAACTTATAATTTTCATTTCACAGATTATGAAGAATTGGATATAACAAATCATACAGCCATTGATGCATTTGTAAAAGCAGCCCATATTTCAGTCATTATAAATTGTGCTGCACATACTGCCGTTGATAAAGCAGAAAGCGAAATAGAAATGGCAACACAATTGAATCATTTAGCTGTTGAAAATATTGCAAAAATAGCAAAGACTAGCAACATTAAATTAATTCACATTTCAACGGATTATGTTTTTGATGGCACTAATCATATCCCATATACTGAAAGTGAGAAGACAAATCCTCAAAGCGTATACGGCAGTACAAAATTAGCCGGCGAACAAGCATTACAGCGCATTAACCCGGCCAATTCAGTTATTATACGTACTTCTTGGGTCTATTCAAGTTTTGGAAGCAATTTTGTGAAAACCATGATCCGTTTGGCAAATGAAAGAACAGAATTAGGAGTAATTGTAGACCAAATAGGAACTCCAACTTACGCGAGAGATTTGGCAAAAGTACTCTTGAATATCATTCCAAAATTAAACAATGAAAATGTAGAAGTGTATCATTTTTCAGATAAAGGAGTTACAAGTTGGTATGATTTTGCAAAAGCAATTTTCGATTTAAAAGAAATTGATATCAAGTTAAATGCGATTGAAACATCTCAATACCCAACTGCTGCGAAAAGACCTTTTTACAGCGTGTTAAACAAGAATAAAATAGAAAACAGGTTTCAAATAGAAATTCCTAATTGGAGAGATTCTTTGAAAGACTGTTTGCAAAAGTTGTAAAAATGTCATCATGAATACGTCTAAGTATTTATTTAAACAAAAGAATGGAGAATAAAAATATTTTAGTAACTGGAGGAGCGGGTTTTATCGGCTCACATTTAATACGTTTATTAGTTAATAAATACCCTGCGTACAACATTATAAATATGGATGTATTGACGTATGCCGGGAATTTAGCCAATTTAAAGGATATTGAGGACAAACCAAACTACACGTTTGTAAAATGTGATATTTGTGATTTTGAAAAAGTAAAGGATGTTTTTACAAAACATAAAATAGATAATGTGATTCATCTCGCAGCTGAATCGCACGTAGATCGCTCAATTTTAGATCCGTTTTCATTTGCTCAAACAAATATTATGGGAACCTTAAGTTTATTACAGGCGGCAAAGTTTGCTTGGGAAGATAATTTTGAAGGTAAATTATTTTACCACGTTTCTACCGATGAGGTCTATGGTTCCTTAGGCAATGAAGGTTTATTTTTAGAAACTACAGCTTACGATCCACATTCTCCGTATTCGGCTTCTAAAGCATCTTCCGATCACTTTGTAAGAGCTTTTCATGATACCTACGGACTGCCAATAGTTATTTCTAATTGTTCAAATAACTATGGTTCTTACCAATTTCCAGAAAAGTTAATACCACTATTTATCAATAATATATGTTTAAACAAGCCCCTTCCAGTCTACGGAAAAGGTGAGAATGTTCGCGATTGGTTATTTGTAAACGACCATGCAAGTGCTATTGATGTTATTTTTTCTAAAGGAAAATTAGGAGATACTTATAACATCGGTGGTTTTAACGAATGGAAAAATATTGATTTGATTAAAGTATTAATTGAAACTACCGACCGCTTATTAGGTAGGCCAAAAGGTGCTTCGGATAAATTAATCACCTATGTAACCGACCGAGCAGGCCATGATTTACGTTATGCTATTGATGCTACGAAGCTAAAAAATGAGCTAGGTTGGGAGCCGTCTTTACAATTTGAAGAAGGCATTGAAAAAACGGTAAAATGGTATTTAGAGAATAAAGAGTGGATGGAGAACATTACTTCAGGTGCTTATGAACAATATTATGCTGATATGTATACTGCTTAGTAGTCATATAAATGTAAATAGTTTTGTCTAATCAAGTGAAACGAGAAACACCTTATTCGTATCGGGACTTATTTGTTCATTATGTTGATACATCTATATCTGAATTTTATCACATAATGGGTTCTACTAAATAAATACTACTGGCAGATAAATAGACTTATGCATGAAAGCTATTACTCTAGACTAACTATATTTATGTTCGTATTAAAATTGAAGTAATTGATATGAAAACCTTCACAATTGTTAGTGCTATTCGAACAGGGAAAGTTCCAGACGCATTGGCATTTGTAGAATATCAGTAAATTATAAATTCTGCCTAAATTTTTTTCTGTAAAATGCCAATTTCTAAAACAGAAATTCAATAACATTGATATCAAACTGACCCTAAATGCTTTCAGATTAGTTCTGCATTATTTCTTGCCAAGCTCCAAAAGTTGGTATTGAAATTTATTTTCTATAAGTAGTAATACCAACTTACTATTTATCATAAAGAGATTGTCTTTTGATTATAATGAAGTTTTATACATCCTAACAAAAACCATTCATCTATATGAAATCGCAATCTATCTCTTCTTAAATGCTATTTGAAGAATTTTTCAAAACTCTTGTTCTTAATCCTATAATTTTGACCTAAAATAAACGCTAAGGCACTTTAAAATATAACTCATGAATTTTATGAAATTGACCAAATTCAAATACCATCTTATAGCTATAATCACGCTCCTGATCAATGCTTGTCAAGTACCGGATGTGGAACCTATAATTATTGAGAGTGTCGACACTAACACAATAGCTATCCCAGCAGGGTTTGACTTTAGCACTCATCATGATGTACAGATTAACATAATTGATAATGCTGATTACGCCAAATATGATGTTTTTGCTTTTTCTTCTGCACCTTATCTATTTGGTACAGAAACATATGAAAATCAATCAGGAGAAATAGTTACGGAGCCTGTCTACAGAAATGAAGTAATGGATAAATTAATTTTCTCAGGTGTACCAAAAAATGGTGTTTTAACTCAAACCATCAACCTTCCAGATTTTTATGACAGTGTTTATATTCGCAGAAAGGATAATCTTAATTTTTCATCTTCAGTTGTAAATATTGTAAATCAAAAAGTCGATTACAATCATTTCAGTAATGCACCTTCAGGAAGATCGAACGGAAGGGGGCAAGTAACTGACTATTTGTATTGTGTAAATGGTTCGGCTGAATTATTTCAAGTTGACCCTTTGTCTGGTGATCTTACATACTTATCCAACATGCCAATGGGGAGTTGGACTTGTGCAATAGATCAAGAAAATAAGATGCTTTACTCAATTGGAAGAAGCAGTCCTTTTCCGTTAATGAAATATTCTATTGAAAATAACACATGGGAAACTGTTGCTAACGTAGGAATTGGTGGACCCAGATTAGACTTTAATGTTGCAGATGGCTTGCTCTATTTCTCAAAAAATGACAAGTTATATACATTTGATCCAAATACTGGAGCCAACCTGAATACTTGGAATATTAATGGGCTTCATAATGTAAATGGAGGGGATTTGGCTTTTGCAGAAGACGGTACTCTATTTTTATGTACGTTTTCAGGCCTGTATCGCTTGGATATAGATAACAATAATGATTATCAAAGCACACGAATTAGTGCTGACAACTTACCATTTCAACCTACATCGATGACCTTTGATTCTAATCAGGAGTTATGGCTTGCAAATAATTCTAGCAGCTCAGATTTAATTATAATGGACACTCAAACAGGTGGGTGGCAATATCAATATGGAATTAGTGCAGGGAATAACACAAATCTTGGAAGAACAATTAATGATTTAACAACCTTTAGAGTGTTTTCTTAAATTGTGAATACTACTGATAGTGATGGCGATGGTATTCTAGATGTAGACGATTCGTTTCCAAATGATGTAGAAAAGGCCTTCGAGGTGTTTACCCCAAGTAAATACGGGAAGGGTACGATAGCTTTTGAAGATTTATGGCCATCAAATGGGGATTATGACTTTAACGATATGGCATTAAGCTATCAAGCAATTGCAATTCTCAATGCACAAAATTTAGCAGTTCAAATTGATTTTGTTTGCTATGTCAAATCTAATTTTGCGGGCTATACAAACGGTATTGGAATTGAAATAGAAGGTTTATCTCCATCTCAAGTTGAAAGTGTGACAGGGACAGTTTATACTCAAAACTTTATTAATTTAAATTCAAATGGCACAGAGGCAAATCAAGATAATGCGGTAATTATTTTAACTGATGATGCGGATAACTTACTAAATGAAACTACTATATCCATAAGGTTTACACAGCCAATAAGCACTAATGATTTAGGTGTAGCTCCTTTCAATCCTTTTATAATAGTTAATGAAAATCGAGAAAAAGAAGTGCATTTACCCTACAGAAATACTACATCATTAGGTAACAGTAATTTTGTAATAGCCGGAATCAATTATGATTTGGATGGTAATTATATTTCAGATAGCGGATTTCCTTGGGCAATAAGTATTATTCATGATTTTAAAGTCCCTAAAGACGCCGTAGCTATTAATCAAGCATATAATTTTTTCAATAATTGGGCAACATCAGGAGGTGTCGATTCTATTGATTGGTATAAAGATAATCCAGGAAATCGTAATAATGATAAATTAGAAGACTAAAGAATATTCTCAGTTTAAAGCTATGAATCAATAGGTAAAATAGAGGCCAAGAGGAAAGGCAAATGGTATTATGTTGCTCGTGAGTCTGGAATTTAATTTCAATAGCGCTGCTTTCTAAAATGTTGAATTATAACATATCAATACTTGAAACCTGGGCGAGGTATTCGAGGATATAAAGATAAGATTGTGCTAATAATTAAAACTGTATGGCTCTTCCTAAATTAGGGCGGATATATTGATTTATATCTGTATTCTGAACCTGACCATTCATATCTGCATCAATGTTCAAATAACCCGATACTCCTATTTGAGGCCTTATATTATTAACATCTGTATTCTGTATTTGACCATTAGAATCAACATCTCCAGAAATCATGGCAAATATGCCACCCAAATCTGCAACCGCATTAACACCTTCAAATATCGCTAATGGATCTGCTGTTAGATCAAGGGTCGATCCTCCGCCATTTAATGTGACAGGAGCTGCCGTTAAAATGGCTAAATGATTTCTATGAATAATACGCACGTAATAGTCGTCTGCAGCTACATCAAATGTTAATGCATCAACGCCATTTTCTTTTACAATATCTCCATCAACTTGCACAAAACCCGAAGTGGAAGCTATTTCTACACTCTGGTCCATTTTATCCATAAGACTCACATATACCCAATCTACAACCGCATCGTTACCAGTAACTGTAAACACGGAAGCCATCGCGCCCATCGCATCAGGATAAGGACTTGTTAAAGGAATGATATTATTTCCCCGAAGATTATCGCTCATCAAGCCACCACCAATTGATGGACCTTCTAAGATTATCTTTGGGTTCACGGAAATTGATAACTGCAAAGGGTTAATAAATCCTTCAGACACCTGAATGCTTCCATTGGAAAACTCGTTAATAGTTACCTCGCCAATGGTATAGAGTATTTCTATATTCCCCACAGTAGAGGAAGCTCCACCACTGTCGATACTAAATTTTTCGATGCTTTGACTTATTCCAAAGAAAGGAACTAATAGAAGAATAAAAATTGTGAGTATTGTTTTCATTTAGGTATATTTTTTAATTCTGTTTTTAATTTTATGTTTCAACAAACAAAGCCGAAAGGTTTTCGCCAAGCCTTAATAGTCGCTAACCAAAGAATTACAGCAGACGTGGCACTCCTGTATTCGTGATGTTTTCAATCACTAAAAACAAATATAGGGAAATTATTATTGAGAATTATTAGTTTACCATAGCTTGAATTTTGACCATTTCCTCTAAATATTAGTTAGAAAATAAAATCTTTCGGAAGTTGCTAAAGAATTTGAATGAAGACTTTAAATAGATTAAAGAGTATTTAGATTTTTTACTATTTTATAACAGGTTGTTAGCTTTCCTTTTTGAATTCTAGCGGGCATAATTAAGTTTGCGCACTACAAATACACTTTCGGACATTTATTTTTTATAGATAGTAGCTGTAAAATACCTTTGTTCTATAAAATTTAATTAATATGAAATATAGTCTGTCAATAAAGATTATAATTCACGGGTTTTATTAACAAAGAAGAGAGGTCAATCAGCACTGAGGAGTACAAAATATTTTGGATTGAAAGAATAGAATAATTGTAGTGGAAGGTCGGGGTGTATCTTAAGATCTGAAATACAGAAGACAT
>Ga0075467_10002468_pt1 | contig 14578 bp, 15 predicted proteins | sample DEB08_DNA_9_FD_75067 | JGI IMG/M metagenome (GOLD analysis project Ga0075467, IMG submission 75067) | Aqueous microbial communities from the Delaware River and Bay under freshwater to marine salinity gradient to study organic matter... | ecosystem: Environmental > Aquatic > Marine > Coastal ...
TAGCGAACTAGTCATCGAGAGCGTCCAGTTGTTGCTGCGCTGGCTGAGAGCTTTTAATTGGCTGAGGGCTTTTAATTGGCTGAGGGCTTTCAATTGGCTGAGGGCTCTCTATTAGCTGAGGGCTCTCCATACGCTGAGGGCTCTCCATACGCTGAGGGCTCTGCAGTCCAAAGTACTCATAGGCCATGCGCGTTGCCATGCGACCACGGGAAGTGCGCATCAGATAGCCTTGCTGGATCAAATAGGGTTCCAGCACATCTTCAATCGTGCCGCGCTCTTCACTGAGTGCCGCGGCGAGACTGTCGACTCCGACCGGGCCGCCTTCAAACTTTTCCATTAAGGTCAGCAATAGCCGGCGATCCTGATGATCAAAGCCACGTTGATCCACGGCCAGCATATTCAAAGCCGCATCGGCAATTTCGGCACTAATCGAGCCATCACCTTTGACTTCAGCGTAGTCGCGAACGCGGCGCAGCAAGCGGTTGGCGATACGCGGTGTACCGCGAGAGCGGCGGGCAATCTCGCGCGCGCCCTGGGCTTCGACATTGACATTTAATATCGCGCCGGCACGCTGAACAATACTGGTGAGGTCGGCTTCTGAATAAAATTCCAAGCGCTGCACAATACCAAAGCGGTCGCGCAGCGGTGCAGTTAGCAGGCCGGCTCTGGTGGTGGCGCCAACCAGTGTAAAAGGCGGCAGGTCGAGTTTAATTGAGCGCGCAGCTGGCCCTTCACCGATGACAATATCGAGCTGATAATCTTCCATCGCCGGATAGAGAATCTCTTCAACCACGGGACTGAGGCGATGAATCTCATCGATAAACAACACATCGCCGGGTTCAAGATTGGTTAACAGCGCAGCAAGATCACCGGCCTTTTCCAGAACCGGCCCCGAGGTGGTTTTTAGCGCCACCTGCATTTCATTGGCAACGATATGTGCGAGCGTGGTTTTACCCAGTCCGGGAGGACCAAATACCAGTGTGTGATCGAGGGGTTCGCTGCGCTTGCGCGCGGCTTCAATAAAGATCCCCAACTGCTCCACCACGACCGGCTGACCCACATAGTCTGCGAGGCTTACAGGCCGCAGTGCGCGATCAAAACGCTCTTCGGCAACAGACATCTCGGGGGATATTATGCGGTCGGGCTCTATCATCTGACACCATGGTGGTTTTGCCTCGTAGCATACCTTGATGATGAGAGTTTTTCACTAACGGGTCGAGGGTTTATTGCGAATAAATCAGCGCCTAGGAAGCCATACTTTTTAGTGCCAGCCGAATCAACTCGCCGGCATCACTGACCGTTTCATTGGCTACACGACTAATGATTTTCGCCGCATCCGCGGGCTTGTAGCCCAGTGCGATCAAGGCACTCTCAGCTTCCTCGGCAATATCCGGCTTGGCCTCTCTGGCAACCGTTCCGCTACCACTAACAGTTGTATCGATATCGCCGATTTTATCGCGCATTTCAATCAGCAAGCGCTCGGCGGTTTTTTTGCCAACACCTGGTAACTTTACTAATGTCGCAATATCGTTGTTGTGCACACAGATCGCAAAATCATTGGCTGACATGCCCGACAAAATAGCCAGAGCCATTTTTGGCCCCACGCCATTGACCTTAATCAGATAGCGAAACAGAGTGCGTTCCGACAGCGTCATAAAACCATACAGCTGCTGCACATCCTCACGCACCACAAAGTGCGTGTGCAGTGTCACTGCTTCACCAGCCCCAGGAATACCAAAAAAGGTGTTCAGCGACACCAGCACTTCATAGCCAACGCCCTGCACGTCAATCAACAGATCTGGCGCCTGCTTTTCGATTACTTTACCCTGAAGTCGTCCAATCATTTTGCCCTTGATCCTGCGTTAGTTTATTTGAGGCGCCCGCGCGCGAAGCCTGTGGCGCCGTCGATCGCTGCCAGTGCACGTGACGTCTGCGCGTGGCACAGTGCCACCGCCAGTGCGTCCGCTGCATCCTCAGCCGGAGACTGAGAGAGCTTTAACAACTGCACAATCATCATCTGCACCTGTGACTTATCTGCCGCACCGGTACCCACTACCGCCAACTTGACACTGCGCGCCGAATACTCACCTATCGACAATCCAGCATTGACACCGGCCACTATCGCTGCGCCTCTCGCCTGCCCCAACTTTAGCGCGGAACTGGCGTTGTGCGATAAAAACACTTCTTCAACGCCCATCTCCTGGGGCCGATACTGCTCCACCAGTTGGCTGACGCCATCAAAGATAATCTTTAAACGATCAGGAAGTGAACCCTCAGGCAAGCGAATAATACCACTGGTAACATAACTGACCTTGCCTGCCACGGCGTCGACAATACCGTAGCCAGTGCGCCGTGATCCTGGATCAATGCCGATTATGCGTGTCATATTGTTGTGATGGCCGGTTAGTGGTCTTGTGTTGCAGAGCATTACTGCAGTTTGGCTGCGAGTGTTGCAACCCAAAGCCAGCGAGTCAACTACTATCAAAACCGGCTACGCCCTCTTCCTCCATCTAAGCTTAAATACGCGACTAATTGATGTTTAGCTAGCAGACTCTCAGCTACTCAGCTCTGAGCGCATCGATGGGGGTCATCTTTGCTGCGCTAGCGGCAGGCTGACCGCCAGCTAGCAAGCCAATAATCATCGACAGGCTCAACGCGCCGAAGACAATGGTAGGGCTCAGCGCCACCGGTAAACCAGGCACAAACAAGTAGGTCAAAAGTAAAAATAACGCGACTAATGCAATGCCGCAGACGCCGCCAATCAAGCCGAGCACCAGCGCTTCACCTAAAAAAAGCGTACGTACCGTATTTGTCGTGCCACCCAATGCACGCAATAGGCCCACTTCCGCAGTGCGTTCACTAACCGTGATCATCAAAATGGTGGTGATGCCAACAGCACCGACCAACAGAGAAATAGCGCCCAACCCAGCGCCAGCAAATGTCAAAATGGTAAGAATATTGTCCATGGTGGCGAGCACCTGATCCTGAGTGGTAATGGTGAAATCCTCAAAACCGTGACGGTCGATTAAAAAACGGCGAATCTTATCCGCCATCGCCTCACTGGTGGCCCGAGGATTAAAAAAGATATCAATCTCCATCAGACTCTGGCGATTAAATAGCTGCATCCCTTTGCCCGCGGGAATAAACACCATGTCGTCCAGGTCAGTGCCAAGAAATTCGCCCTTTGGCGCAGCCACACCGACCACTCGAAATCGCTCGCTGCCAATGCGCACGAAGCTGCCAACCGGATTGAGCCCGGCAAATAGCTCGTCTTTAACCTTGCTGCCCAGAACCACCAAGGCGCGGGCACGCTGCAGATCGTCGGCGGGCAAGAAACGACCCTGAGCCAACTCCAGCTTCCATGCTTTATCCGCCGCACCACCGACACCGGCGACATCGGTATAGCGTGCGCGCTGACCAAATTTAACCTTGGCATTGCCCATCACTACCGGCACCACCTCTTCGACATTAGCCAGACGGCCGATGGCTGAAGCATCGCTCAGTGATAGCGGTCTGGTGGTGTTGAGCAAGCCGCCAATACCAAAGGTTTCAGTTTTACCTGGATTCACCGCAATAATATGACTGCCAAACTGAGTGAATTCATTAAGCACAAACACCCGCAGCCCTTCACCTAAGGCACTCAGTAACACCATGGCCGCTATACCGATAGAAAAGCCAATAATCGTCAGTAAGGTTCTGGTGCGCTGCATCCACAACGCGCGAAAAATCCAACCGCTGCTGTCGCGCAGATTCATACCGTTACCCCCATTACGGTTGCAGCCCACGAAGCGCTAACACCGGGTCTAATGCCGCAGCTTGTTTAGCCGGCATAATTGAAAACACTAGACCTGTACCAAACGCCACAAGTAGCGCAGCGGGTACTGCCCAGACCGGCGGCTGCAGTGGAAAGCTCGGCCACAGGCGCGCGAAAATCAAGATCAAGCTAAAGGCAAAAGTAATGCCTGCGGCTGAGCCCATGGACATCAGCAATAGTGACTCACCGATAAACAACTGTTTTATCTGCCGACTGCTGGCGCCGATGGCCTTTAATAAACCAATTTCTTTACGCCGTTGGCTGACCGAAATTAGACTGATATTCATAATCAAAATGCCCGCCACCAACAGGCTAATAGAAGCGATCGCCGCGATCGCCAACGTCAGCGTGACAAGGATGCTGTCGAATGCAGCAAGCATCGAATCTTGGCTGATCACAGTGACGTCCTCCTCTCCGTCATGGCGTTTGCGAATCACGGTGAGGATCTTTTGCTCAATCTTGTCACTGTCTGCACTCGGGGCAATATCCAGAAGAATGCGAAATAAGCTTGGCGAGTCGAACAACTGTTCAGCGGTGCGCACTGGAATCAGCAACATATCGCGCATATCCAGACCCAATGATTCGCCGCGTTCTTCGAGTACACCGATAACACGCATTCGGCGATCACCGACTCGCACCCATTCACCAAGAGCACGACTGCTGCCAAACAGCTCGCGCTTTACTTTGACACCTAACACGCAGACCGCCAATGGCTCCGATCGCGAGCGCGGGCTGAGCACCCTGCCGGCACCTACATCGAGTCGACGCACGGCAAAAAACGCGTCAGTGCTACCCAGCGTTATAACCTCTCTCGAACGATTGGAGTACGCGACGGTAGTGGTTCCAGCAACAATCGGCGCGACCGCCAAGACGCCGGGAATTGTCGCTAGCGCATTAGCATCTTCAAGGGTCAGATCCCGAGGCACAGCACCATAGATAGGGGGTCCGCCGCCGGTGGTTTCTTTGCGGCCGGGCAAAACCGCCAAGATGCGATTACCCAGCGCCGAAAACTCCCTATCGACATAGCCGCGAGCGCCCTCACCCAGACTGGTGAGCAGGATCACTGAGGCAACGCCGATAGCCACGGCCAACAGCAACAGCAGTGTCCGCACCCGATGGCGCAAAAATAGTTGTCGATTAAACGTAAACTGGTCAGTCAGTCTCATCGACACTATTCTTGCCTCTCTTTTCGACTCTCTGCTGGCTTCTTGTGTCACCGCTGTGGTCGCTGTGGATCCGCCCATCGACCATGCGAATATGGCGTTTGGCGCGATCGCCCAACGTTTGGTCATGGGTGACTACAATCAAAGTAATACCGTCCTGATTAAGCTTTTCCAGCACATCCACCACCTCACCCCCGGAATGTGAATCGAGATTACCGGTGGGTTCATCGGCCAGCAGCAGCCGCGGCCGCATCACAATCGCCCTGGCAATAGCGACTCGCTGCAACTGCCCACCGGATAACTGATTGGGTTTGTGCGAGGCGCGCGCAGAGAGGCCGACCATGGCAAGCACATCGGCGACAGTATTGCGGCGCTGTTTTAATGGATGTCCCGCCAACATCATAGGCAGCTCAATATTTTCAAACGCGCTGAGCCTATTGATCAGATGAAATTGTTGGAAAATAAAGCCAATATTTTCACCTCGCAAGCGCGCGCGCCGCTCTTCACTGAGCTCTTCGGTGGCAACCGTATCAAACCAGTAACGTCCTGAGTCAGGGCGATCAAGCAGACCAATCATATTTAATAATGTCGACTTGCCGGAACCGGAGGGTCCCATGACGCTGAGGTACTCACCGGACGCTATTTGCAAGCTAACATCGCACAGTGCGCGCAGCGGACTACCGCCAACCTGATAGGTTTTATTAATCTCTTGTAGTTTTATCACGGCGCGTCGACAACCCGAACCTCGGCGCCCTCAACAACACCCTGAGCGCCGATATTAGCAATCACTTTATCGCCTCGTTGAGCGCCGCTGAGTATTTCGCTGAAGTGCCAATTGGACAGTCCAAGTACCAGTTCATGGCGCTGTACGCGATTATTTTCGTCAAGCGCTAGGACAAATTTCTCATCCACTAACAATTCCGTAGGCACTCGTAAAGCCAGGGCTTTGGCGTCGAGGACAATTTCCATATCGGCGCTATAACCGGCTAACAAAAGCGGCATCTGCTGATCCTCGGAAAGCTCAGCCTCAACCTCAACCGTGCGTGCCTGTTTTTCCAAATCCAGCACATAGGTGGAAATGCGCCTTACCGTTGCCGCAAAACTGCGATCGCGAAACGCATCCAGGGTCACTCGGACCGGCATACCGATGGCTATATGAGAGGCATCAACCTCGTCGATCGGCGCGCTAATGTAGTGGCAGTTAGCGGTGAGTAGATCAATCGCCGGGGGCGTCTGAACGCCAGGCGGTGACGGCGTTGAAAATTCGCCTAGTTCACCGGTTACTTCGGCAACGCTGCCGGCGAAGGGAGCATGAAGATAAGTTTGGGCTAATACTGCCTCGGCAAGTGTTACGCTGGCGCGGGCCTGAACCTCCCGTGCCTTGGCTGCCTCACAGGCCGCCGCGCTGGACGCCGATTTAGCCAGAGCAAGATCGGCGCGCTCAGAGGAAACCAGATTCTTGTCCAATAGCGACGCCAGACGCTGCGACTCATGCGAATCTGAGGCCGCCGCAATACAGATACTTTTCCGCTCATTGCTGATAGACATCTCGGTCGCCTTGGCCTGCTCGACCTGTGCGGCGCGGTCATCATTCCATAGCGACATCAACAGCTGGCCCTCCGCCACTTGCTCACCTTCGCGCACATAGAGCTGTGCGATTTGGCCACCAATTGGCAGTGACAACTTTGAACGCTGGCAGGCTTTCACGGTCCCAGCACGGGTATTGGCAACGCTGTTCTCGACTAACCCCGCCGACAGTGCAACCAGAGTCACCTCTGGCAGTTGCGGTCGCGACACCACGTAAATACCCACGACTAAAAGCGCCACTACCACAAGCCAAATTAATCTGCTCTTCATTGCTCTCCCTTTTTCACGGTTGATGCAATGAATGTAGTGAACGGCTGGCAAGATTTCTAGCTAATCTAGCTAAGCAGTGCAGCAACGAAAACAGTCAAGGATTGAATAATGATGCAGAACAATCTTACGGAATAAAAAAAGGCCCTTTGGCAAAATACCAAAGGGCCTGATCTATGCAAACGAATTTACTCGTCAGCTTTTGCTTCAGTTTTGGCTTTTTTCGGAGCGGCTTTAGCTTTAGGGGCCGCTTTAGCCTTTGGTGCAGCCTTGGCCTTGGGAGCCGCTTTAGCTTTTGCCTTGGGTGCTGCTTTTTTGGCAGGCGCTTTTTCTTCGGCAGCGGGTTCTTCAACCACTTCAGGTGCAGCTTCTTCAACTACTTCAGCAGCAGCTTCTTCAACCGCTTCAGCAGCCGGCGCTTCAGCTACTTCGGCAGCGGGTTCTTCAACCACTTCAGGTGCAGCTTCTTCAACTACTTCAGCGGCAGGTTCTTCAACTACTTCAGCGGCGGGTTCTTCAACTACTTCAGCAACAGGCGCTTCCTCTACGTCAGGTGCCACTTCTTCAACGGCTACCTCTTCAACAACAGGCTCTGGAGCTGGAGCCGGAGCCGGCGCGGCGGTTTTAATCAGCCCTTGAGCCAGTAAAATCGCTATTTTTTCGTCGCCATTCACCCAATTCTTGTCGGCATTTTTAACTGCGAAACGACCAGAGCCCTTTTGATAAACGGTATATTCTTTTGTCTTCTTAATAACTTTCATCGCTGTTTCCTCTTCTGATTACTCGTTTGAGTTTATAGTTTTTATCAATGTTGCTACGTCCCAACCCCATCCCATGTTCTAGTCTAATTGCGCCAGCACATCATCAGGAATATCTGCATTGGTGTACACATTTTGTACATCATCTAAATCTTCAAGGCTATCAATCAAAGCCAATAGTGTTTCAGCACCCTCTTTATCCAGTGGCACTGTCACCTCCGCAACCATAGCGATCTCCGAGTGCAGTGGCTCAAATCCCGCTGCAATCAGCGCGTCTTTGACCTTTAAATACTCCCCGAAACTGGTCTCGACATCAACAGAGTTATCGGCATGCGAGTTAATATCATCCGCTCCGGCGTCCAGCGCCGCATCGAGCAAGGCCTCTTCATCAACCCCTGGCGCAAAACTTATTTGCCCTATACGTCTGAACAGGTAAGCAACGGAGCCATCTGTGCCCAGATTACCACCGCGCTTAGTAAAACTGTAGCGAACATCACCGACGGTACGGTTGCGGTTGTCGGTCATACACTCAACCAGTACTGCGACACCTCCCGGAGCATAACCTTCGTAGGTAATCTCGTCGTAGTTTTCACCGTCCCCTGCACCAGCACCACGGGCGATAGCTTTGTCCACCGTATCCCTGCGCATATTAGCACCGAGTGCCTTGTCTACCGCGGCCCTGAGGCGCGGATTGTCCTCAACATTGGGACCACCGGCTTTAGCCGCAACCACTAACTCGCGAATTAATTTAGTAAAGACCTTACCGCGTTTGGCATCTTGCGCCGCTTTGCGATGTTTTATATTGGCCCATTTACTGTGTCCCGCCATAGCCAGAGGTCTCCGTGCAAATTATGCACTTGGCTCTTTGCTGCGCACCCGAATACTGAGTTCGCGCAGCTGCGCGTTATCGACCACACCTGGTGCATCAGTCAACAGACAGGCGGCAGATTGGGTTTTCGGGAAGGCAATAACATCACGAATCGAATCGGCCCCGACCATCAGCATAATCAGACGATCCAGACCAAAGGCCAGACCGCCGTGCGGCGGCGCACCATGCTTGAGCGCATCAAGCAAGAAGCCAAACTTTTCACGCTGCTCTTCTTCACTAATACCAAGCACATCAAACACTGTCTGCTGCATCTGCTGATCGTGAATACGAATCGATCCACCACCCAACTCACACCCATTGAGCACCATATCGTAAGCTCTAGACAACGCGGCACCCGGATTAGATTTAAGCTCTTCTTCCGTGCAGGAAGGCGCGGTAAATGGATGGTGCAATGGCGTCAGCGCACCAGAATCGGTGGTCTCAAACATGGGGAAATCAACCACCCACATAGGTGCCCATTCACAGGTGTAGAGATTGAGATCAGCAGCCACTTTACAGCGCAGCGCACCGAGCGCCTCAGAGACAACCTGAGACTTGTCGGCGCCAAAGAAGACAATATCGCCGTTTTGAGCATCGAGTCGCTGCATTATGTTCATGGTGACGTCATCACCGAGGAATTTAATAATCGGCGACTGCAAACCTTCTATACCAGTTTCAATGGCATTGACCTTAATCCAAGCCAGACCTTTGGCACCATAAATACTGACAAACTTGGTGTAGTCATCAATCTGCTTGCGCGAAATCTCTGCGCCGCCGGGCACTTTAAGTGCCGTGACACGACAGGCTGGATCATTGGCTGGGCCGGCAAACACTTTAAACTCAATGTCTTTAAGTAAATCCTTGATCTCGACTAACTCGAGAGGGATACGTAAATCGGGTTTGTCGGAGCCGTATTTGTCCATGGCATCGGCATAGGTCATGCGCGGGAAGGTGTCGAAATCAACGCCCATATGCTCGGAGAAAATACCGCGAATCATGGTTTCTGTGGTCGACATAATGTCCTCTTCATCAACAAAAGAGGCTTCTATATCAATCTGGGTAAATTCGGGTTGGCGGTCGGCGCGCAGATCTTCATCGCGAAAACACTTAGCAATCTGGTAGTAGCGATCGAACCCAGCCACCATTAACAGCTGCTTAAACAGCTGCGGCGATTGCGGCATGGCGAAAAACTGACCGGGATGAGTTCGCGAAGGAATCAAGTAGTCGCGCGCACCCTCAGGTGTCGCTCTCGTCATAATTGGCGTTTCAATATCGAGAAAGCCGTCGTCTACAAGGTAATTGCGAATCGATGAGGTTATCTTCGAGCGAAAGCGCAGGCTGTTCTGCATTTCAGTGCGACGTAAATCCATATAGCGGTATTTAAGCCTGACATCTTCACCCACTGTGACATGGTCATCCAACTGGAACGGCGGCGTTACCGCAGTATTGAGCAGCTCAAGAGCTGTGCCGTAAACCTCGATCTCGCCAGTCGCCATGTTGGGGTTGACGGTGGCATCACTGCGCGCGCGCACCACCCCGGTCACCTTGAGAACATATTCCGAGCGAACCTTGTCCGCCTGCGCAAAGAACTCACCGGCATCAGGATCAAACACAACCTGCACAATGCCTTCGCGATCGCGTAGATCGACAAAGATAACTCCACCGTGGTCGCGGCGACGATCTACCCAGCCACAAAGCGTAACCTCTTGATCAATATGTTGACTTGTGACTAATCCACAATAGTTAGATCGATACATCTGGTGTCTATCCCTACTTTAATTGAATTACGTTGATATTTAAGCCTTGCCAACGTCGGAGGTCGTTGCCGACTTCGCACCAGCACCTCCGCTGTCGCTAAGATTTTTCTTGCTGCCGGTTTTGAAATCGGTCTCATACCAGCCACCGCCGCTCAAGCGAAACCCGCCGGCAGAAAGTTGTTTCTGAAGTTCTGGTTTTTTACAGGCTGGGCAGTCTACGAGCCGTTCGTCACTAATTTTTTGCATCGCCTCTAGGTCATGACCACAGGCCTGGCAGCGGTACTCATAAATGGGCATAAATTAACATCCTAAAAACTACCTTTATTAAACACTTACCGTGTAAACCTAAACGTTAACTCTGGCGGCGCCGCCAGAGATTGTTAACGCCACGCTATTCTGACGCAGACAAAAAAGCGCCGCATTATACCCCAGCAGTAGCGCTTGTAGAATGCCCGCGCATAAGCAGGTCACGTTGAAGATTAAAAAAACCCAAAAAACCCGGCTATTCTTGGCACAACAGGAAAACAGCGGCTATAAATAACTGCGAGGCCCTGTTGACAGCTCCTCAATACGCAACAGGGATGGTGTAACGATACTCTTCATAAAGGAAGCTATGATGGCTGTTAAAAAAGGATCTGCGAAAGCAACCTCAAACCCGAAAAAGACAAAACCCAAAGCGAAACCTAAGACAACGCAACAAACGATCTCTACGGCTAAAAAGACTCATACGGCAAAGCATGCGACGATAAAAAAAGCGCGACCGGGCGACAGCCCAAAGAAAAAAGCGCCAGCCAGAAAAGCCCCTATTACGAAGCGTAAATCGCCCGCCCGCAAGATCACTGCTGTTAGATCACGTTTTAGTAAAGCCGAAATCATCAGTGAACTGGCCGCCAACTCAGATCTAACCCGCAAGCAAATCAATACTGTCCTTGATGAGTTGGCGATATTGGTCGAACGCCATGTAAAGAAACGTTCAGTCGGTGAGTTTGTGCTAGCGGGCCTGATTAAAATTCACACCGTTAAGCGGCCAGCGCGAAAAGCTTACACAGGCATCAACCCGTTCACCGGAGAAGAGACAACCTTTAAAGCGCGACCAGCATCTGTTGCTGTCAAAGTCCATGCGCTGAAAGGCCTAAAAGATATGGCGCAATAGTTGCGCCATATCAAACCGGTTTCAAACCGAACCCCAACAGCGCATCGGCAATGCGCTCCGCGGTCTCTGCAAGAATCTCCGCAGGATAGGTCGCCGCAGACACTGCGCCCCAGACGGGGCCTGGCCAAGCGGCATCTGTTTTAAATCTTGCAATATGGTGCATATGCAGCTGCGGCACCATATTGCCGATGGTCGCAACATTTATTTTGTCGGCCCGAAAAAGAGTGGCCAAGGTCTCCGCCACCAGACAGGATTCATTTAACAACTGCTGCCGATCTAATTGATTGAGCTGATAAATCTCTCGCAGCCCTTCACGCCGCGGCACTAAAATACACCAGGGATAGTTAGCGTCTTTACTCAGCAGTAATAGACTGAGTGGAAAGGCTCCAAGCAACTGCGTATCGGCTTCCAACTGAGCATGTAACTGAAACATTTTTTCCTCATCTCTGCTTATGGCTGTACCGCGACCGCTGCGCGCCGTAAAATAGCTATCTAATTAATCGACCAGCAGTGTAAGAGAAACCATGCGCGCCAGCCAATACTTGATTTCAACAAAAAAAGAATCCCCCGCCGATGCTGAGGTGATCAGCCACAAGCTGATGCTGCGCGCCGGAATGATCCGCAAAGTCGCATCTGGCCTCTACTCCTGGCTACCCATCGGCCTGCGTGTGTTTCGCAAAGTCGAAGCCATTGTTCGCCAAGAGATGGATCGCTCCGGGGCTCTGGAGATTATGATGCCAGTGGTACAACCGGCAGATCTCTGGGAAGAATCGGGACGCTGGGGTCAGTTTGGGCCTGAGCTGTTGCGCATCAAAGATCGTCACGATCGTGAGTTCTGTCTTGGCCCCACCCATGAAGAGGTCGTCACCGACATTGTTCGCAATGAAATCCGCAGTTATAAGCAGCTACCCGCTAACTTCTATCAGATTCAAACCAAGTTTCGCGATGAGCGCCGCCCGCGTTTTGGCGTTATGCGCACCAGAGAGTTTTGCATGAAGGACGCCTACTCGTTTCATGTCGATGGCGCATCGTTGCAAGAGACCTATGATCTGATGTACCAAACATATTCAACCATTTTTGACCGCACCGGCCTGATTTATCGCGCCGTGCTTGCAGACACTGGGAGTATTGGTGGCAGTCACTCCCACGAATTCCATGTCTTGGCAGACTCTGGAGAAGATGCGATCGTCTTTTCCACAGAGAGCGACTATGCCGCCAATATCGAGAAGGCCGCAGCGCTGGCTCCTAACGAAGCCGCACTGCCCGCTACATTGGCAATGACCGAACTAGCCACCCCCGGCGTTCACACCATCAATGATCTCTGTGAGTTTATCGACACCAGCGCCGATAAAACCCTCAAAGCACTGATTGTTAGTGGCGAGAATGACGAAGGCAAAACTCAGCTCTACGGCCTGATGGTTCGCGGCGATCATGAACTCAATGAAGTTAAAGCACAGCGCGCGCTGGGTCTGACAAGCGAGATCAGCTTTGCCTCCGAAGAGCAGATTAAAAGTGCCCTTAACTGTTCTCCTGGCTCCATCGGTCCAGTCAATCTCGACCTGCCGATTGTTGTCGATCATAGCGCGGCTCAGCTAAGTGACTTTGCCTGCGGCGCTAACCGTGATGGTTATCACCTGACCGGCGTTAACTGGCAGCGCGACTGCGGCGACTTTAAGGTTGCCGACATTCGCAACGTATTGGCCGGCGATCCCAGCCCGGATGGCAAAGGTGTGCTCGAAATCAAGCGCGGTATTGAGGTCGGGCATATCTTCCAACTCGGCACCAAATACAGCGAAGCCATGAAGGCCACTGTACTCAATGAAAACGGCAAAGAACAAGTTATGTCCATGGGCTGTTATGGAATCGGCGTCAGTCGTATTGTTGCCGCGGCCATCGAACAGAACCACGACGACAACGGCATTATCTGGCCAGAGGCCATTGCGCCATTCCAGATTGCCATTGTGCCAATCAATATGCACAAATCAGAGCTGGTCGCGAAAACCTGCGAGCAACTTTACACAAAACTCGGTGAAGCGGGTTATGAAGTATTATTTATGGACGAGGCCAAGGCACGTCTGGGTGGCATGTTGGCCGATATTGAACTGATCGGCATTCCCCACCGCATTGTCATTGGCGATCGCGGTCTGGCGGAGGGCCATGTTGAATACCGCAACCGCCGCGAATCAGACAATCAAACCATAACGCTAGATGCACTGGACGATTTTATTGCGAAAAACGTTTACAAGTAACAATGGGTTCTGGCCCCAGCACTTAGCTGTGGCCGTGCTGCTCTTTTCTGTTGCCACTGCCGCAGTGGCAGTCGATAGCCCGGAGACAGACAGCGCGGAGACAGATCCCGCACTGTTATCAGTGCTTAAACAGGCAGCCGCGCAAGCGGATAGCTTTGTCGACCACTATGACGCAGAGGTCTGGCTAGTCCACAAACAGGCATCTATGGCACCGCTGGTCAAAGACCCCCAGCAGCGTATGGCACTGCTCAAGATGATACACAGTGAAGCGTCCCGCGCGGGACTCTCTCCCGAAATAGTTCTCGCGTTAATCGAAGTCGAGAGCGGCTTTGACTCCTATGCAGTCTCCTCCGCCGGCGCCCAGGGCATAATGCAAGTTATGCCCTTCTGGAAGCATGAGATCGGCCGGCCAGAAGATAATTTGATCCACACGCAAACCAATTTGCGCTATGGCTGCACGATTCTCAAATACTATTTGGACAAAGAAAAGGGACGCCTTGCTGATGCCCTGGCCCGCTACAACGGAAGCTATGGTCAATACTGGTATGCCGAGCGCGTCTTGGATGCCTGGATCAAGCGCTGGCGTTAGGCCTGTTCATTGATCGCAGCTTCAGGGCGACAATAAAACGACGCAAAAAAAAGCGAACCTCATAAGAGGTTCGCTTTGAGATATTCAGCTTCAGAGGACCGCTAACCATCAGCGACTACCAATTCAGCCAGAGCAGGTTTTAACCTTTTGTTTTAAGCACCCATTCATCGACCAGATTTTCGAGAACGTTTAACGGCACCGCGCCATTAGCCAAAACCACGTCGTGATAGCCGCGAATATCAAATTTGTCGCCCAACTCAGCCCGCGCCTTTTCACGCAGCGCCAATATCTTCAGCATGCCCACCTTGTAGGCGGTCGCCTGACCTGGCATCACCATATAGCGTTCAATGGCCTTGATATTGGCCTCTTCCGA
>Ga0075467_10002469_pt1 | contig 14576 bp, 10 predicted proteins | sample DEB08_DNA_9_FD_75067 | JGI IMG/M metagenome (GOLD analysis project Ga0075467, IMG submission 75067) | Aqueous microbial communities from the Delaware River and Bay under freshwater to marine salinity gradient to study organic matter... | ecosystem: Environmental > Aquatic > Marine > Coastal ...
AAGCGTTTGATTGAAAGTCAATGGCATAGGGTAGTACCACTTTAGCGCTCAATCTAGTAAACCAGCTAAAATTATCTGCGTCAAAATTTTGAATGATAGTTGCAGCATTACTATTTATATAAGAGTAGTCTCCTCTCAGGGCCCTTTGAAACATATTGACATTCCAAGTGAAACGCCAATTTCTCTTTGGAGTATAGGTAGTGGTAAATTCCATTCCCACTCTTTTTTCATTAGCCAAATTAATAGGTCTAGAAAGAATAATGGGTACCGTTACTGGATTAGATAAGTCATTTGGGTTTTCAATAGTCACAACATCTCCTGTCTCTTGTCTAATGTATTGAAATACACCAGTAGAATGATTAAAATACCCGGAAGTTGTGAAGGTGAGTTTATCTAGCCTGGTAATGTATCCCAAATCAAAGGCATTGGTAAAGGTGGGGTCTAGATCTGCATTTCCCTGTCTGAGGTTGGTGTTACTAGATCTAGATACAAAAGGATTAATAAACCTGTTTCTTGGCCGTCTAAGTCTTCTGCTGAAACTTAAAGTAAGTTGGGTATTTTCATCCGTTTCATAGCCTAAAAACACCGATGGAAACCAATTGACATAGGTTTTGTTCTGAAGGTCATTCGTTTCTATAAGGTTTACATCTATATTGGAGTGCTCCATTCTCAGTCCAGTGAGTAAGCTAAAAGAGTCCCATTTGGAGCCTAATTGTGTGTAAGCAGCCTGAACATATTCTTTGTAGAATAAGGTGTTACTAAAATTTGGATCTGAAATAAAATTACCTGAGGTGTTTTCTACACTAAAGTCAAAAGCAGTCGTAAACTCATTGAAAGTTCCTCTGTATCCCAGTTCAAATTGTGATTGATTTTCACTACCAAAAGGCAGTACGTAATCTATCTGAAACAATTGGTTTTTTTGATTTTCAGTGGTAATTGTTTGTTCTGAAGGTAAAAAAGAGTTGTCCTGAAGAATGGTTTCAGAAATATCGGTGTCTTCTACCTCGTCACCAGTGGAATATTGATAATCTGCTGTTAAGAGATGACCGTCTTTTTTAAATTTCTTTTGAAAATTCATGGAATACTGAAAATTGTCATCCGTTTGACTTTCTTGACTAATTCGCTCTCTAGATAAACTCAAGATGCGTTCTGCATTATAATTGTTAAAGTCCACCTCCGTTCTAGTTCCTCCTGTAGAATTTCGAAAGACTATTGAATTGGTAATACTCGTATTTTCATCAATGAAAAACTCTAGCCCTAAGTTGGTGTTAAAGTTATTGTTATTCCTTTTATACAGTCTTTTTTCATCCTGAAAACTCAAGGTTTGACCATTCTGATCAAAGTTCTCTTGATTGTTAAACCCATTCCCAGGTCCTTCATTGTTTCTAAAGGTAGTGGTGGTAAAAAGGTTAAATTTATCCCTTCTTAAATTTAGATTTAAAGTACCCGCATTGTTTTTTGGCGTTCCTACAGTGGCATTTAAAGCCCCGTTAAGACCCACTGTTTTATTTTGTTTAAGTACAATATTTAATATTCCAGCGGTTCCTTCCGCGTCATATCTAGCAGATGGATTTGTAATCACTTCTACTTTTTGAATGGCGTCTGCCGGTAATTGTTGTAAGGCGTCTGGACTCAATCCAGAAAGTGCTGAAGGCTTTCCATTGATCAGGATTCTTACACTACTGTTTCCTCTTAAACTAATGTTTCCTTCTACGTCTACAGATACAGAGGGTACATTGTCTAAAACATCGGTTACCGAACCTCCTTTAACAGTAAGGTCTTGTCCTACGTTGTATACTTTTTTGTCTAACCTAAGCTCAACAGTAGTTCGTTCTGCAACTAATTCTACTTCATCTAATTGCGACACATCTAATCCAATAGCAATAGTGCCTAAATTGATGTCAGTATTTAAAGTTTGGTTGTTAAGTGTGTAGGTTTTGTATGAAATATATTCAATACTAAGGTTGTAATTTCCTGCTTTTGCTTCCACCGAGAACAATCCCATTTGGTCGGTGATCCCGCCAGTTACTTGGCTGGGATTCTCTACAGATTGCAATACTAAAGTTGCGTATTCAAGTGGCTCCCCGGTATCTTTATCTATAACAGTGCCCGTTACTGTAATGGAGGATTTTGCCTCTGGTCTCGATTGAGACCACATAAACAATGAACTTAAAGATAAAAGGATAAATAGGGAGTATTGTTTCATTAAGATTTATTTTTCTTTCGTTTTTTCTTCTTTTTTTTGGTTTTCTTAAAACCTTCTTCTTGCAGGGCAATGAAAGCGTCATACTTCTCAGCAGGTAAACCAGATTTTAGGGCCTCTTCTTGTTCCTTGTCAATTTTTTCTACTGCTGCCCTTATTTGGTCTACATCTGATAATTTAAGCAGCTGTAATTCTATTCTCTTTTGTACAGAATTCACTAGGATGGTTCTTAAAACAGCTACCTCAAAAGCACTGAGGTCTAAAGCCTCTTTGAAAGCGTCCATTTGAAGGTCTACAATTTGCTCTGCTGTAAGGTTTTTCGGTTTCTCTTGCCTTTGTGGTGCCTGAGGAGCCAGTGATTGTCTTCTACCTGTCTGTGGATTTCTACCCATTCCCATACCACCCATACCAAATTGCGAAAAGGCTTCTGTACTTAAAGAAGTGATTAAAATCAATAAAAGGGTTTTAATTGCTTTCATAGTGATGTTTGTTAGATTTTAAAATTAGACCTTGGTTTAGTCTCAAAAAGTTAAAGGTTTGTTAAAACAATTTATTCTGTTTCCTCGTTTTGTCCCATAAGCATTAAAAACCCTTTAAGGAATGGGTCTAAATGGCCATCTAAAACAGCGTCAACATCTCCAGTTTCTGTGCCTGACCTCACGTCTTTAACCAGTTTATAAGGATGTAGCACATAATTTCTAATCTGAGACCCCCATTCAATTTTCATTTTGGAAGATTCTATCTCAGACCGTGCTTCTTGCCTTTTTCTGAGCTCAATTTCATACAACTGAGATTTGAGGAGTTTCATGGCATTTTCCCTATTGTCTAATTGAGAACGTGTTTCTGAATTGTGAATAATAATACCAGTAGGGTGGTGGGTTAAGATCACCTTTGTTTCTACTTTGTTGACATTCTGACCACCCGCGCCTCCAGACCTTGCGAAGGCCCAAGAAATATCTGCAGGGTTTATGACAATTTCAATGGAGTCATCAATAAGCGGATACACATATACAGAGGCAAATGAGGTGTGTCTTTTGGCGTTGCTGTCAAAGGGTGAAATACGGACCAACCTATGGACCCCATTTTCTCCTTTTAGCCAACCAAAAGCAAAATCGCCTTCAATACCAAGGGTCACAGTCTTAACTCCAGCAACATCTCCCTCTTGATAATTGAGTTCTTTAATTTTAAAGCCTACTTTTTGACTCCACATCATATACATGCGCATGAGCATGGCAGCCCAGTCACAACTTTCCGTTCCACCAGCACCAGCGGTAATTTGCAGAACAGCAGAGAGGTTGTCGCCTTCTTCCGAAAGCATGTTTCTAAACTCCAGGTCTTCTAAAACATCCAAAGTATTTTGGTAGGCTATTTTTAATTCATCTTCCGTGATTTCCCCTGCATCTGCAAACTCCATCATAACCGCTAAGTCTTCAATGAGTGCTTTGGCTTTTTCATAACCTTGTACCCATATTTTCTTTGATTGTATGAATTTGAGGTGTGCTTGTGCTTTCTGTGGTTGGTCCCAAAAGTCAGGTGCGAGGGTCTTTTCTTCCTCGTTTTCTATTTCAATGCGCTTGGCATCTACGTCAAAGATACCTCCTTAACGCACCAAGGCGATCTAAAAGACCTTTATATTGATCTGTAGTGAGCATAGTAATCATTTTGAGCAAAAATACTATTTACCCTTGGTTGTACCATCAATTTTAGTAAATTTAGTTTTTACTTAATTTAAGGCCTTTCCAGGCCGATGTCTCTTTTATTAACCGCCTTAAAAACCAATCTTATGCGTGTTTTTCTTTCCTTTTGCTGCTTGGCTATGAGTAGTTTTGTTTTTGGTCAACTCAATTTAAACAAGACCCAATTTCAAAAATTCGATGGATATTTCCCCTTTTATTATGACAATGACTCAGGTAAAATTTACCTAGAGGTAACGGAATTAGACAAAGAGTTTCTTTATATAAATTCTTTAAGTAGTGGTATTGGCAGTAATGATATTGGTTTAGATAGAGGTCAATTGGGCGGAGAGCGGGTAGTTTCCTTCAAGAAAATGGCCAATAAGCTCATGCTTATTCAGCCCAACCTTCAATATAGGGCCCTTACGGACAATGCCCTGGAAAAGGAATCTGTTAAGCAGGCTTTTGCTTCTTCTGTATTATTTGGTTTCCCTATTGAAAGCATGTCTAACGGTAAATATATTATAGATCTTACTGATTTTTTAATGCAAGATGCCCATGGTGTGAGCGATCGTTTACAACAATCGAATCAGGGAAGTTTTACTTTAGATAAATCCAAAAGTGCTATGAATATGGCACGCACAAAAGCTTTTCCAAAAAATATTGAAATAGATGTTATGCTCACCTTTAAGGGAAAAGCCAAAGGAAGCTATTTAAGGTCTGTGGTGCCTAGTCCAGACCTTGTGACTGTAGCACAACACCATTCATTTGTGGCCTTACCTGAATTGGATTTTGAAAAAAGAAAGTACGATCCTAGGTCTGGAGCGTACTCCTTTTCTTATTTAGATTATGCCACAGCTGTGAGTAGCCCTATTGAAAAAAGATATATAGCCAGACATAGATTGGAAAAAAAAGACCCCAATGCTTCAGTGAGTGAAGCAGTTGAGCCTATTATTTATTATTTAGACAATGGGACTCCAGAACCAGTAAGAACAGCACTTTTAGAGGGAGGTAGATGGTGGAATCAGGCTTTTGAAGCCATAGGATACAAAGATGCTTTTCAAGTAAAAATGTTGCCTGAAGACGCAGATCCTTTAGATGTAAGGTACAATGTCATTCAATGGATTCACAGGTCTACTAGAGGTTGGAGTTATGGCAGTAACGTCTCGGATCCTCGAACTGGAGAAATTTTAAAAGGACATGTGAGTCTCGGAAGTTTAAGAATTAGACAAGACTTTATGATTGCACAAGCTCTCAGTAAAGAACCCTTTAAAGATGGAGATGAAAACCACCAAGGCATGTTAGCTATGGCTGTTTCTCGAATCAGACAATTGTCTGCCCATGAAATTGGCCACACTTTAGGTTTTATGCACAATTTTGCTGCAAGTGCACACCAAAAAGCCTCTGTAATGGATTACCCACACCCTCAATTCGAGCTTAAAGAAGGTGAAGTATCTTTTTCTAATGCTTATGAAACGGGAATTGGGTCTTGGGATAAGGTAAGTGTTGCCTATTCCTACAGTGATTTTCCAGACAGTGTAAAAGATGAGCAAGCTGCTTTGAATGCTATTTTGGAAGCGGCATCGGCTGAAGGCCAAAAATACTTATCAGATTCAGATGCAAGACCAGCTGGTAGTGCCAGTGCTTTTGCCCACCTTTGGGACAATGGCGCTACTGCTGCTCAGGGATTAAATGACGTTTTGGAGGTGCGTTCTAAAGCGATTGATCAGTTTGGTATTCATAATATTCGCCAAGGAGAACCACTTTCTGTATTAGAAGATGTGTTTGTGCCTTTGTATTTTTTTCATCGCTATCAGGCAGAGGCAGCCGCTAAAGTCATTGGTGGAATTGATTATAGCTACCAAGTAAAAGGGAGCAATCAGTCAGATGCTTATACCATTGCTGCCAAAGACCAAAAAGAAGCGCTAAGGACTTTATTACGTACTTTAAACGCTGCTGAAATGGCTATTCCGGAAGAAAAATTAACACTATTCCCTCCGAGATCTCCTTCTTATAATAGTGGTAGAGAATCTTTTAAAGGAAAAACAGGTGTGACATTTGACCCTTTGTCTGCACCTGAAACTGCTGCAGACGTGACTTTAGGATTTTTGTTACACCCACAGCGGGCTACTAGATTAATTCAGCAAAAGGCGCTAGACAACAGTCAGCTAGACTTACAGGCTGTGTTGTCTGCTTTATGGCAGGGCACTATTGGCCTAAAACACAAGGATAATTATATTCAAAATGTGCAGTTGAATATTAACTTTAGGGTGTTTACGCATTTATTGAATTTGGCCCAGCAAGAAATGGTGCATCCTCAAGTAAACGCAGTAGTTCATTCCTTTTTAAAAGAAAAGGCGGGCACATTATCGGTCTCTAAAGATTTATATGACCAAGAATTATTCAGAAGGTATGCCGCCTTCTTGAAATCTCCTGAGAACTTTAAAGTAATTCCTGCGCCAACAGTACCTGATGGGTCTCCAATAGGAATGAATTGCTCTTTTTAAGCCTTGATTTATGGAAATTAATTTAATCAGTGATACGGTTACTACGCCAACCAAAGGGATGTTGGCGGCTATGATGTCTGCTAAAGTTGGAGATGACGTTTTTAAAGAAGATGCTACAGTAAATGCCCTTGAAGAAAAAACAGCTGCCCTATTTGGTATGGAAGCTGCTTTGTTTTTTCCCTCTGGTACTATGGCCAATCAGACAGCTATTAAAGTGCACACACAGCCGGGAGAACAACTGATCTGTGATCATTATGCCCATATTTTTAATTATGAGGGTGGGGGAGTGAGCTTTAATTCAGGCGTGTCTTGTAAACTGATTGCTGGCCACAGGGGCATGATTACAGCAAAGCAAGTTAAGGCTGCCATTAATCCTCCTGACTTTTACCACAGCCCCTTAACTACCTTGGTTTGTTTAGAGAATACAACCAACAAAGGTGGAGGGGCTATTTGGGACATAAATGAAATGAAAGCGATTAAAGAAGTTTGTACCTATAACGGGCTTAAATTTCATCTAGATGGTGCAAGAATTTGGAACGCACTCGCTGTGACTGGAGAAGATCCTAAACTTTACGGCAACTTATTTGACTCCATTAGTGTCTGTCTGTCTAAAGGTTTAGGCTGTCCCGTAGGTTCTGTGCTATTAGGATCTAAAGATTTTATAGCCAAAGCACTTAGGGTTAGAAAGGTATTTGGGGGTGGAATGAGACAAGCTGGTTTCTTAGCTGCTGCAGGTATTTATGCCTTAGACCATCACAGAGAAAGACTCAAAGAAGACCATAAAAAAGCCAAAGAGATTGAAGCAATCTTATCTAAGAAAGACTTTATTTCTTCCGTATCTCCTGTAGATACTAATATCATTATTTTTGAGCTCAAAGAGTCTGTGTTAGATGCCCAGGCATTTATGGATAAAATGAATGAAAATAACATTAGATTAATCTCAATGGGATCAGGAAAGTTACGATTGGTGACCCACCTTAATTACACCGATGAGATGCACAGCCGTTTATTGTCAATTTTAAATGGTTTTTAACGCACATTATTCCTAAGTCCAATTATTTATTGGGTATTTTTGTGGCCTTAAATTTTTTGACATGACTTTTCCTAATACGCCTCAGGCACCAAAGAAAAATAAAACCCTCTCACATTTAGGTTACGAAAGAGTAGATCCATATTTCTGGATGAATGAAAGAGATGTCCCAGAGGTACTCAACTACCTTAAAGCGGAAAACAACTATTACGATCAGGCTACAGCCCACACAAAAGATTTTCAAGACCGTCTTTTTGAGGAAATGAAGTCTAGGATAAAGGAAGACGACAGTTCAGTGCCCTATAAGCACAATGGATATTGGTATATCACCAAATATGAGCTAGGAAAAGAATACCCCATTTACACCCGTAAAAAAGACCATTTGTCTGCACAAGAAGAATTGCTGTTAGACTGTAATGTATTGGCAGAAAACTATGAGTATTTCAGCCTGGGAGGTTTCTCTGTAAGTCCAGACAATACTTTATGTGTTTTTTCTACAGACACAGTGTCTAGAAGACAGTACACTTTGCATGTCAAAAATATAATTACTGGTGCGCTGTTAACAGACAGAATTGAGAATACGACAGGAAGTGCTAGTTGGGCTGCAGACAACAAAACATTTTTCTATACATCTAAAAACGAAAATACCTTACGTTCAGAGGCAATATATAGGCATAAGTTAGGAGATGTCAGTGAAGATGTGAAGATTTATGAAGAGTTAGATGAAACTTTTAATGCATATGTTTTTAAAACCAAAAGCAAGAAATATATTGTCATTGGATCTTCTAGTACTTTAACAACGGAATACAGCATATTTCCAGCAGACCAGCCAGAAGCTACCCCCGTTGTTTTTAGCCCTCGAACGAGAGGTTTAGAATATGATTTAAACCATTATGGAGATCACTTTTATATATTGACCAATAAAGATGAAGCGATTAATTTTAAGGTCATGAAAGTTAATGAGTCTAACACCCATATGTCTCATTGGGAGGATTTTATACCCCACAGACCTAAAGTGTTACTTGAAGACATTACTATTTTTAAAAACTATTATATACTCTCAGAGAGGCGTCACGGTTTAAGTTGTATTCAGATTGTTCCATGGGATACTACTATACCACCTCACTACCTGCCTTTTGACAATGAAACCTACACTGCTTATGTAGGAACAAATCCAGATTTTGACTCAGAAATTTTACGTTTTGGATACAATAGCATGACTACACCTGCTAGTGTATATGATTATAATATGGCCACTAGGTCAAAGGAACTTTTAAAGCAACAAGAAGTTTTAGGAGGAAATTTTAAAGAGGATAATTATGCTTCTCAAAGGGTTTGGGCCACTGCTAAAGACGGTGTAAAGGTCCCTATTTCGTTGGTGTACCGCAAAGACACCCCTTTGGATGGAAGCAGTCCTTTGTTACAGTACGGATATGGATCTTATGGGCATACTTCTGACCCTTATTTCTCTACTGTGAGACTTAGTCTGTTGGACCGAGGCTTTGTGTATGCTATTGCGCATATTAGAGGTGGTGAATACTTGGGAAGACCTTGGTATGATGACGGTAAATTGCTTAGTAAGCGCAATACTTTTACAGATTTTATAGCCTGTTCTGAATTTTTAATTTCAGAAAAATTCACTGCTGCTAAGGGTTTGTTCGCCTATGGCGGATCTGCTGGCGGACTATTAATGGGTGCTGTGATGAATATGGCCCCACACTTATACAAAGGAATTATAGCAAGTGTACCATTTGTAGACGTTGTCACTACCATGCTAGACAGTAGTATTCCCCTGACTACAGGGGAGTATGACGAATGGGGTAATCCTAATGAAGAAAATTATTACAATTATATGATGTCTTATTCTCCATATGACAATGTTAAGCCACAAGACTATCCGAATACATTAGTTATCACAGGCTATCATGATTCACAAGTACAGTATTGGGAGCCAGCCAAATGGGTGGCAAAATTAAGGGATTTAAAAACCGACCATAATATATTGTTATTTAATACTAATATGGAGGCAGGACATTCAGGCGCTTCAGGTAGGTTTGAGGCATTGAAAGAAGTTGCCAAAGAATATGCCTTTATTTTAGATTTGGCTCAGAAAATCTAAGTTAAAAAAAAACATTAAATTTGCAGTGTATTTTTACTAGAATACCTGAATCAAAAACAGTTACATGCATAAAAAGATACATGCTCACAACAGTATCCTACCCCTTATAGGAAAAACACCGCTTGTACAACTTCAAAAAACCGTTAGTGGTTTTGATGGCGAATTTTACGCCAAATTAGAAGCTTTTAATCCAGGCCATTCTGCTAAAGATAGAATTGCACACCATATTATTACTATAGCAGAGGAAAAGGGTTTATTGAATCCAGGAGACACTATTATAGAAACTACCTCAGGAAATACAGGATTTAGCGTGGCTATGGTGAGTGCTATAAAAGGCTATAAATGTATTTTAGCAGTGAGTTCTAAATCTTCTCCAGATAAGATAGACATGTTAAGGGCTATGGGTGCTGAGGTTCATGTTTGCCCAGCCCACGTTAGCGCAGACGATCCAAGATCTTATTACGAGGTAGCAAAGACCATTCACAATAACACCCCAAATTCTATTTATATTAACCAGTATTTTAACAGCCTTAATACAGAGGCTCATTACCGCAGTACGGGTCCAGAAATATGGGAAGACACCAATGGGCAAATCACTCATTTGGTAGCTTGTAGCGGGACTGGGGGAACTATTTCTGGGACGGCTCAGTTTTTAAAAGAGCAGAATCCGGCTATTAAAGTGATTGGAATAGATGCATACGGGTCTATTTTAAAAGGCTATCATGAGACTGGTGAAATTAATCCAGAAGACATTTTCCCTTATAGGATAGAAGGCTTAGGGAAAAACCTAATCCCCACAGCCACTGATTTTAATGCCATTGATTATTTTATAAAAGTGACCGATCATGAAAGTGCCCACACAGCAAGGGAAATTTCTAAAACGGAAGGTATTTTCGCAGGATACACCTCTGGTGCAGCCCTTCAAGGTGTTAAACAACTTCAAGCTTCCGGTACCTTTGATAAAAATGCTAAGGTTGTTGTGATATTTCCTGATCACGGATCAAAATATATGAGTAAAATTTACTCTGACGAGTGGATGTCTGCACAAGGATTCCTAGAGGAGTCACATGTATTGAAAGAACAAAAGACCACACTGCAGTCCCCTTAAACCATAATTAAATTTAATTAAGTACAGACACAGGCGCTAAATAATTGGGCTGTCTTGTGAAAAATTAATTACTTTTGTAGCTAGAAAAAAACACGCATGAGAGATCTTTTCGAAAGAATTAAAGAAAATAAAGGCCCATTAGGAAAATGGGCTTCACAGGCAGAAGGTTATTTTGTATTTCCTAAGCTAGAGGGACCTATTTCCAATAGAATGTCTTTCAGAGGAAAAGAAGTCATTACCTGGAGTATCAATGATTATTTGGGTTTGGCTAATTTACCAGAGATTAAAGCAGTAGATGGTGCTGCAGCGCTAGAACATGGTGCTGCTTATCCTATGGGGGCTAGAATGATGAGTGGTCACACTGACTTTCACGAGCAATTACAAAATGAATTGGCTGAATTTGTAGAAAAAGAAGCCACTTATCTTTTAAATTTCGGATATCAGGGTATTATGTCTACTATAGACGCCTTGGTTTCCAAGGACGACATTATAGTGTATGATGTAGACGCTCACGCTTGTATCATAGATGGGGTTCGCTTGCACATGGGTAAAAGATTTACTTTCAAGCACAACGATATTGAGAGTTTAGAAAAGAATTTAGAGCGTGCTACAAAGATGGCAGAACAAACTGGTGGAGGAATCTTAGTGATTTCAGAAGGTGTGTTTGGTATGAGGGGAGAGCAAGGAAAGCTAAAAGAAATTGTAGCCCTTAAACAAAAATTCAACTTTAGATTATTAGTAGACGACGCCCACGGTTTTGGTACCCTAGGAAAGACAGGTGCTGGAGCAGGTGAAGAACAAGGCATACAGGCAGACATAGATGTTTATTTCGCTACTTTCGCAAAATCTATGGCAGGTATTGGTGCATTTATTGCTGCAGACAAAGAAATTATTGACTATTTGAAATATAACTTGCGTTCGCAAATGTTCGCGAAGTCGCTTCCAATGATTTACGTTAAAGGCGCTTTGAAGCGTTTAGATATGCTTAGAACCCAACCAGAGCTCAAGGAAAATTTATGGCGTAACGTAAATGCGTTGCAATCGGGTCTAAAAGCACAAGGCTTTGACATAGGTACTACCACTAGTTGTGTTACCCCTGTGTATTTGAATGGAAGTATACCAGAGGCTATGGCCTTGGTAAAAGACCTTAGAGAAAACCATGGTATTTTCTGTTCTATAGTAGTATATCCTGTAATACCTAAAGGTTTAATTCTTTTGAGATTAATTCCAACTGCAACCCATACACAAGAAGATATAGACCTTACATTAACCGCTTTCTCCTCAATAAGAGAGCGTTTAGAGAATGGAACGTATAAAAGACTTTCTGCAGCAGTGAGTGCTGCAATGGGAGAGTAATTATTTATATATTAGGAAGTGATTTTTCTAAAAAAAAGCCTGATAGGAAAACTATCAGGCTTTTTTTATAATATTTTTTTATAGGTTCTCCTGCGTTTGTGCACTTTTGGATCAAAAGCACTCCATAAATTCTTTATGGCTATATTTTCCTCTAGTTCAGGGGTTCTAATACATTTCTCAATGCCCTTTTTGTTACAGGCATTCCAACATTCATGAAACAAGATGGCTGTAAGTCCTTTGTTTTGATATTTTGGGTGGACCCCAATAAGGTAAAAAATAATGTCTTTAGATTTTCTTCTCGCTTGTAGTAAGTGAAATAATCCAAAGGGAAACAAACGTCCATTTGCTTTTTGCAAGGCTTTTGAAAAGGAAGGCATTAGAATCGCAAAGGCCACCAAGTTATCTTGCTCATCTAAAACAAATTTTATGAATTCAGGATTAATAAAAGACAGGTATCTCTTTGTAAAAAAATCTTTTTGCACCTCTGTTATAGGTACAAAAGAGGATAAATTTGCATAGCTCTCATTGAATAAATCAAACATTTTATTTGCGTAAGGTAAAATGTCCTTGGTCTTAGTGAAATTGAGTGCTTTAAGTTTATAACGCCTTTTGATTAGTTCCTGCGCTTTATTAAAAAGACTTGGGTCTATATTGCTAAATGGAAAGATATTTTCCATGTATTCTTTTTCCTTGACAAATCCTAAAGATTCAAAATGTGCTGCGTAATAGTGGTGGTTATACCATGTAATCATAGTCCCTATGTGATCAAAGCCTTCAATAAGGCAACCTACCTTGTCTAAGTTAGAAAAACCTACTGGACCCTCCATGTAAGTTAATTCGTATTCACGACCAATCTCGGCTACTTTTTCGATGAGTGCTTTAGAGACCGCTTTATTGTCTATGAAATCCATCCAACCAAAGCGCATTTTCTTTATTTTTTGTTCTTTTACCTCAATCCAGTTGATCATTGCAGCCACCCTGCCTACAATTTCACCATCCATATATGCCAAGAAAAAACGTGCTTGAGCAGTTTTAAAAACAGGATTAATTGATGGGTCAAAAACCTCCATTTCATCTTTAATAATAGGGGGTACCCAATAAGGATTGTTTTTGTATAACGAGAATGGAAAACAAACAAAATCTTTGATTCCTTTCTTACCAATGGCTTCTCTAATTTCTATCATATATAATTTTTGACTCCAATTAAATGAGTTTTATGATTCATCATATGCTAATGTTTGTCTAAGCGATATGAAAAACCTAACCCAATGATTTCCCTTGAAGGTTCATTTTGAAAGTTTATTCCAGTATACAGGTCTAATTGTAGGTTCTTTCTATATAAGAAAGCCCCTCCTGTTCTGATGATTTGCTCATTGTAGTTTGGTAATATACTGTATTGCCCTTCCACAAATACACTCCATTTTCTTTTTATAGCATAAGAAAGAGAGGCTATAACTGTTTTCTCTGCCAAGGCTTCAGATCCAATAAAGTCATAAATTCCATTGAGTATTAAAACCATTTTTGGTGTTAAATGGCTTTGAGTAACTAGCATGACTCTTGGGGCTATAGAAGGGTTATTTATTAGGTATGGGCTACTTTTTAGACCTATATTAGCACCAGCATATAGCGCTATAGCGGGTAAGATATTTCGCCATCTAAAGCCATTATTTTTCTTCCAACTATAGACGTTAATGGGTCTATTATCAGGATTTTTAAAGGGATCAAACAGCATGATTTTTGCCCCAATTCTATTTGACTTGAATCCTTGATCTATACCAATTTTACCACCAGGAATAGGACTAGTAGAAAATTCCATGGTATAAGAACCCTCGTATATAAGCTCTAGGGCTTCTGAAAATAAGCCCACTCTTACAGCCAAGTTTCCATTATTAAAAAGGGATTCTGACTGTAAAGCTTCTCCTCTTAAGCGGTCTACACTAAAACCACTTTCTATCTGATACACCCGCTTACCCACACTGTAAGCACCTGTGCTATTTCCTGGCTTGTTGGAATTAATAATATCTGTATACTGTGAAAAACCACAAATGCTGAACAGAAAACCTAGGATGAATAAGCTCATTTTAAGAATTAATGGGCTTTGAATGATAGGTTTTTTATGCATTTTAAGATTATTTTAATTCCACACAAGCCTTAGTGCGGTTGTAGAATTGTATTTTTGGATAAATTTAATAAAGATAATGGGTTTTTTAAGTACACTTCTCTATATACTCTTGGGGTTTTATGTTTTTAAATGGCTTTTGAGGTTATTTGCCCCTAAAATCATGGCATTTGCGTTAAAAAGATTACAGAAAAAAATGACTGAATCCTTCACTGGTTTTGGAGAAAACCAAGGATCAGCACCTAAGCGGGATACGTCAAAAAAGCCGCCTATCACTAAAGAAAAAACAACTGTTGGGGAATATATAGATTTTGAAGAAATTGAATAACTTAGGGCATGAATAATTTTATTGACAAAGGGATGTTATTTAGCATCTTAAAAGGGCTTGGGGTACTATTTCTCTTTTCGATTGTTTCTGTTTCTTTTTTCTATCCTGTTTTGCAAGACAAACAAATAGAACA
>Ga0075467_10002470_pt1 | contig 14575 bp, 22 predicted proteins | sample DEB08_DNA_9_FD_75067 | JGI IMG/M metagenome (GOLD analysis project Ga0075467, IMG submission 75067) | Aqueous microbial communities from the Delaware River and Bay under freshwater to marine salinity gradient to study organic matter... | ecosystem: Environmental > Aquatic > Marine > Coastal ...
AATGAGAGGTACACGTGTTTTTGGACCTGTAGCAAGAGAACTTCGTGATAAACAATTCATGAAAATTGTATCATTAGCGCCAGAAGTGCTTTAATACAAAAAATACTAAGATGGGAAAGCTTAAAATAAAATCAGGAGATACAGTAAGAGTACTTGCAGGAGACCATAAAGGATCTGAAGGTAAAGTGCTTAAAGTATTAACAGATAAGAACAAAGCGATTGTTGAAGGTGTGAACATGGTGAAAAAACACATGAAACCAAGTGCACAAAGCCCTCAAGGAGGAATCGTAGAAAAAGAAGCTTCTATTCAAATTTCAAACTTAGCGTTGCTAACTTCAAAAGGAGAAACAACTAGAGTGGGATTTAGAGTGGAAGGAGATAAAAAAGTAAGATTTGCTAAAAAATCTAATGAACTAATATAGTTATGGCTTATATTCCAAGATTAAAACAAGAGTACAGAGGCAAGGTAGTTTCTGCTCTTACAGAAGAATTCGGATATAGCAATGTAATGCAAGTTCCTAAACTTAAAAAGATAGTAATATCTCAAGGAGTTGGAGCTGCTGTTGCAGATAAAAAGTTAATCGACTACGCAATAGACGAGATGACTAAAATATCTGGACAAAAAGCGATAGCAACTATATCTAAGAAGGATGTTGCTTCTTTCAAATTACGTAAAGGCATGCCAATTGGCGCTAAAGTTACGTTAAGAGGAGAAAGAATGTATGAATTTTTAGATCGTTTAGTAACATCTGCATTACCAAGAGTTAGAGACTTTAATGGTATTAAAGCTACAGGTTTTGATGGTAGAGGTAATTACAATTTAGGTATTACCGAACAAATCATATTTCCTGAGATTAATATTGATAAAGTAAATAAAATCTCTGGTATGGATATTACGTTTGTAACATCTGCTGATACAGATAAAGAGGCGAAATCATTATTAACTGAATTGGGAGTACCTTTTCAAAAGAACTAAGATATGGCTAAAGAATCAATGAAAGCCCGTGAGGTAAAAAGAGCTAAAACGGTGGCAAAATATGCTGAAAAGCGTAAAGCTTTAAAAGCAGCAGGTGATTATGAAGGATTACAAAAGCTACCAAAAAACGCTTCTCCTGTACGTATGCATAACAGATGTAAATTAACAGGAAGACCTAAAGGATATATGAGAACTTTTGGAGTTTCTCGTGTGACTTTTCGTGAAATGGCTAACAATGGTTTAATACCAGGAGTTAGAAAAGCAAGCTGGTAAACAAAGAATTATAAATTGGTTTTAGGTTCAACATAAGTTGAAAACCACTACCGCAAATTAATAAATATGTACACAGATCCAATAGCGGATTATTTAACAAGAATTAGAAACGCTGTGAGTGCAAACCACAGAGTGGTTGAAATACCTGCATCTAATTTAAAGAAAGAAATGACTAAAATATTATTCGAACAAGGATATATTTTAAGTTACAAGTTTGATGATTCAACAGTACAAGGAACAATTAAAATTGCCTTGAAATATACTAAAGAAACAAAAGAGCCTGTAATCAAGAAGATTCAAAGAATAAGTAAGCCTGGTTTACGTAAGTACGCTAGTTCAGACGAATTTCCTCGTATTCTTAATGGTCTTGGTATTGCCATTGTTTCAACATCTCATGGTGTTATGACAGGTAAACAAGCTCAAAGAGAAAATGTTGGAGGTGAAATTCTATGTTACGTTTACTAATAAAAAGCCGATAAGAAATGTCAAGAATAGGAAATAATCCAGTAGCCATTCCAGAAGGCGTAACAGTAGACATCAAAGAAAATGTTGTTACTGTTAAAGGTAAATTAGGAGAGTTAACTCAGAACTATGATTCAGTTGAAATCAAAGTTGAGGAAGGTAATGTATATGTTACTCGCTCTTCTGATAGTAAAGATCAAAAAGCTAAACATGGTCTATACAGATCATTAATGCTTAATATGGTTAACGGTGTATCTAAAGGATGGACTAAAGAACTAGAATTAGTAGGTGTTGGATACAGAGCAAGTAATCAAGGACAAAAATTAGATTTAGCATTAGGTTTTTCTCATAATATTGTATTAGAATTAGCTCCTGAGGTTAAAATTGAAACAGTATCTGATAAAGGTAAAAATCCAATAATAAAATTAACATCACACGACAAACAATTAGTTGGTGAAGTTGCTGCAAAAATTCGTGGCTTCAGAAGACCAGAACCTTACAAAGGTAAAGGAATTAGGTTTGTAGGTGAACAAATTAGAAGAAAAGCAGGTAAATCAGCTTAATAATTAGTTATGGCATTAACAAAGAACGATAGAAGACAGAGAATAAAAAACAGAATTCGTAAGATTGTTTCTGGTACTGAAGCTAGACCAAGATTATCTGTTTTTAGAAGTAATAAAGAAATTTATGCTCAAGTAATTGATGACGTAACTGGTAAAACTATCAGTGCTGCTTCATCAAGAGACAAAGATATAGTTGCTGCAAAAGGTAACAAAACAGAGACAGCGGCCTTAGTTGGTAAAGCTGTTGCTGAAAAAGCTATGAAAGCTGGTGTTGATACGATCTCTTTTGATAGAGGTGGATATTTATACCATGGTAGAGTAAAATCATTAGCTGATGGAGCTAGAGAAGCAGGACTAAAATTCTAAGAAATTATGTATCAAAAATATAAAAGTGCAGAATTAGTAAAACCAAGTGGATTAGATCTAAAAGATCGTTTAGTTGGTGTGCAAAGAGTTACAAAAGTAACTAAAGGTGGTAGAGCATTTGGTTTTTCAGCTATTGTTGTAGTTGGAGATGAAGCTGGTGTTGTAGGACATGGTTTAGGAAAATCTAAAGACGTAGCTAGTGCAATTGCAAAAGCTATTGAAGATGCTAAGAAAAACTTAGTTCGTATTCCACTTTTAAAAGGAACATTGCCACATGAACAAAAAGGAAAATTTGGTGGTGCTCGTGTAAATATTATACCTGCGGCTCCTGGTACAGGAGTAATTGCTGGTGGTGCTGTAAGAACAGTATTAGAAGCAGTTGGTGTACATGATGTATTATCAAAATCTCAAGGATCATCTAATCCTCACAACGTGGTAAAAGCAACATTTGATGCATTATTGCAATTAAGAGACGCGAGAAAAATTGCTAAGGATAGAGGAGTTTCTTTAGAAAAAGTATTTAACGGATAATAAAGGATACGATGGCTAAGATTAAAGTAACAAAACAAAAAAGTGCGATCAATCGTACTAAAAGACAAAAGCTAACATTGGAAGCTTTAGGCTTAAAGAAGATTGGACAAACTATAGAGCATGATGCCACGCCAAATATTCTTGGTATGGTTAATAAAGTTAAACATTTAGTTTCTGTTGAAGAAACAAAATAATAAGATACAATGGACTTAAGTAATTTACAACCAGCAGAAGGTTCTGTTAAAAATCAGGGAAAAAGAATAGGCCGTGGACAAGGTTCTGGAAAAGGTGGTACCGCAACACGTGGTCACAAAGGAGCTAAATCTCGTTCGGGATATTCTAAGAAACTTGGTTTTGAAGGAGGGCAAATGCCACTTCAAAGACGTGTGCCAAAGTTTGGATTTACTAACATTAACCGTAAAGATTATCAAGGTATAAATCTAGATACTTTACAACAAATGGTTGAAGAAAAGAAAATTAAAGATTCAATTGATTTAGATGTGATGATTGCATTCCGTTTAGCTGGAAAAAATGATCTAGTTAAAATTTTAGGACGAGGAGAATTAAAATCTAAATTGACTGTAACTGCTCATAAATTTACTGCTTCAGCTAAAGCTGCTATTGAAGCTGCAGGGGGAGAAGCTGTAACTTTATAAGAACCAACTAGACAATGAAATTTATAGAGACTTTAAAAAATGTTTGGAAAATAACAGAGCTAAAAGATAGAATCATTCTTACTTTAGGAATGCTTTTAGTATATCGTTTTGGAGCACAAGTTGTTCTTCCTGGTATTGACGCAAGTAAATTAGGTTTAATTGATGAGAATACTCAACAAGGATTACTGGGATTACTAAATGCCTTTACGGTGGCGCATTTGCTAATGCATCTGTTTTTGCCTTAGGTATTATGCCTTATATTTCGGCGTCAATTGTAGTTCAGTTAATGGGAATAGCAATTCCTTATTTACAGAAACTTCAAAAAGAAGGTGCAAGTGGACAAAAGAAAATCACGCAAATTACGCGTTGGTTAACTATCGCTATTTGTTTGGTTCAAGCACCTGGATACTTGGTAAGTTTACCATCTTTAGGTATTCCACCTGAAGCATTTTTATTAGGACAAGGAGGATTGTTTTATTTCTCTTCTATAATCATATTGGTAACAGGCTGTATTTTTGCAATGTGGCTAGGTGAAAAGATAACTGATAAAGGTATTGGTAATGGTATTTCATTATTAATTATGGTTGGTATTATCGCAACATTACCTCAGGCATTTATTCAAGAATATGCAGCAAGAGTTACTGAATCTAATGGTGGATTAATCATGATCCTTATTGAATTAGTAATCTGGTTTGTAATTATCTTACTATCAATTATGTTAGTAATGGCAGTACGTAAAATTGCTGTGCAGTATGCTAGACGTACACAAGCAGGTGGTTATGAAAAAAATGTATTCGGATCAAGACAATTTTTACCTTTAAAATTAAATGCGTCAGGAGTAATGCCAATTATATTTGCTCAAGCAATTATGTTTGTGCCTAGTTTAGTTGGAGGTATGGATTTTATGAAAGACTCAACGGTTGGAGCTTGGTTACAAGCTGAGTTTTCTGATCTATTCGGATTTTGGTATAACGTCGTATTTGCAGTATTAATTATAATATTCACATATTTCTATACAGCAATTACAGTGCCTACTAATAAAATGGCAGACGATTTAAAACGTAGTGGTGGTTTTATTCCTGGGATTCGTCCAGGCACTGAAACATCAGAATATTTAGATAAAATAATGTCTCAAATAACATTACCAGGTTCTATATTCTTGGCTTTAATAGCAGTGTTCCCTGCATTTATTGTAAAGCTAATGAATGTACAGCAAGGTTGGGCATTGTTTTTTGGTGGGACATCACTATTAATTATGGTTGGAGTTGCAATTGATACGATGCAACAAGTTAATTCGTATTTGTTGAATAAACATTATGACGGCTTGATGAAAACTGGTAAAAACAGAAAGGGTTAACTTTTTAAATTACTATGGCAAAACAAGCAGCAATAGAACAAGACGGAACAATAATAGAAGCATTATCAAATGCTATGTTTCGTGTTGAATTAGAAAATGGTCACATTGTGACCGCACATATCTCTGGTAAAATGCGTATGCATTATATTAAGTTGTTACCAGGAGATAAAGTTAAATTAGAAATGAGTCCTTACGATTTATCTAAGGCAAGAATAACTTATAGATATTAATACAGATGAAAGTAAGAGCATCAGTTAAAAAAAGAAGTGCAGATTGTAAAATCGTGCGCAGAAAAGGAAGACTTTACGTAATCAACAAAAAGAATCCTAGATTCAAACAAAGACAAGGTTAATTATGGCTAGAATTGCAGGTGTAGACATACCAAAACAAAAAAGAGGTGTAATCTCTTTAACTTATATCTATGGAATAGGTAGAAGTAGAGCAAAAGAAATATTAGCAACCGCTAAAGTAGATGAAAGCAAGGTTGTTTCAGATTGGTCTGATGATGATATCAGTAACATTCGTGAAACAGTTGGAACTTTCACTATTGAAGGTGAACTACGTTCTGAAACACAATTAAACATTAAGCGATTAATGGATATTGGATGTTACAGAGGAATACGTCATAGAGCTGGACTTCCATTAAGAGGTCAACGTACTAAAAACAACTCTAGAACGAGAAAAGGTAGAAGAAAAACAGTTGCTAACAAGAAAAAAGTAACTAAATAAAATTAAAGTCATTAGTATTTAGTGGTTAGATGGAATCTGTCTGAAATGTAAAAGTTTAGGATTCTAATACTAACAACTAACAACTAGAAACTAAAAAAATATGGCAAAAGCAAGTACTAAAAAACGTAAAGTTATTGTAGATGCAGTTGGAGAAGCACACATTACAGCTTCTTTCAATAACATCATTATTTCATTAACCAATAAGAAAGGCGATGTAATATCATGGTCATCTGCTGGTAAAATGGGATTTAGAGGATCTAAAAAGAACACACCTTACGCAGCTCAATTAGCAGCTGAAGATGCATTAAATGTTGCTAAAGAAGCAGGATTGAGAAAAGTAAAGTGTTATGTAAAAGGTCCAGGTAACGGTAGAGAATCTGCAATCAGATCTTTACATAATGGTGGTATTGAAGTAACAGAAATTATTGATGTTACTCCAGCACCTCATAATGGGTGTCGTCCTCCAAAACGTAGAAGAGTTTAATCTGAATTAATTTTCAGATTCTTTAAATAGAATTATTAATAACAAGTATCAACGAGAGGCTAACGATTATCGAAGGATAAGATTAAGACCTTAATTCATAATCACTCTCATAACAAATTTAAAATGGCAAGATATACTGGTCCTAAAACAAAAATTGCACGTAAGTTCGGTGAAGCTATCTTCGGAGAAGATAAATCTTTTGAAAAAAGAAATTATCCTCCTGGGCAACACGGAAATACTAGAAGACGTGGTAAAAAATCTGAGTATGCTATCCAGTTAATGGAAAAGCAAAAAGCTAAATACACGTATGGTGTATTAGAACGTCAATTTAGAAACATGTTTAAAAAAGCGACTGCTGCTCCTGGAATTACAGGGGAAGTATTGTTGCAATTATGTGAATCTAGATTGGATAACGTTGTGTTTAGAATGGGAGTTTCCCGTTCAAGAAGAGGCGCACGTCAATTAGTGTCGCACAGACATATTACAGTAAATGGCGAAATTGTAAACATTCCTTCTTATCAATTAAAAGCTGGAGATATTGTTGCAGTGAGAGAAAAGTCTAAATCTTTAGAAGCTATCGATCATGCATTGTCTTCATCTAGTAATGTTTATGAATGGATTACATGGAATAATGATACAATGCAAGGAACATATGTTTCAGTTCCTGGAAGAGTTCAAATTCCTGAAAACATCAATGAGCAATTCATCGTCGAATTATATTCTAAATAATAACTGATACAAAAAGCAATATGGCAATTTTAAATTTTCAGAAGCCCGACAAAGTAATCATGATTGATTCAACTGATTTTGAAGGTAAGTTCGAGTTTAGACCTTTAGAACCTGGTTATGGATTAACAGTAGGAAATGCTCTAAGAAGAGTTTTATTGTCTTCTTTAGAAGGATTCGCTATTACATCAGTTAGAATGGAAGGTGTAGAGCATGAGTTTTCTACAATTGCAGGTGTGGTTGAAGATGTTACTGAAATTATTTTAAACTTAAAGCAAGTACGTTTTAAGCGACAAATAGATGAAATTGATAACGAATCTGTTTCTATTTCAATTTCAGGTCAAGAACAAATTACAGCAGGAGATTTTCAGAAATTTATTTCTGGTTTCCAAGTTTTAAATTCAGATCAAGTCATCTGTAATTTAGATCCTAAGGTAAGTATCAATTTGGAAATTACAATTGAAAAAGGTAGAGGTTATGTACCAGCTGAAGAAAATAAAAAGGCTACAGCACCAATGGGAACAATCTTTACAGATTCAATTTATACACCAATAAAAAATGTAAAGTATAGTGTTGAGAATTTTCGTGTAGAACAAAAAACAGATTACGAAAAATTAGTTTTCGAAATAATGACTGATGGTTCTATCAATCCTCAAGAAGCACTTACTGAGGCTGCAAAAATATTAATTCATCATTTCATGTTATTCTCTGATGAGCGTATCACATTAGAAGCTGATGAAATAGCACAAACTGAAACTTATGATGAAGAATCACTTCACATGAGACAGTTGTTGAAGACCAAACTTATTGATATGGATCTTTCTGTACGTGCTTTAAACTGTTTAAAAGCAGCTGAAGTTGATACATTAGGTGACTTAGTATCATTCAACAAAAACGATTTAATGAAATTCCGAAACTTTGGAAAGAAATCTTTAACTGAGCTAGAAGAGCTTGTTAATGTTAAAGGTTTAAACTTTGGGATGGACTTAAGTAAATATAAATTAGATAAAGATTAATACATCATATTTTGCTCCTCAAAACTGAGTTGCAGCAAGATGATGATTAAAACCAAATGTCATGAGACACGGAAAAAAAATTAACCATTTAGGAAGACAAACTGCTCACAGAAAAGCAATGTTAGCTAATATGGCATGTTCGTTAATTGAGCACAAACGTATTAATACAACAGTAGCAAAAGCAAAAGCTTTAAAGCAATTTGTGGAACCTATGATTACAAAATCAAAGGAGGATACAACACATAATAGACGTATTGTTATGGCACGTTTAAGACAAAAAGAAGCTGTTGCAGAATTGTTTAGAGACGTTGCTGCTAAAATTGGAGATCGTCCAGGTGGTTATACTAGAATTATAAAATTAGGTAATCGTTTAGGTGATAATGCTGATATGGCAATGATAGAACTTGTAGATTATAATGAAATTTATAATGCTGATAAAAAATCTAAGAAAACTACAAGAAGAAGTCGTAGAGGTGGAAGTAAGCCAGCTGCTGCAGTAGCTGATACCAAAGCATCAAACGAAGAAGAATAAAGAACAACAAAATTTAACGTTTTGTTAAGGGTAAACTTTGTCCAAAGTTTACCTTTTTTTTTGATCTTTTATTACATTTACCAAAAAAATAAAATTCTATTATTATGAAAATAATTTTATCACTAGCTTGTTTATTAACGATTAGTAGTGCTTTGGCCCAAAACAATGATAATATTGTAAATAATACCGCCGCAACTATGGATCAAGCATCAAACGCTGGACAAAGTTCCTATGGTGCTTCGGCATATTTTGTTAATCCTGCAAGAGCTGTTGATGGAACAGTTTATTTATTTGAAGATTGGAACAATGCAGGTGTAATATATGCGGCAAACCAAAGATTCTCATTAAAAAACATTAATCTTAATATACAGAGAAATTCGTTTGAATCTAAAGTGGGACAAGATTCTTTATTCTCATTTAATTTCAATAACGTTGAAAAATTTGTTATCAATGGTAGAACATTCAAAAATTATTATTGGGAAGACGACAACAGAGTATATGAAATTATTTATGAAAGTGAAAACTGGTCAATAATTAAAGGATTCAAAATAGTTGAGGTTACTGGCTCTGCTAATCCTATGCTAAATAGGAGTAGAGATAGAATGGTAAGGAAAATGTTTTATTACCTAAAAGACGATAAAGGAATTCATAGTTTAATACTGAAAAGGAAAAAAATTCTTAAACTAGTTAAAGGTGATGGAAAAGATATTGAGAAAACAGCAAACTTTGCAAAAGCTAATAAACTCTCTTACAAAAAGGAAGAAGACTTAAGAAAAATACTTGAATACAGCGAGAATAATTAAGTTTAAAAAAGAGAGTTATTTACTCTCTTTTTTTAGCTACATAATTACCTAAAACAAGCAATAAAATGAAAAAGCACATATTTTTATTAGCAATAATGATAACGAGTTTGTCTTATGCTCAAAATAATAATGTTGAAAATAATGTAGCTCAGGTGTTTGGAAACGTCGCAAGTTCTTCAAGATCATATGGTTCAACAAGTGGAGTATTTATAAACCCAGCAAAAAAAGCACAAGGCTCAGTACATTTATTTAAAGACTGGAACAATGTTGCAGTCATACACTCATCAGATGATCAGAGATTTTCATTAAAAAATATTAATCTAAATATTGAAAGAAATATGTTTGAATCTAAAATTTCTGAAGATTCTATTTTTACTTTCAATTTTAATAATATTGACCGATTTGTTATTAATAATCGTGTATTTAGAAATTATTATTACGATGGTACTAACAGAATATTTGAAGTCATTTATGATTCAGGAAAAATTACACTTCTAAAAGGATATAAAATTCAATTGGTAAAAGGGTCTCCAAATCCAATGCTCAACAGATCAACAGATAAAAACGTTCAAAAGGAGTTTTATTTTTTGAAAGAAGGTAGTTCTATAAATTCCTTTAGACTTAAGAAGAAAAGTATTCTAGCCTTAATGTCGTCAGAACAGGCAAAATCTGCTGAAAAATATGCCAAAGATAATAGATTGTCATTTAATGACGACGCTGATATAAATCGAATTTTGACACAAGGATTTTCAAATTAATGAAGAAATTGAAAAATTGTTTAAAAGGCGTTAATTAATTAACGCCTTTTTTTATGAATTATAGTAAAGAATTGATACGTATAAATTATTTTTGCAAAACCTTTGTTTCCACCAAAATGGAAACCTTTTAAAAATAGATAGTATATATGAAATATCAAACTCGTAAAAAAGCCATTATTCTTTTGGCAGATGGTACAATATTTTATGGAAAAGCAATTGCTGCAGATGGAACCGCTTTCGGTGAAGTTTGCTTTAATACCGGAATGACAGGTTATCAAGAAATTTTCACAGATCCTTCTTATTTTGGTCAACTTATGATTACTACTAATGCTCATATTGGAAACTATGGAGTAAATGACGATGAAGTAGAGTCTGATTCTATAAAAATATCAGGACTTATTTGTAAAAATTTTAGTTATCATTATTCTAGAGTTGATGCAGATGGATCTTTAGAAGAATTTTTTGAAAAAAATAATTTATTTGGAATTTCAGATGTTGATACAAGGGCTTTAGTAAGTTATATAAGAGATAATGGAGCTATGAATGCAGTTATTTCAACTGAAATAGAAGACATTGAAGAATTAAAAAAGCAATTAATCAAAATTCCACATATGGAAGGCTTAGAGTTAGCCTCTAAAGTGTCTACTAAAGAACCTTATTATTTTGGTGATGAAAATGCTACTTATAAAATTGCAGCACTAGATATAGGAATTAAAAAAAATATTTTAAGACATTTAGCGAAGCGAGATGCTTATATTAAAGTGTTCCCTCATAATGCTAAGTTTGAAGATTTGGAAGCTTTTAATCCAGACGGCTATTTCTTGTCAAATGGACCAGGAGATCCTGAGCCTTTAATTGAAGCACAAGCTGTTGCCAAAGAAATAATAAAAAGAGACTTACCATTATTTGGTATTTGTTTGGGACATCAAGTAATAGCTTTAGCCAATGGAATATCAACCTATAAAATGCATAATGGTCATAGAGGTATCAATCATCCAGTGAAAAATCTAAAAACTGGAAAAGGTGAAATTACGTCACAAAATCATGGTTTTGCTGTTAATAAAGAAGAAGCTGAAGCACATCCTGAGATAGAAATCACACATGTACATTTAAATGATAATACTGTTGCTGGATTGGCCATGAAAAATAAAAATTGTTTTTCTGTGCAATATCATCCAGAAGCAAGTCCAGGACCACATGATTCTTGGTATTTGTTCGATCAGTTTATTAATAATATTAAAAAGCAAAAAGAAATTACAGTATGAGCATAATAATTGATATACACGCAAGACAAATTTTCGATTCAAGAGGAAACCCTACGGTTGAAGTTGATGTTATTACCGAAAACGGAATTATGGGTAGAGCTGCTGTTCCATCTGGAGCTTCAACAGGAGAACATGAAGCAGTTGAACTACGTGATGGAGGCAAGACATATATGGGAAAAGGCGTACTAAAAGCTGTAAAAAATGTCAATACTATAATTGCTCAAGAATTGCTAGGAGCTTCTGTGTTTGAACAAAATCTAATCGATCAAACAATGATAGAATTAGATGGTACTCCAAATAAATCTAAGCTTGGAGCAAATGCTATTTTAGGCGTTTCATTGGCTACTGCTAAAGCAGCAGCAAACGAATTAGGAATGCCGCTTTATAGATATGTTGGTGGTGTTAGTGCAAATACACTTCCAGTTCCTATGATGAATATTATTAATGGAGGCTCACATAGTGATGCTCCAATTGCATTTCAAGAGTTTATGATTATGCCAGTGAAAGCGAAAAATTTCACGCACGCTATGCAAATGGGTTCCGAAATTTTTCATCACCTTAAAAAAGTATTGCATGATAGAAATCTAAGCACAGCTGTTGGAGATGAAGGTGGTTTTGCACCAAACTTAGCAGGTGGAACAGAAGATGCTTTAGATACTATTAAAAAAGCCGTAGATAATGCAGGTTATAATTTAGGAGACGACGTGATGATTGCCTTAGATTGCGCTGCAGCAGAGTTTTATTTAAAAGGAAAATACGATTACACAAAGTTTGAAGGTGAAACAGGTAAAGTAAGAACAAGTATAGAACAAGCAGATTATTTAGCTGCATTAGCATCAAAGTATCCAATCATTTCAATTGAAGATGGAATGGATGAAAACGATTGGGAAGGCTGGAAATACCTAACCGATAAAATTGGAGATAAGGTACAATTGGTTGGCGATGATTTGTTTGTAACCAACGTAGAACGTTTATCTCGAGGTATAGAAAATGGTATCGCTAATTCAATTCTTGTTAAAGTAAACCAAATAGGTACGTTAACTGAAACTATTGCTGCAGTTAATATGGCTCATAATGCTGGTTACACTTCAGTAATGTCGCATCGTTCGGGTGAAACTGAAGATAATACTATTGCAGATTTGGCTGTTGCTTTAAATTGCGGTCAAATTAAGACAGGTTCTGCTTCACGTAGTGATCGTATGGCAAAGTATAATCAACTATTACGCATTGAAGAGGAATTAGGAAGTGTAGCATATTTTCCTCAAGAAAATGCTTTTAAAGTAAACTAAGACATTAAAAATTATACCTTAAACCGTTGGTTAAGCTATATTGTGTTTTTGGTATAGCAATTACAGGAAACGCATCGTAATTATAGCTGAAGGATATATTAAAAGTTAGCTTGTCCCAGAAACTTTTATCTTCTTCTTTATCATTTGATGAAAAGCCAATATTTAAATCAATGACACTTGAAAGCCTGTAGTCCTTTAATAAATCAATTTTAGGTTGAAAATAGGTTGTGCTCACTATTGTAAATAGCTTTGTAGGATATAATGTGAAACTTAAGTAATTACTGCTTCTAATATCTCTTTGAAAAACATTCACGGCTTCTTCAGTAGATTTTTCATATTCATACATTACCGAAGAACCAAAATAGATTCTGCCTTTTTCTTTATCAGTGCTATCAGTATTATCTATTTTTTTGTCATGATTAGTAAGTTCAAATCTTAAACCCAATCCTGCTAAACCTCTAAAATCAATATTAGATATTTTATCATACTGCCCCTGAAGGAATGCTTCGAAAGCTGTTCTTTTACTTAGTTCTCGGTTATATCTGAAATGCTGAACACCAGAATTTTGAAAAGCATCACCATCTATTTTATTAAAATTTATATTACTAATAATCATCCATAGATTTTCGCCTCCATTATAACCCACTGCGATATTTGTATTAACATTAAATATCTCATTGATGTTTTTTATAAAACTAAAACTTACACCAGCACTTCCTGCCCAATTCTCCTTGCCTTTTAGCATACTAACTCTTAAGTTTTCTGCATTCAATATCATTTGTGCATTGCAGAATGATATAGACATTAATATAATTATGATGAATGTTAATTTTTTTCGCATGATTTTATGTAGCAATAGTTAAGTATGAAGATATAAATAAATTATAGAAAAAATAAATACAATTACTTCAATTATAAAAAGATATTTAAGTTTTTTATAAAGCATTAATTTTCTAAATGATACTATTGCAAAAATCGTTGGTTGCTAACTTTATATTTCGTGAGATATTTCGTAAATTCGTAAAGTCGCCAAAGGTGACAATTTCACAAAAAAATTTACAATCATATGTCAAAAACTGCAACGTTAGAATTTAACGGAAAAAAACATGAGTTTTCTTTAATCACTGGTACGGAGAATGAAGTTGCTATGGATATTAACAACTTAAGAAGTGCAACAGGAGGATTAATTACTATTGACCCTGGATATAAAAATACAGGATCATGTGAAAGTGGAATTACATTCTTAGATGGCGAAAAAGGTATTTTAAGATATAGAGGCTATTCAATTGAAGAACTAGCTGAAAAAGCAGACTTTCTTGAAGTTGCTTACCTTTTAATTTTTGGCGAATTACCTACAAAAGAACAACATAATAAATTTCATGCAGATATTAAAGCTAAATCAGTTGTTGATGATGATATACGTAAAATTGTAGATGCCTTCCCAAAATCAGCGCATCCAATGGGAGTTTTGTCATCACTTACGAGTGCTTTAACGGCATTCAACCCGTCTTCAGTGAATGTAGATTCTGAAGAAGATATGTATAACTCTGTGGTTAAGATAATGGGAAAATTCCCTGTACTAGTTGCATGGACATTACGCAAAAAAAATGGACTGCCTTTAGATTATGGTGATAATAATTTGGGTTATGTTGAAAACGTCTTAAAAATGATGTTTAAGCAACCTAATGAAGAATACATTCAAAATAAAGTGATTGTTGACGCATTAGATAAGTTGTTGATTTTACATGCAGATCATGAGCAAAATTGTTCAACATCTACAGTTAGAATA
>Ga0075467_10002473_pt1 | contig 14568 bp, 11 predicted proteins | sample DEB08_DNA_9_FD_75067 | JGI IMG/M metagenome (GOLD analysis project Ga0075467, IMG submission 75067) | Aqueous microbial communities from the Delaware River and Bay under freshwater to marine salinity gradient to study organic matter... | ecosystem: Environmental > Aquatic > Marine > Coastal ...
GGCGATGCTTTTGGATATGTATCCCAAAGGCCCGATCGGCGCCGATCCTTACCACGAAGGGCAGGATCCGTTTGAAATTGCGCAATGGTTTGACAGCGGCAATTACGGCATCACGCGAAACGGCCACTACGGCAACCTATGGATCCAAGGCGGTCCCCGCGCGCGGATGTTCTTTTCCGATGCGCCTGCCCGCGCGCCTGCGCTGAACAAAATCCCGTTGGTGAAATGGCAGCGCCATTATGCCTATGCCTCCTCCACCCATATGCTGCTGCCGCGCGGTCTTAACCTTGTTTATGACGAATGGGGCGGCGAAAAAGCCAGCGGTTGCTTGCTGCACGCCAAATTCCTCGACACCTTCGCGCTGAAGGCCGAGGAAGAGATGCTGCGCGCCCAGCACTATGCCAACAGCCACGAATACAAAGCATATAAGGCCGCGCTGAACGACAGCCCCGACATGTGGTGCAAATGGTCGGAAAAATACATCAACTGGCGGCAACTTGAAATTCTGGGCCTTATGTCTAAAGGCAACTGGGCATGAGCGTTGGCATCGTCATGCTCTGCCACACCGCGCTCGATCGGGCGGCACAGGTCGCCCGCCATTGGATTGACCGCGATTGCCCCGTAGTCATCCATGTCGACAAGCGCGTCGCCAGAGTTGACTATGACAAACTTCAAGCTGCACTTGCCGACCTGTCTGATGTGCGGTTTTCGGGCCGTTATGCTTGTGAATGGGGGACTTGGGGCATCACTGCAGCCACACAGACCGCATCCACCCTCATGCTCAAGGACTTTCCCGGTGTCCGGCATGTCTACCTCGCTTCAGGGTCCTGCTTGCCCTTGCGCCCGGTCAGCGAACTCGTCGCCTATCTGAACGACCGTCCCCGCACTGATTTCATCGAATCCGTCACCACCTCTGATGTCGGCTGGACCATTGGCGGTCTTGATCTGGAACGCTTTACGCTGCGGTTCCCCTTTTCGTGGCGCAAACAACGCCGCCTGTTTGACGGCTATGTCCGCATGCAACGCCGCATCGGGTTCAAGCGTAAAATCCCCGCGGGCATCGTGCCGCATTTGGGCAGCCAATGGTGGTGCCTGACCCGCCAAACCCTTTCGGCCATCCTCGAAGACCCCGAGCGCGAAGAGATTGACCGCTATTTCCGCCGCGTCTGGATTCCCGACGAATCATATTTCCAAACACTCGTGCGGCGCTATTCCTCCAATGTCGAAAGCCGTTCGCTGACCCTCTCGAAGTTCGACTTTCAGGGCAAACCACATATTTTCTACGATGATCACCTTCAACTTTTGCGGCGCTCGGACTGTTTTGTCGCTCGTAAAATCTGGCCGCATGCTACAAAACTCTACCGCGTTTTCATGACCGAGGAAGGGGCGGGCCAAGCAGCTGCTGAACCTAACCCCGGCAAGATTGACCGCTTGTTTTCCAAAGCGGTTGAGCGCCGGACAAAAGGCCGCGCAGGCCTTTATATGCAAAGCCGCTTTCCGAATGAAAACTGGGAAAACGGCAAAAGCGCCTCGCCCTATTCGGTGTTCGAAGGGTTCTCGGAACTGTTTGAAAACTTTGAAACCTGGCTCGGCAAAATGACCGGCACACGGGTGCATGGCCATCTATTCGCGCTTGACCGAGTGGAATTTTCGGGCGGGGAGACGATCTATAATGGTGCGGTGTCCGATTCCGCCGCCATCCGCGACTATAACCCCAAAAGTTTCCTTGCCAGCCTGCTCTGGAATACCCGCGGTGAGCGTCAGTGCTTTCAGTTCGGCCCAAGGGATAATCCGGAAATCAACTGGCAACTCGCCAGCGATTCCAACCCCACAATCTCTGTGATTTCAGGGGCTTGGGCTGTGCCTTTGTTTAAGTCCAACCTGAATTTTTCAGAAATCAGGAAAGAGGCGGCGCGGCTGCAACGGCTGGAGCAAGAACATCTGAACGTCCTGCGCAGCCCTTGGGTCAAAGCGCGCAGCCGCATATGGAATTTGGCCGAATTTGTCGAAAATCCGATGGAGCCTTTGCAAACCATCGTTGATGAAATCAGCCCTCGCGCCCTGCGCCGCTTGACCGAGGCACCGCGCATGACTGATCTGACCGGCTTTGGTCAATTCCTGCAAAACCTGCGTAATCAGGGTATGCAGCCGGTCTTGATGGGTGATTTTCCCGTCAATGATGATTTCCAGCAAAACGCCGCCCGCCGGGGCCGCCCCTATTTGGTAAAATAGCCCCTTGGACCCCAGATTTGACAGTTTTGTCCTGCTTGCAGAAATGCGCACAGGCAGCAATTTTCTTGAGGCAAACCTGAACGCCCTCCCCGGCGTTGCCTGCTATGGTGAGGCGTTTAATCCGCATTTCATCGGAAAACTGAACCAGGACGCAGCCTTTGGTGTTACCCTTGCCCAACGTGAGGCTGATCCGACGGTCCTGCTGCGGGCGATGCACGCCCAAAGCGGCGGCCTGACCGGCTTTCGCTATTTTCACGACCACGACCCCCGCGTTTTGCCCATAATCCTTGGCGATCCCCGCTGCGCAAAGGTGGTGCTCACCCGCAATCCGGTCGAAAGCTATGTCAGCTGGAAAATCGCGCAGGCCACCGGCCAGTGGAAACTGACCCAAGCCAAGCGTCTAAAAACCGCCAAGGCGCATTTTGATGCGGCCGAATTCACCACACATCTGGCCCAGCTCCAAAGCTTCCAGTTGCGCTTGATACACGGTTTGCAAACCACTGGCCAAACCGCGTTTTACATTGATTATGAAGATATCAATGACACTGATGTCCTGAACGGCCTTGCGCGGTTTTTAGGCGTCACGGGCGAACTCGCCGCTCCCGATGATACGCTTAAAAAGCAAAACCCCGAAGAAATCTCGGAAAAGGTTGAAAACTATGACGAGATGGTCACCGCCCTTTCGCGACTTGATCGTTTCAACCTGTCGCGTACCCCCAATTTTGAGCCTCGCCGCGCGCCAGCGATCCCGTCTTTTCTGGCCGCAGGGGCAGCGCTTTACATGCCGATGCGCGGCGGCCCCGAGGATAGGGTGACGGCTTGGCTCGCTGGTCTTGGCCCTATCTCCTCCGATTTCAACCAAAAATCCCTGCGCCAATGGCTGCGGAAAAACCCCAGTCACCGCAGCTTTACCGTGCTACGCCACCCTGTCGCCCGCGCCCATGCCGGTTTTTGCAGCCATATCCTGACCGGCACTTTGCCCCATATCCGCGAGGGTCTGATCAAAAGCTACAAACTCGCTTTGCCCAAGGTGGGTGAGACAATGTCGATCACCGATCATCGCACTGCTTTCCTTGGCTTTCTGCATTTCCTAAAACTGAACGTGGCAGGTCAAACCGGCCTGCGGATCGACCCACGCTTTGCCAGCCAAACCGCCGTACTGCAAGGCTTTGCGCAATTCCAAGGCCCCGATCTGGTGCTGCGCGAAGACAGCCTGCCGATGGGTCTTGGCTTTTTGACCGCCGAGATCGGTGCAACCTGCCCCGCCGTTCCCAGCCTGCCCGACCCATCGCACGATCTCCTGTCGCAGATTTATGATGCCGAGATTGAGGCCGCGACCCGCGATGCCTATAGCCGTGACTACATGGGGTACGGCTTTACCGATTGGCGCTGAATCAGAAATCCAAATCTGCGTAGTGCGATGGCGGTGGAAACCCCGGCACCTGATCTGCAAGCAGTGGCCGAAAGCTGGGCCGCGATTTTATCTTGGCATACCAATCTTTTACATTCGGCGCACGGTTCCAGTCGACATCCGAAATATAGTCCAAGCAGCTAAGATGCGCAGCCGCCGTAAAATCGGCCAAAGTCATCGTATCGCCCGCTAGCCAGCGCCGCTGATCCAGCAACCACGCCATATAATCCGAATGGTACTTGATCCGCGCCGCGCCAAACTTGACCGCTTTGCTATCGGGATAGCCAAGCTTCATCACCTTTTTATTCACACGCTCATACAGCAGATTCGACGTCACCTCGTCATGAAACTTGTCGTCAAACCACGCGCACAACCGCCGCACCTCAAAACGCCCGGCTGCATCTCGTGGCATCAGCGCAGGTGTCGGGTTGGTTTCTTCCAAAAACTCGCAAATCGCCTGACTTTCCGTCAAGTGCTTGCTGTCCATCTTCAAAATCGGCACTTTTCCTGCCGGATTACGCCGCAGAAAATCAGCCGAGGGTTCCCAGTAACGCTCTTCCACCAGTTCAACTTCCAGCTTTTTCTCAGCCAGCGTCAACCGCACCTTGCGGCAAAATGGCGAGAGGGGGAAGTGATACAGTCGGTTCATCGCGTCACAGCTTTCCGCAAAAGGTATAGGCCCCCTTATCTGCCATTTGACGGATAATTCAATCCTAGTTCGGGCCTAGTTCGGGCTCAGATAAGGCCCACAATCCGCCTAAGGTTCAAAACAGGCGGATCGTCCATCCCGTCGAATGGTTTCGGCCCCGTCCAGAATGCTTGCGGAACGCTTGCGCAAACCGGGTGGCGGGTTGGCCGCATTGCGGTCTTTCGGGTCCGGCAAAACCGACGCAAGGCGTGCAGCCTGCACCGCGGTCAAATCGCGCGGCTCCACGCCAAAATAATGCGCCGCCGCCGCCTTAACCCCGAACACGCCCTCGTCAAATTCCGCAACGTTCAGATAGACTTCCAAGATACGGCGCTTAGACCAAAGCGTCTCCACAATCGGGGTGATCAGCGCCTCCAGTGCTTTGCGCGTGTACGTCCGGCCATGCCATAAAAACACGTTTTTCACGACTTGCTGGCTCAGGGTCGATGCGCCGCGCGTGCTGCCTTCATCAATCGCGGCCCGAATGGCCCCCATGTCAAAACCCCAATGCAGGCAGAAATTTGCATCCTCGGCCGCAACCAAAGACCGCGACATCACGGGTGCAATATCTTCCAGCGCCACCCATTCGTGCTTTACCCCACCCAGCCGCTGCCCTTCTTGCCACATGTAAAATGTGGTGGGCGGGTTCACAAAACGAAACAGCAAAACAAGCACGACAAAGAACGCCGCAATCCCCAAGGCCCCCCGAAACAGCCAACGCATCGCCCGGCTTTTCAGGCGGGAGCGAATGGTTGCTTTGGGTTTTGAGGTGCGTTTGGCCATGCCCCGTTAAGCCACGAAGCCCGCGCGCGATCAAGCACAGATCAGGGCAAGTACAGATCGGGATAAACAAAGGCCCGGCAGCATAACCGCCGGGCCAATGGGTTTACTCTGCTGGCACCGCCTCACGCTCATCCGACAAAGGATGTGGCAAATGCACCAGCATTTCCTTGGGGCAAGCTTGCAAGAAATTCGCCCGCTCATTTGCCCAATCATTCAGGATCGCTTTGGCCTTCAGGCTGCCCGTAAGCTCCGCATGACGTTGGATCATGCCTTTCAGCTGCGCCTCCCAATGCGGATGGCTGACCGCGCAAGTCACCAGGCTTTCGAGGTTCATGAACTCTTCGGCAACCCCGTCAGGGTCGTACAAATAGGCCATACCGCCCGTCATCCCTGCGCCAAAGTTGGCACCGATAGCCCCCAGAATAACCGCCACACCGCCGGTCATATACTCGCAACCATTGGTGCCGCAGCCCTCAATCACTACCGATGCGCCCGAATTGCGCACGGCAAACCGCTCACCTGCACGGCCCAGCGCGAACAGATTGCCAGCCGTGGCCCCGTACAAAACCGTGTTGCCGATGATGGTGTTTTCAGATGCGTCCAGCGGGCTCGACATGTGTGGTCGCACCACAATTGTCGCGCCTGACAAGCCTTTGCCGACATAGTCATTGGCATCGCCAAACACTTCCAGCTTGATGCCCTGCACCGCAAAAGCACCCAAGGATTGCCCACAAGACCCCGACAGTTTCACCGTCAGATGGTCTTCTTGCAACGTGTTGCGCATCCCGAACCGTTTGACGATATGGCTGCTGGCCCGCGTTCCGATGGTCCGATGCGTGTTGCGCACAGCATAGGACAGCTGCATCTTTTCCCCATCTTCAAAGAAGCGGGCACCGTCACGGATAATTTCCGCGTCCAGCGTATCGGGCACCGCATTGCGCGGCTTGGACCGGTCATATGTGATCCGGTTCGCGCCATCGACCGTGATCAACAGCGGGTTCAAATCCAGATCGTCCAGATGCGCCGACCCACGGCTGACCTGCGAAAGCAAATCAGCGCGCCCGATCACCTCATCCAGCGACCGCGCACCGATGCTAGCCAGAATCTCACGCACCTCTTGCGCATAGAAGGTGATCAGATTGACCACCTTATCCGCGTTGCCCGTGAACTTTTTGCGCAGGTCCTCGTTTTGGGTACACACGCCCACCGGGCAGGTGTTGCTTTGGCACTGGCGCACCATGATACAGCCCATCGCGATCAATGCCGCCGTGCCGATACCGTATTCTTCGGCCCCCAGCATCGCCGCCATGACAATATCGCGCCCGGTCCGCAACCCACCATCGGTGCGCAACGTCACGCGTTCCCGCAGGTTGTTCATGCTTAGCACCTGATGCGCCTCGGTCAGGCCCATTTCCCACGGCAGGCCTGCGTATTTGATCGATGTCGCTGGTGACGCCCCGGTCCCGCCATTATGGCCGGAAATCAAGATCACATCGGCCTTGGCCTTTGCCACCCCTGCCGCAATCGTCCCAACGCCCGAACTGGACACCAGCTTGACCGTCACCTTGGCCCGTGGATTGATCTGCTTCAGATCATAGATCAGCTGCGCCAAATCTTCGATCGAATAGATATCATGGTGCGGCGGTGGCGAAATCAGCGTCACCCCCGGTGTTGAATGGCGCAACCGTGCGATCAGCGCCGTGACCTTCATCCCCGGCAACTGCCCACCTTCACCGGGCTTGGCACCCTGTGCGACCTTGATCTCCAATTCCTCGCAAGCATTCAGATACTCGGCGGTCACACCAAAGCGCCCCGATGCTACCTGCTTGATCTTGGCCGATGGGTTATCGCCATTCGCTTCGGGCAGGAAGTGCGCGGGGTCTTCACCGCCCTCACCACTATCCGACTTGGCCCCGATGCGGTTCATCGCGACGTTCAGCGTTTTATGCGCCTCTGGCGACAGCGCGCCCAGCGACATCCCCGGTGTCACAAACCGCTTACGAATGCTGGTGATGCTTTCCACTTCTTCAATCGGCACAGGCTTGCCCAAGGATTTAATATCCAGCAAATCGCGTAAATGGATTGGCGGGTTGGCCCGCATCGCCGCAGAATACTGCTTCCACAGGTCATAGCTGGCGCGGTCACAGGCCGATTGCAGCATATGCATCGTCTGCGCTTCCCATGCGTGCTTTTCCCCCGACCGCCGCGCTTTATAAATGCCGCCAATCGGCAAAACATCCGCACCACCACGCCAGCCTTTGCTGTGCACTTCTTCCAGCTTGTGCTGAATTCCCGACACGCCAATCCCTGAAATCCGGCTTTGCATACCTGGGAAATACTCGGCGACCATTGCACGCGACAGGCCCACTGCTTCAAAGTTCAGACCCCCGCGATAGGATGACAGAACCGAAATTCCCATCTTGGACATGATCTTCAACAGCCCTGCGTCAATCGCATCGCGGTAACGCTGCGTGGCCTCGGTCAAACTACCCTCCAGCAAACCGCGCGCAATGCGGTCGCCAAGGCTGTCTTGTGCCAAGTAGGCGTTTACCGTGGTCGCACCACAACCGATCAGCACAGCAAAATAATGCGGATCAATACATTCCGCCGACCGCAGGTTCACCGAACAAAACGTCCGCAACCCCTTGCGCGTCAGCCAGCTGTGCACCGCACTTGTAGCCAGAATCATCGGCATCGCCACGCGGTCCGGGCCTTGATGTTCATCGGTCAGCACCAAATGGCCAGCCCCCGAACGCACGGCATCCTCGGCCTCGGCACGAATACGCTCCAAGCCTTTGCGCAACGCGTCGGGTTCGGCATCGCGCACAAATGTACAGTCAATCACCGAAACCGTATCGCCGAAATGCTGCATCATCGCGTTGAATTCAGAGTTGGCGACGAACGGGCTTTCCAGCACCAAAATCTCGGTCTGGCTGCTGTCTTCGTCCAGCACGTTCTTCAGGTTGCCAAACCGCGTTTTCAGGCTCATCACCCGGCTTTCGCGAAGACTATCAATCGGCGGGTTGGTAACTTGGCTAAAGTTCTGGCGGAAAAAATGCGACAGCGGGCGGTAAATGCTCGACAGCACCGCGGCCGGCGTATCATCGCCCATCGAGGCGATCATTTCCTTACCATCCTCGGCCATTGGCGCCAGCACCTGCTCCAGCTCTTCCAGCGAATAGCCCGCCGCAATCTGGCGTTTGCGCAGCTCGGCCCCGGTGTATTTCGCAGCCTCTGGCACGTCATTCAGCAGGTTGTTCAGGTCAACAACCTTTTCAATCCAATCGCCAAAGGGTTGGGCCGCCGCCAGCTTATTCTTCAACGGCGCATCGTGGTACAGCTTGCCCTCAGCCATATCGACCGCAATCATCTGCCCCGGCCCCAAAGCGCCCTTTTCGCGGATCGTGGTTTCATCGACCGGCACCATGCCCGCCTCGGACCCCGCGATCAGCAACCCGTCGCCGGTCACCACATAGCGCATCGGGCGCAAACCGTTGCGGTCAAGACCGCCACACACCCAGCGCCCGTCGGTCATCGCAAGCGCCGCTGGCCCATCCCACGGCTCCATCACCGCGTTGCAATAGGCATACATATCGGCCCAAGCTTTGGGCATATCGGTCGTGGTTTTGCTCCACGCCTCAGGCACCAACATAGTCTTGGTCATCGGCGCATTACGCCCCGACCGCACCATCATTTCAAAAACCGCATCCAGCGCGCCACTGTCTGACGCCCCGGCCGGAATGATCGGCTTGATATCCTCGGCCATCTCGCCAAAGTTGTTGGACGCCATGCGAATTTCATGGCTCCGCATCCAATTCACGTTGCCTTTCAAGGTGTTAATCTCACCGTTATGGGCCAACATGCGGAACGGCTGCGCCAACCACCACTGCGGGAAAGTGTTGGTCGAATAGCGCTGGTGATAAATCGCAAAGGCGCTCTCAAACCGCTCATCCATCAGATCAGGGTAAAATACCGCAACCTGCTCGGCCAACATCATGCCTTTGTAAATGATCGACCGGCACGACAGGCTGCACAAATACAGACCCGCAATCTGCGCCGCATTCGATGCCTTTTCGATCCGGCGGCGAATGATGTACAGCTCGCGCTCAAACTGGTCTTGATCGATATCCTTATCGCAGCGAATCAAAATCTGCTCAATCTCGGGCCGCGTCGCATTGGCCTTTTCACCCAGCACGGCGGTTTCCACCGGCACATGCCGCCAGCCGTAAATGTAATGCCCCATCCGCAGAACTTCGGTTTCCACGATGGTCCGGCAGCGTTCTTGCGCGCTAAAATCTGTGCGCGGCAAAACACTTGCCCCACCGCAATCAGCTTGTTCATGTTGGGCTCATGCCCTGTGCGGCGGACCTGGTCATAGAAAAACTTGACCGGGATCTGCACATGAATACCCGCGCCATCGCCGGTTTTGCCATCCGCATCTACAGCGCCCCGATGCCACACGGCCTTCAGTGCGTTGATCCCGTTTTCCACAACCTTGCGGCTCGGCTTACCCGAAATCGCCACGACCAGACCCACGCCACAAGACGCATGCTCATCCTCGGCCTTATACAGGCTGTGCTCGTTCATATAGGCGCGCTTGGTTTCCTCGGCGGCAACCCATGCAGCATCATAAACGGGTGTGTTGGTCATTGGACAACTCCTGTGAAAGGATCGAAATTGAAAACTGTAAGGGCGGTCATTCTGGCTCTGCCCCCGTTAAATCTGCCATCATCCGGGCATAAACTTCATTGGGCGTCATGGTCCAAGGATAGGCCTCGGCCCGATCAAACGCATCGCGCCAGATGTTATACGTCTCGTCAAACAGCTCGTGGTCCACATAGAACGGGTCGGCGTCCATCAACTCGACGTCCAGCGCGTTGCTTTCCCAAAACGGCGCGTGCGAGATGGTAGGCGCATCGCTGTCGGGCGCTTTGATCATCACACTAATCACCGGTTCAGCGGCACCACCCAAACCTTCGGGCAAATCCTCGGGCAAATCCACACGGCCAATCCAGATAACCACCGGGTCAAACTCGTCGGTCTCGCAGGTGTAAAACCCGCCCAGCTCCAGCTCACTTTCCATAGCTGGCCTCAAAACTTGCCTTCGTCGAATAGTTGCTCAGCACCGCGTCACATTCAAACAGCGGCTGGGTCGTGAAAAACCCCGGCTCGCCCGGAAACACAAATTGCAACGGGCTGCCATCAATCGGCACAGCCCCGCTGCCATCATTCCATTCCGACGGGCCTGCGAAAAACAAGCGCCAGGCGCGATGCACAAATTCCGTCCCGCGCGATTGCCGCTGCGTGCCGTCCGCCGCCTCTTCCGAAAACTCAAACGCGGTTTGCAACAAGGTTACACCGTCAATCTGCACTGTTTCCCCGGTCAGCCGATCAAACCCCCGCACTTGGCTACTCTCACCATTATCGCGCGACAGGTTAAAGGCGAACGTATCCAAACCGCCCAACAGCTCGGTGAACGAGGCCGGATCTTCAGGGTTTGCATCCAGTGTTTGGCGAACCATCGGGTTCATCTCGATGCTTTCCACCCATTGCCCTTCGCTGTCGGTGCGGCTGGCAAAGAACAATCCTTCTTGGTCAAAATCGGTCCGCCATTGATCGCCCGGCACGTCTTGGGTGCATTTGTAATAGTTTGATACCCGGCAGGCCCGCGACTGCACCGTCAACCAGCCCGTGCATCCGGCAGGCGGCGTAAACGACCCGGCATCCGCAGCGCCCGCCAATGGGACAGTGCCCAAAGCGATCAGGAAAAAGATAAAGACTTTCCTCACACTGCGTCCCCTTCGGATCATGTCACTAACGCTGACCCATACAGAATTTCAGACATCGCCACCGCGTACGTACAGATGGCATACGCGTGGCATACGGATGGCATACGCGCCGATTTGCCCTATTCCGCCGCCACCGCCGCGCCCTGAGCCATATACTCCAACATCGCATCCGCCGCCTCGCGCCCATCACGAATGGCCCAAACCACAAGGCTTGCACCGCGCACAATGTCGCCCACGGCATAAACACCGGGCAGGCTGGTCGCATGGGTTTTGAAATCGGCCCGGATCGTGCCCCAACGGGTCACGGTCAACTCCGGTTGATTCCACAGCGCAGGCAGCGCTTCAGGCTCAAACCCCAGCGCCATAATCGCCAAATCAGCAGGCTCGACATAGTCCGCTCCTTCAATGATTTCAGGCATTTGGCGACCCGAAGCATCGGGCGCACCAAGACGCATCTTTTGCACCATAACACCGCTGACTGTGTCACCGCCCGTGAACCCCTTTGGCGCCGTTAGCCAAACAAATTCAACGCCTTCTTCCTCGGCGTTCTGGGTTTCACGCTGGCTGCCCGGCATGTTCGCGCGGTCACGGCGGTACAGGCATTTAACGCTTATCGCCCCTTCGCGAATGGCCGTGCGCACACAATCCATCGCCGTGTCGCCACCACCAATTACCACAACCCGCTTGCCCGCCGCATTCAGCGTGCCATTGTCATACTCTGGCACATCATCACCAAAGCTTTTGCGGTTGCTCGCGGTCAAAAATTCCAGTGCGGGTACGATGCCCTTGGCACCCACACCCGGCACCGGCAAATCGCGCGCCTTGTATACACCCGTCGCAATCAGCACCGCGTCATGCTGCCCACGGATCGCGTCAAAGGTCAGATCCTTGCCTACGGTACAGTTCAACACAAACTGCACGCCGCCTGCCTCCAACTGCTCAATCCGTTGCATTACAACGTCTTTTTCCAGCTTAAAGCCGGGGATGCCATAGGTCATCAACCCGCCCGCGCGATCATAACTGTCATAAACCGTAACCTGCACACCCGCCCTGCGCAGCACATCCGCCGCCGAAAGACCGCCCGGCCCCGCGCCAATAATCCCAACGCTCTCTGTCCGTTCGCGACCCGGCTTGATCGGCTTTACCCAACCGTTTTCCCAAGCCAGATCGGTCAAATACTTCTCGACCGACCCGATGGTCACAGTGCCGTGGCCCGACTGCTCGATCACGCAATTGCCTTCGCACAACCGGTCTTGCGGGCAAATCCGGCCACAAATCTCAGGAAAGGTGTTGGTGGCCTGCGACAACTCATAGGCTTCTTTCAGCCGCCCCTCTGCCGTCAGGCGCAGCCAGTCGGGGATGTTGTTGTGCAAAGGGCAATGCGTCTGGCAAAATGGCACGCCACATTGGCTGCATCGGCTTGCTTGCTCTGCGGCCTTCTCGGCTGCGAACTCGCGGTAAATCTCATGGAAATCTTGGGCGCGCAAGTTAGGCGGGCGCTTTTCGGGCATCTCCCGAGCAAAATTAACGAAGCGGAGCATCCGTTCCTTGGCCATTATGGCGCCTCCCTGACGGTCATAGATAAGAAGGACTTGATACTGCGCAGGAAACCATAATAAAAGTCAGCAATGCTTACATAAATGTAAGATTTTCGCTGGATGGGTAAGGTTTGCTGTCGTTTTGTGAGAATTATATGTAAGCAATGCTTACCTATAACTTCAATACCCCAAGGAAAGCGCCACCAGCGCCAGCCCGCCCACGATGATTCGCCACCAGCCAAACAGCGCATAGCCATGGCGGCTTACATAGCCAAGCAGCCAGCGCACAACCAAAACAGCCGCGATAAACGCCGCGACAAACCCTATCGCGATTTCATTGATCGCACTGGCATCCAGCACATCACGGTTCTTATACAAATCATAGGCAAAGGCCCCGGCCATCGTCGGCATCGACAAGAAAAAAGAAAACTCGGCCGCCGCCCGCTTGTTGGCCCCCAGCATCAATGCCCCGACGATGGTGGCACCCGACCGTGACACCCCCGGAATCATCGCAAGGCATTGAATAATACCGATTTTTAAGGCCATGCCCAAAGGAAGTTTCATCGCGTCATCATGGCGCGGCACAGGGGCAAAACGGTCCACGAAAACCAAGACAATACCGCCCAAAATCAGCATAATCGCGATCAATCGCGGGCTTTCGAACAGCACCGTTTTGATGAAATCATGCGCCAGAACGCCAATAAATACCGCCGGCAAAAATGCAATCAGCACGGATAAAATAGTCCGCCGCGCTTCGATGCTATGGGGCGCATCGCGAAACACCGTCCACAACTTGGCCGCATAAACCGACAGCACCGCCAGCACAGCCCCCAGCTGAATCACCACTTCAAACGTCTTGCCCGAACTTTCAAACCCAATGAAATGCCCGGCAAGCAAGATATGCCCCGTTGAAGACACCGGGATAAACTCGGTCAAGCCTTCAAGAACCCCTAAAAAAAGGGCTGCCAGCGTCGTATCCGCCATTACATGGCCCCTTTAAAGCTCAGGTTTTACGAAGGTTTTTGGCGCTGTCTTTAATCGCAGCATATTGCCCAGACGGGCGAAAACGCCACAGGTACTCGGGCAAAACCGATTCCATCGTGACAGGCGTAATACCCAGATCTGCAAAGGTTTTCGCGCCTTCGCTAACCACATTATCAACCCGCAGGCTTTTCACCTGATCGCGCGTCACCACGCCGTTGGATATCAGCCCGCCTGTCGCAAAGGCCAGAAAATCAAATGCGGCGGCCATCACAGTTGCGAACACGAAAGGAATGTTCACAATCAACCTTTTGCGTTGCACCACTGCCAGCATTTGCTGCATCAGCGCGCGGAAACTTGCCGCATCCGGCCCGCCCAGTTCATACACGCCCGGCGCTGCAGCACCCGTGGCTCCCAAAACGGCGGCCTTGGCCACATCATCAACAAAAACAGGCTGAAACTTTGTATTTGCGCCGATAACGGGCAAAACTGGTCCCATCCGCGTCATACCTGCAAAGCGGTTAAAGAACGCATCTTCTGACCCAAAGATCACCGAAGGGCGCAAAATCACTGCGGCAGGAAAAGCAGCCAGAACGGCAGCTTCGCCCTCGGCCTTGCTGCGCGAATAGGCGCTTGGCGATGTAGCATCCGCCCCGATGGCCGAGATTTGAACCAGATGCGAAACACCTTCTTCGCTTGCAAGCCGCGCGATCCGCTCTGCCCCTTCGGCTTGCACATCCTGAAAGTTATTTTTGCCGCCAATGTCAAAGGTACCTACACAATTGACGACGGCATCGGCCCCAACCATCGCGCGGCGCACCGAAGCATCATCGCGAATATTGCACAAAATAGGCTCTACCTGCCCAACTGCCCCATAGGTTTTGACGAAAAGCGCTTCATTCGGGCGCCGCACGGCTACACGCACGCGCCAGCCAGCCTTTGCCATCCGCCGCGCGATATATCGCCCAACAAACCCCGAACCGCCATAGATTGTGACCAGTTTGCTCATCCGTCGTGCCTCCATCTGGCAAGCTTTTCGCTTGTTCGCCTGCATATCCGCCCACGCCCGTTCAAACAAGCAACAAAAGGCCGTATCATTTTGTTTGATCCCCGTTGACAGTCCCGCAGCACCCCTTTACATCGCCC
>Ga0075467_10002474_pt1 | contig 14568 bp, 9 predicted proteins | sample DEB08_DNA_9_FD_75067 | JGI IMG/M metagenome (GOLD analysis project Ga0075467, IMG submission 75067) | Aqueous microbial communities from the Delaware River and Bay under freshwater to marine salinity gradient to study organic matter... | ecosystem: Environmental > Aquatic > Marine > Coastal ...
AAACTCGCTGTGCTCAAACACTATTTTGTTTTTAGCGTATTTTCAATGCTTTCGGAACTAAAAGAAATTATGTCAAACTCAAAAATCATAGTCTTGCTAAAAGTTCTGTTTTTTTGGTATTAAACTCTTCGTCTGTCAAGATACCGGCAGCTTTTAAATCACCTAAGCCTTTGAGTGTATCCATGATTTCTTGACGAGTCATAGACTTATTCGAATCATTCTGCTGTTGATTTGATGGTATATTTTGATTTTGTTGTTGGTTCTGATTCATTTGATTCATAAACATTTGAGCCATTCCCATTCCCATTCCCATATCAATACCAGAGTTGTTACCGGTTGGGTTTTCGGCAGATTTTTCAATCGCATTAGAAATCTGAAACTGCTGGAATTTATTCATATTATCCACCATATTCATATTCGTCATCTTATCGTAGAAGGCTTCGACTTCTTTTGGTAAAGAGGTGCTTGTGATTTGAAATTTTGTCAATTCGATACCGAATGAATCCAAGTCTTTTTGTAAAACTGGTAGAATTGCGTTGCCTAATTCTGTATAGTTCGCAACCATATCTAATACAGAGACACCTGCTTCTGCAATGGCTTCCGCAAACTTCGGTGAGACAACATCTCTAAGGTGATTTTCAATTTCGGTGATACGAACGATGTGCCCTGTTCCAGCATATTGAGTAAAGAATTTTCGTGGATCTTTTATTTTAATGAAGTAGGTTCCGAATGCTTTCACACGAACTTGTTTGAATTGCGGATCACGAAGAATAATAGGGTTTGGTGTTCCCCATTTTAACGCAGGAAAAATACGTGTACTGATATAATAAATGTCTGCTTTGAAAGGGGATTCAAAACCATATTTCCATGATTTGATTGTAGTCAAAATCGGCATATTATCTGTCAGTAACTTATGACGACCTGGCTCGAATACATCCCCGAATCGACCTTCATCAAGAAACATTGCTAATTGTGATTCTCTGACGGTTAATTGAGCACCGTATTTAATTTCTCTATCTTTATCAGGAAATTTCCATAGAACGATATCTTTGTCATCTTCGATATATTCTATGACCTCTAAAAATTCATCACGGATAAAATTGAATAATCCCATTAAGTAAATGTTTTAAATTTATATATTATTGATTGATAATCTATTATCTTGTGACATGTATAAATCGTCAATGTGTATTTATTTAAAAATCAATAGTGAAGGTTACAAAATATGAAAAAAAATGAGTTTTCCAAAGTTTATTTAGATAAAGAAAAATGAAATTTAGAATGAAGTAAATAAATTATTTAATTTATGGACTAATGTGTAATTTTTGTACAGGTCTATTGATGAAAACGAGATAAAATAATAGTTTAAAGATTTCAGGGAAAATTAAGGGAGTAATGGCAAGTAAAGTTTGGAATTATTATTTAAAGCAATTTGATGTTTTAATAATCAATGCGGGAATCGATGACTCATTATCGCTGAATGAGCAACGTATGATCAAGTTAATTAATATCGGTGCTATTATTTCGGGGATTTTCTGCATGATGGTGTTATGTTTAACTATTTTTATAATCCCTGATTCTAAGGTAATTTTTATTTGTTTGTTATTAACGATTTTCTACTTTCTGTTTCCGCTAATCAATTATTTGCAGTACTTCCGTTTTTCTAAATTTTTTGCAGTATTATATTTTTCAGGTGTAATTATTTTTTGGAATTTATATGTTATTGAAACACCCTATTTTTTGTTATTACCCCTCACTGCTTCGAGTCTTTTTTATACCAAATACGCTCAACGAATATTAGCATTCATCATATTTTTCGCCATTTTTATATACATAAAACATATACCTTTTTATCTGGATACGATTCCGAGTATTTTTTATGATTTCTGTTTGTTTTTTGCTGTCTTAGTACTGATTAGTTTTGTATATCAAATTACTCAAGAGTATGAAAGTGAAATGAGTAAGTTGAATGAATCGTTGCTTGCTCAAAATAAGAAATTGGAACAGCAACAGCAGTTACAAAAGAGTGAACAGTTTTTTAGGTCAATATTTGAAAATACCTATTTAGGTATCATTGTAGTAGGGGCTGAAAGTGAGATTAAGCGAGTAAATGCGGTATTTTGTAAGCAGTTAGGTTTTGAAGAAGCATATATTTTAAATCATCGATTTATTGATTTTAATGTTAAAAAATCAGACTACATGGCTGATTTTTTTCGATTGATAAAAGGTGAAATTACACATTTTGAAACAAAGGAGGTATTGCAGAGGAGTAAAGGTAGAATCATGAATGCTGAGTTGATTGTCAATGGTGTTTATGACATTAACGGAGATTTTCTGGAAGCGATTATTACGATTCAAGATATAACTGAAACCTTTAAAGCTCAAGAAGCAATTAGAGAAAGTGAGTTGAAGTTCCGGTCTATATTTGACAACAGTCCGATGGGAATCACCATCACACATCTCGCTCAAGAAAAAGTTGTAGATGTTAATCAAGTTACTTTAGATACTTTAGGGATTACGAGAGAGGCATTTTTTGAGATGCAGGAAAATGGTTCACTGGCAGATCGGACGAATATTAAAAAAGAAGGTGATATTATTCAACGGTTAGTTAATGAAGAGGTCAAGTCCATAACGACAACTAAATGGTTCAAAAAAAGTGATGGAAGTGAACTTACGGCAGAACTCACTCGATCTATTATAAATTTGAATGGGGAAGAGTATGTTATAACGGTTTCGAAGGATATCACGGTGAATAAAATGATTGAACGAGAGCTTGAGGCTCGTTATCAAGAAATGCAGACTTTTTTCGATGCGATACCAATCTCTTTTTTGTATTTAGATACCGAAAATCGAATATTGAGAGGCAATCGAATTTCGCTCGGGCGGAATCCAGAAAAATATAAAGGCCGACTATTTTCAACCGTTTTTCCTATGATAAAGGACGACAATCTATTGATGAATAGTAAGGTGATGCAAGAAGGAAAGCCGCTTTTAAATCAAATTGAATATTATGAAATTAAAGGTAATGGTGTCTGGGTACGTGTAGATCGAATCCCTGTAAAAGATGAAAATGGTGAAGTGAGTGGCATCCTCATTTTTTCTACGGATATAACAGAGGTGAAAAAAGCCGAAGGTGAATTAGCCGTTAAAAATGCAGAGTTAGAACATTATATTGAAACGAATTTACAGTTGGAGAGTTTCGCTTATATTGCCTCGCATGATTTGAAAGAGCCGCTTCGTATGATTCATAGTTTTACGCAATTATTGCATCGACGGTTAAAACCGCATTTTGATAAAGATGCAACAGAATATATGAATTATATCTTGTCGGGTGTTCATCGAATGGAGCATCTTTTAGATGACTTATTGAAATATTCGACGATTGGTCGTCAGGAGAAGCGTTTAGAATTAGTGGATTTGAATGATACGATTTATAATGTTATTCAAAATTTGCAGCATACTGTTAAAGAAAAAAATACAGAAATATACGTCGATCCTTTGCCTAAAGTGAAGGCGCTTCCGATACAAATGACACAGTTATTTCAAAATTTGATTAGCAATGCGATGAAATTTGTACCAGAGGGTAAAAAACCTGCGATTAGAATTTATGTAAAAGAACGATCGAATAGTTATGAGTTTGAGGTAAAAGATAATGGAATCGGTGTTCAAAAGGAATATTTACAAAAAATATTTTTAGTGTTCAAACGCTTACATGGCAAAAATGAATACGAAGGAACGGGTATCGGCTTGGCAACATGTAAAAAAATTATTGACAACCTTAAAGGTCAAATTTGGGTAGAGTCGGAGTATGGTAAAGGGGCGTCATTCTTTTTTACAATACCGAAATCAGAAAATTAATAGAAATATAGTGGTATTAAACCCTGACAGATTCCTAAAACCTATCAGGGAGATGCTTTGTAAGTCAATTTTTTATAAAATAATCACATTCAAATATAAAATCACGATTTATTAAAACCTAACCTTGACATGTTCTGGTAAGCAGTTCGCTATTTTTTTTCGATTAATATCCGAAATTGGATTATCGTATAAATTAAGAAGCTGCAAATTATAGAGTGCTTTAATTCGTTTTGAAAGAGTAGAAATTTGGTTGGAGGCAAGATTAAGTTCCTCTAATTTCTTTAGTTCACAAATAATTAGCGGAAAGTCTTCGAATTGATTCGAAAAGCAATTCAATTTCTTTAAATTTTTGAGGTATTGAATATCTTCTGGCAATGCTGTAAACTGATTAGCAGCCAGTTCTAAGACTTCCAAATTTTGTAATCCACTAATTGTTTCTGGTAATTCATTCAATTGATTGCCATTTAGATTTAGCGTTTTTAGTTCTCCTAAGTTACCGATAGTTATCGGCACTTCGACCAGTTGATTTTCCTGCATATTCAATATTTTCAAACTATCTAAATTGCCAACTTCTAGTGGCAGCACTTCAAATTCATTATATGACAACTCTAATTCTCTGAGTTTTTTGAGCATTTCGATTTCGGTGGGTAAATCATTGATCTGATTTCTGTGTAACTTCAAAACTCGAAGGTTTTTAAAAAGTCCGATTTTAGCAGGAAGTGTTTGTATCTGATTGTAAGACAAGTCAAGAATTTCCAACTGTGTCAAGGTCGTCAATTCGATAGGCATTTTCGTAAAGTTATTTTTAGAAATAATAAGGTGTTTTAAGTTAGGCATTTTTTGTAGTACTTCCACTACGTTTTCTATATGCAAATACCTATTCGAGGATATATCTAAGGTGTGTAGTTCCGATAATTGATTAAGATTATCGGGCAGATAATGTATGTCATTGGCTGATATGTTTAATATTTTTAGATTAGTAAATTTGAAAACTTCGTCTGGAACGCTTTTGAGGTTTGATTCAGAAAGATTCAAATGATAAACGACTTTGGGCGTTTGTTGTGCTGATTGAATGTCCTGAAAAACCAGATAATATTCTTCTGGTTGTGCCAATAGAATTGTAGTAATACAAATTGACAAATAGGTAAATATGTACTTTAGCATAGCTATTATTTTTAGGAAAATATACAGGCTTAGAATTGGTACTATTAGGTGTTTGATTTTAATAATCCTTAACAGTCTGTAACGATTGAAAACGATTATTCCTACAAAAATAATAGATAAAAGTGGAGATTAATGGACTATGGTTGATTTTAAGAATAAAAATTTATAAAATGCGTACCTTGCCGCTTTATGAATTGAGAAATAGTCAAGACAAAATTATTATATTAATAGTAATACTATTATTTTTGTAAGGTGCTAATAAGTTAAATACTACATTGAAGAATTATATCTAATTATAAAACATACGTACATTGATAATTCAAATTAAAGTAGGAGAGCAAGTCTATCTAAAAGATCCGGAGTCATCAAAACTTGGAAAGAAAATTATTACAAATAGCATTTTATTGATTGATGAATTAGGATTAGAACATTTTACATTCAAAAAGTTAGCAGCTAAAATAGGCTCTACAGAAGCGTCGGTATATCGCTATTTTGAGAATAAACACAAGTTATTAATCTATCTGACAGCTTGGTATTGGAGCTGGATTGAATATCAAATACTTTTTGGTACGAATAACCTTCCCTCTTCGTTAGAACGTTTAAAAATAGCGATTCAGGTATTAACGAAGCCTGTGCAGTTTGATCCTACTTTCGTACATATCGACGAGACTGCCCTGTATAGAGTTGTTATTTCAGAATCTTCAAAAGTTTATCTGACAAAAGATGTCGATGAAGACAATAAAGAAGGTTATTTTGTGAGTTACAAGCGCTTATGTAACTTGTTGGCAGATATGGTCGTAGCCGTAAATCCCGATTATCCTTATCCGCATTCTTTGATTTCTACAATAATAGAAGCGACACACAATCAACGATTCTTTTCAGAACATTTGCCTGCGTTAACAGAAGTCGGTACAAACAAAAAAGGTACGATTGTAGATTTCCTTATGGACATTATTAGTAAGGTTTTGAAGTAAATCTTGATGTGAAATCAGATCAAAACTTATTTTTTTTAAAAAAATCGCCTGAACTATTTGTTTTAATAAAAATACCTGTATATTTGCACTCGCAAAACGCAAGAAGGGTAGTTGTTACCTTAAATTTGACATAAATAAATATAGTTTTCTTAAAGATCTCGTAGCTCAGCTGGTAGAGCACTTGACTTTTAATCAAGGGGTCCTGGGTTCGAACCCCAGCGGGATCACAATCTTTTTGGAACTAAATTACACAAAAATCGTTGGTGTAATAAAGTCAATTAGAAACTATGTTTTATGGCTTAGAAAAAAGTTTTCTGAGTATAAGTATCAGCACAAATTATTAAATATGATCTCGTAGCTCAGCTGGTAGAGCACTTGACTTTTAATCAAGGGGTCCTGGGTTCGAACCCCAGCGGGATCACAACACTGAGTCACTTCAATTTATTTTGGAGTGACTTTTTTTATGTCTAAATTATTCTCACAAGTGATTATTTCCCTTTCCATCTTAATGAAGTATTAGATTTACCGTGAATTAAGTGCAATCAAAAGATTTTTTAAAATAAAACTGCTTTGTCTTAACATATCCACGGTTTTTGAATTTGTTTTCGCCGGTAGTTTTCCTATATTTGAAGTTTACAGTAGAGTGAATATTGCTACAATCAATATTTGAACGTATATCAAAATATTTTATATTTCAATATCAATTTATGGGAAACCAGCAAAGATTATTCGAACAATCCTTAAAAGAAGAGCGAAAAAATCAATATAGAAAATCATTGTATTGGTTTGCGTTACCGACCTTAAAATCAATGGATAGAGTAGATATTGTTGACCTTTATCCTACGGATAATCAATTTCCTAATCGTTGGGTAAAGCAGATTTTGGCAACGACTAACCCGAGTTCAGAGGTTCGGCCAGTGGGGGAGACGGCTCGTAAGTTAAAATCAATTTATTATGAGCATCGTAGTAATTCACACCGAAAAATCGGTTTTGGTTATCCGATGTTAGTGATGAAAGATACAACTGGTCAGCAACCGTATATTACCGCTCCATTGTTTGTATGGAATATCAATATAGAGGCTTTATCGATAGAGGAGCATCATTGGCGGATTTATCGTTCGCCTAATTTATCGGTGACACCGAATGAGTTGTTAATAGAATATTTAGAGAAGCGAGGGATTCAGATACGAGAGAAATATGAAGCGACTATTCATAATAATCAAGTGAATAGTATTGCACTGCAGAAGTTGTGTAATGATATCTCTATTGAGTTGGACTTGAATACAAGTGTGAGTGTACTTTCGTTGAATAATTTTCCTACGGAAGCGGAGGCACAAAAGACGAGCGAAGGTAATGGTGAAATTTATTGGTCGGGCGTTGTAGGATTATTCGATTATTTGCCTATTCAGTTTTTAAAGCAAAAAGTAGAGCCGGCAATCGTTGACGAAGAGGAAGACGTGGAAAATAAAGAGAAGGGAGTTTTGCAAGATTTCCGAAAACATACTTTTACAAGTATTCCGTTAGATCCTTATCAAGCTGCTGCAATTCGAGGTTTGACGAAGCACAAACGGATTGTGGTTGAAGGGAATTTTTATACGGGCATGCATAATTTTGTCAGTGGAATGACTTTGAATTCATTGTCGAATGGTGGAAAAGTCTTAATCGTTAGCAAAGAAGAAACGATCTTAAATAGAATTGCGAAATTGATTAATTCGCACTTAGAGGCAGAATCCGCAGCAATTGTATTACATGATTTGGAGCTTCAAAAGGAAGTTTTTTATACGGTTTTGCGTCAGATATCAGAAACCTCGAAAAAGCATCTGCCTTTCGATGAAGAAGAATATCAACTTCTGGTCAATGTGTCAAATCGTTTGCTGGGTAAGTTAGATGTCATGCATGACGCTTTGAATAAACCAATTTTTAAAAATAAAATCTGGATAGAACTGATCGGAGAGTTTTTAAAAAATCATGAACTCGAAGGTCGACAGTTGTTAAATAGTCAGTTATTAGCAACGGATTATACCTATGATGAGGAGCATTATGATAAGCTGAAGGCTTTGGTGATGAAAGGTAAAAGTTTATATCAAAATGTCAATACTTTACGGCATCCGTTGGACGTATTACATCAAGATATATTTGCGGAAGACGATAAGGCAACGGCTAAATCTCGAACTGAAGAACAAATACGTTTGCATTCAAAATCAGTCAGCGAATTGTATCATTCTTTTGTATTGCAAATCGAAGAATACGGTCAGGCGTTGCAGAGTATGTATGAAAAACATCATGATAATTTAAACTTCGAAGCTACTGATTTACATGAGTTTATCACGGATAATCGACAACGTTTTGGTGAGGACTTCAATAAATGGAATGTTTTTAAAAACTTTAAATTACGTTTCTTTTCGTTATTTTCTGATAGATACACGACTATTCTGAAGGCTAAAAAAGAGGTTTTAGATCGCTATCAAGAATTACAATCTAAATATTATAACAAACGTTATTTTGATTATTCTTTTATGGATATTACAGGGGCGTTGTCTTACGACAAAATCGCTGAAAACTTAGAAGATTTAAAGGTATCGTTACGCAATTGGAAACAAGAGTTTCCGATCATCATTCATAATGAAATACAGCGGTTGTCGCCTCAAACAATTCATCCTGATTTAGAGTATAAATCTGATTTGATGGATTTGAAAGCTCGATTAAATGCAGTGATAACGAGTCTTAACGATTCGAATTTGTTGGTACAAAGTTACGGTACGGACGAATCTTTTGTTATTAACAACAAGACGTATTTGGAGCGTATCATGGATCAGCTGGAAGGTCTAAACTTCAATCTGCGTGATTTTGATAGTTATTATGATTGGAAAAATTATTGGACTTCGCTTACCGAGGCGAATAAGAAACTGTTGAAAGCCTTTATCACGACAAAACCCGATAATTGGGAAAAAGCTTTTGATAGCTGGTTTCTGCATCAAGTGTTGTCACAACATCAAGATGAGCATATTCCTAATGCTGATAATCTGTTTCATCAGTATTTTAAAAATCATGAACAGTTGACAGCTTATATTCCTAAAAAAATCGAAAATCATTGGACTTACAGACGTTCGTCGGTGCTGAGAAACTTAAAGCGAAAGGACAGAATGGGGTATAATACTTATTTCGGGAAACCGATTCCTCCAGGATTATTCGATGTTCCTTTAGATAGAATGTTGTCATCTTATCGAGATACTATTTTTAATGTGATTCCTGTATTTTGTACAACGCCAGAGATTGCTGTCAATTATTTGGATAAAAATAGTTATGAAACGATTATTATTTTGGAGGCAGATAATATGGTTGTAGAGGAAGGCTATCCGTTATTAGACTTGGCCAGTGAAGCTATTATTTGTGGTTCTGGAAGGTTAAAGCGAATCGGAAAGTCCGAAACGCTAATGGAATATGCGAAGGATAGTTATGAACGATATAAATTACAATTAGAATCGGAGCATAAACAACTCTATTCCGATTTTATCAATCGGGCATATTATAAAGGAAAATTAAGTAAAGGAATTGATGTTACTTCGGTAGAGTATGCACTTTCTATTCGATTTATAGAAGGTTTTTATGACGAGGAAAAAGAGTGCAACGAAGGTGAGATAAATGAAGTCGTAGAAATACTTAAAGAGTTACGCACAGAAGATACTAGATATTTACCTAAAGTCGGTATTGTTTGTTTTACAAAATCGCAGCGAGATTGCCTATATGAAACATTGATCCAGATGCGTACACGTAAGATTGATGGATATCAAGCGATTGCCCACTTTTTTAGAAATGACTTGACGATTTGTACGATTGAAGATGTGGTGGGTGAAAACTTCGATATCACGATTATTAATACGACATTTAGTAATCATTCAAATATAGATGTGGTCTTCAATTCATTGAGTACAGAGGAAGGGCAATACTGGATTTATCACTTATTGACTTCTGCAAATAATGCGATTATTGCTTGTACATCGCTGACAGAAGAGTTTATAGCTGAAAATAGGTTTAATCACAAAAATAATGGCTTGTCGTTACTTTGCACATTACTTGATTTTATTAATGCAAATCAAAACGAAGATGAAGGTAGAATCGCAGCTATTTTAGCAGGTTTGCACTCGAATTATAACGAACCTAAATTTCCTGAAAAACTAATGGTAAATCAGATTCGTCAAAGTATGAATCGTCAATTTGAGGAAGACAGAGTACAGGATAGTATTCATTTTGATTTAGCAAAAATAGACTTTCGGATAGCACCTATTCACGAAAATGAACCGTCAATTGCGATTATTATTGATAGTTTCTTTTGGCAGTTTCCGAAAGGAGATTATTTCTGGGATAGTCTATTAAGAGCAATGGTCAGAAAGGAAGGATTACAGTTTCATCCTGTTTGGTCGGTAGATTGGTGGAAGTATCCCGAAAAAACGCCACAATTGCTGGCAGAGTATATTCGAACTTATGATGCAGAGTTTGATTTGGAGGAAGATAAAGTGATCTCAATAACCGCAGAAGCAACGAATCTGGAGCAGTCGGACTCGACTCAAAAAAACGAAGAAGAAGCCGTGTTGAGTGATACTGAGGTAAATGCCGCAACAAATCCTGTCGAAGATATTATAGAAAATGTTGTCAAACAAGAAGATGAAGAACCGCAAATTGATGAAAATCTACTTACGGATAGTCAAAAAACATACATAGATGACATCAAAAGTGACATGGAATCTGGTGATGAAAAAGTTTAGAACCGGTCTTATACAAAGAATATCTTTAATATTAACCGTGTATTTTTTAAAAATACACGGTTTTTTTTTGTAAAAAATAATATAAAAAATGTCACATAATTTTGTGTTAGTATACCTTTTATTTAAATTTGATTGATAAAAAATAGTTTGAGTTAAATTAATTCACATTTTTAATGTCACAAATTTTGCATTTAAACTTATAGATTGATTTTTTTTCTGATACAAAACTCACACGGTATAAGCAATAGATAATTAATTAAGAACCTAATAAATAGTCAAAGAATGAAATTACGAACTTATCTTCTAGGGTTAACATTACTTTTAGCATTTTCAACTGTGCAAGCACAAGAAAGACAGTTTGATATGACTGAAAAGGGTACAAGTACTTTTGCTGTTGGTAAAATTGTTTTGGCAAACTGGGGGTATGATGACTTCTGGTATGCAGGCAAAATTGAAAAAGTATCTCACGACAAGTATTTTGTTCGTTTTTTTGATAACGAAACTGAATGGATGACAACCGAAACTATAACTTTCATTTATCTAGGTGAAGGTGACGAAGTGTTTTGTAAATCAAAGAACAGCTTGGTTTACAAGTCGGCAGAAATCGGGAAAATTGATGGCGAGAAAGTATTCATAAAATATATGGAAACAGGTTTAACTGAATGGAACTCAATCGGTAATATCCGTATCAGAGAAAAACAAATTGTAGAATAACCCCGATCATTCTCAAAAATAAAAGTTGATCATTTTTAAGTGTACGATTCTAATGATTTTTATTTATTAGGTGAATACCGGAAATAATTCTCAAATTAAAATACAAAGTCCTCTTTTCCAAATATGGGAAAGAGGACTTTGTGTAAAAGCAAATGGAAACTTTTTGAGTTTACTTTTTTATCAAAAGCTCCAACACATCATTAATACTACCATAAGCGGTCATATCAGATTGTAAAAATTTTTTAGGTTTAATCCAGAGGCTTCCTTCAATATCTTCTTCTGACTGCAGGACAACATCAGTTGTTTCGGTGTACATTTTGAACCAGTAGCTGGGTTTTAAGCATCGAATCCCTTTTTTATTTTTGTAGGTATGATAAGTCGTTGGTAATTGTTCGAGCAACTCCACTTCATCTAAGCCTACTTCTTCGGCTACTTCTCGGACAGCAGCTTGCTCAATCGTTTCTCCTGGGTCTAATTTACCTTTGGGTAAGTCCCAAAATCCACGACGAAATATCATTAAGACTTGATCTTTTTTGTTGAAAACTGCACCTCCCGCCGCAGGTACAATTTTGTAAATGGAAAAGAAATCATCTTTCAACCCTTCTAAGTCATGGCTATGAATCGTGATAGAATCGAATTGATGATTTTTTTCTAAAGAATCTACATATTGAAATAATGCTTTACGATGTCTGTGTAGTGCTACTAAATTACGGTCGTCACGAGTTAGTTTTTTGGCCGTTTTGGTATTTGTCAAAAAAATTGGCGTATCGTTAATATAGATTTTGTACATTTGTGTTTATTTTTTAGATTCCTGTCTTTCGTTATTAAGAACAAAAACTACACAAATGTAGCGAACTGTTATCAAAATTTAGAAAGAAGTTAATGTAGATTTTAATATTCAATCGACTAAATTAATCAAAAGTAGTAATTAGATAGGAAGCATTTTTTAATCTCTTATCTTATCTGACTTTAGACAAAACAACCTAACGTTCAACATCAATTGTAGTAGTGAATTGTGTAACTGAAATAAAAATTATCAATTAGTAATATGAATAATATTGCAGCAACCGTAGCACGTCAATTATTAGAAATCAAGGCAATACAACTGAGTCCCGAAAAACCATTTACTTGGGCATCTGGTATTTTGTCTCCAATATATTGTGACAACCGCAAATCGTTATCTTATCCGGAGGTGAGGAATTATATCAAAAATAGTTTGGCAGAAATTGCTAAACAGTATGGAGAATTTGATGTTGTAGCAGGTGTGGCGACGGCAGGTATTCCACACGGTGCGTATGTCGCAGATGTATTAGGTAAACCTTTTATTTATGTCCGAAGCAAGCCAAAAGGTCATGGCATGCAAAACCTTATCGAAGGAGAAATTCCTGACGGAAAAAAAGTTTTGGTCGTAGAAGATTTGATTTCGACAGGCGGTAGTAGTGTAAAAGCTGTTAATGCACTAAAAGCTGTTGGAGCAGACGTTGTCGCTGCAATTGCGATTTTTACCTATGGTTTTGAGAAAGCGAAAACAACATTTGAAGCAGCGGATTGTCCATTTGATACATTAAGTAATTATGATGTATTGTTGGAGGAAGCCGTCAAAATGAAGTATATCTCCAGCGAAATGGTAGAAACTTTACAGGCTTGGAAACACTCGCCTTCAACATGGAAAGGAATTTAAGTAAAGTACGAATCTAATTTTGGCGTAAGCCAATAACTGAAATACTGCTCAATAAACGTATTGAGGTGATAATGATTAATCAGGCTTTACTTCAATATTTAGTAAACGAAAATCAAAGCGATATTAATCTTGTATTTATCTCGAACAACTATCAAAAAATAAGAAAATGTCAATACTAAAACAAGAGGTAATCACGCCCGAAGCAGAAGCTTTTATGTTCGAATACCATAAAAATGCTTCTCCTACAGGTTTCGAAATGCCGGGTCAAAAGCTTTGGCTGGAATATATCAAACCTTATATCGATGAGTTTCACGTTGATAATTATGGCTCAACTTATGGAGTGATTAATCCAGGAACTGGATTCAGAGTCGTCATCGAGGCGCATGCTGACGAAATTGCTTGGTATGTGCATCATATTACAAGTGATGGCTATATCTATGTCATTAGAAATGGTGGTTCTGATCATGTAATTACAGCATCAAAACGAGTCAATATTCACACTAAAAACGGCATCGTTAGAGGTGTTTTTGGTTGGCCGGCTATTCATACACGTCGTGGTGACAGAGCGAAATTAAAGCCTGAAATTAATAATATTTTTATTGATGTTGGAGCAAAGTCAAAGGAAGAAGTAATTGAAATGGGCATTCATGTCGGTTGTGTTATTACTTATCCAGACGAATTAGAAAATATGAATGACCGCTATTATTGTGGTCGGGCATTAGATAATAGAATGGGCGGATTTTGTATCGCTCAGGTCGCTCGATTGATTAAAGAGAACGATATAAAATTACCGTTTTCGTTATATATCGTCAATGCGGTTCAAGAAGAAGTCGGGCTAAAAGGAGCGACAATGGTCACCGATACGATTAAACCTCATGTTGCTATCGTTACTGATGTGTGTCACGATACAACGACGCCTTTATTGGATAAAAAAGTATTCGGTGAAGTGAAAGCAGGGGAAGGACCAGAGTTAACAGTTGCTCCGGCAGTACATAATAAATTATTGAATTTAATTATGGATACGGCTGAAGAAAACGAAATTCCATTCCAGCGTGCAGCGTCTTCTCGCATCACCGGGACGGATACGGACGCATTTGCTTACTCAAATGGCGGTGTACCTTCTGCATTGATTTCACTACCATTGAAATACATGCACACTACCGTTGAAATGGCTCACAAGGAAGATATTGAAAATGTAACTAAATTGATATTGGCGACCTTGATGAAAATCGAACATAATCATAATTTTAAATATTTTTAATCGTCGAAATTCGATTATTAATTATAATGGCTTTATCTCTTTTATAGTGGTAAAGCCATTTTTTTTGGGGTTCTAACGAATTCTAATGGTTTTTTTTGATTTTATTTTAATATTTGTTTTTATTAATGTCTTAGATATTTTAAATAATTATCT
>Ga0075467_10002476_pt1 | contig 14564 bp, 13 predicted proteins | sample DEB08_DNA_9_FD_75067 | JGI IMG/M metagenome (GOLD analysis project Ga0075467, IMG submission 75067) | Aqueous microbial communities from the Delaware River and Bay under freshwater to marine salinity gradient to study organic matter... | ecosystem: Environmental > Aquatic > Marine > Coastal ...
CTCTTGTTTTCGAGTGACTCCGGGCTTACCGCGCCCGATCGAATGAGTAAAATAATTGCAATGGGTATTTCAAAAACTACGCCGAAAGCCATAAACAGCTTTACAACAAAGTCTAAATAGCTGGAGATGTCGGTCATCACAGTAACGCCTTCTGGTGCCATAGAAGTAAAAAAACCAAACACCAAAGGCAGAACGACAAAATAGCAAAAGGCGATGCCACTATAAAAAAGCAACACACTTGAGGCGATTAAAGGCAGAATTAATGACTTCTCATTGTTGTATAAACCAGGCGCTAAAAAAGCCCAACCTTGGTAGAGCACCACGGGCAAGGATGCTACAAAAGCCACAAAAAAAGTTAACTTGAAGGGGGTAAGGAAAGGCGTTGCCACTTCAGTTGCAATCATCGAAGCATTTTCAGGCAAAAAAACCATTAACGGGTTGGCGATAAACGTATAAATTTCGTTAGCGAAGCCTACCAACGCCAAAAAAACCAGACCAACGGCAAGCAGTACATACAGCAAACGGTTGCGCAGCTCGAGAAGATGACTGACCCACGCCGTTGCACCCTGCTTAGTTGAGTGTTCAACGTGTGCATTCATAACGCTGCACCGCCGGGTAGTGCTTGGTTAATGTTGGTTTGCGCGCTTTGCTCGGCTGCGTCTTCACACACCAATGGCTCTTGGTCCCTATCGGGCACAGCAACCTCGGCTTGGTTGTGTAAATTATCGTAGGCGTCTTGATCATAAGGCATGGCTACTTCGCCCGAGTCAATTTGCCTGTCGATGTCAGATAAACCGGCCTTAATTTTACTGAGGTTATCCATTACATCTTCGTTATGGATTTGACGTCGAATATCGTCCATCCCTATTTGCTTTTCTATTTCACTGCGCGCACTACTTAGGCTTCGTTTAACCTTACCGAAGGTGAGCGCCGCCGAGCGAACAGCCTCAGGCATTCGCTCGGGCCCCACTACCAGCAGAGCCACAACCGCAATCAGTAATATCTCAAAAAAGCCCATAAGCTACTTGGTCTCGGCCTGGCTGGCTTCCGCCACCACTGCTTGTTCGCCAGCAGCAGAGTCATCACCAATCGCTTTTTTAAAACCTTTAATAGCTCCGCCTAAATCACCGCCAATGCCCTTTAATCGCTTGGTGCCAAATAACAGCACCACGATGGCAAGGACAATCAACAGCTGCCAAATACTAATTCCACCAAATCCCATAACGCTCTCCTAACCTTGTTTGTTGTTAATTGCGAATGCTCTAAACTTTCTGTGCCAACCTAGTTGGCTCTGGCCTATACCAACGCAGTTGGCTCTAAGCTATACCAACGTGCTTGGCTGAGATCACAGCCAACTAATAAAATCACTAAAGACGACGGTCACTCACATCAATGGGGACATCGTTGATGCTGGCTTCGCGCCGTTGCATTTGACCGTTACTCGCAAACTCCCACTGTTCGTTACCGTAAGAGCGGTACCACTGCCCTGCGTCATCGTGCCACTCATACTCAAACTTGGCCGAGATGTGATTGTCGGTAAAACTCCATAGCCACTTTTTGAGTTTGTACTCATGCTCTTTTGCCCATTTACGTATAAGAAACGCTTTGATTGCTTCACGGCCATTTAAGAACTCGCCTCGATTACGCCAAGTTGAGTCCTCGGTGTAAGCCATACAAACACGCTCGGCGTCGCGGGTATTCCAGGCGTCCTCCGCTGCTTGAACCTTTTGTTTAGCCGTTGCCTCAGTAAAAGGCGGTAAAGGTGGCTTGAGTTCCATGGTCAACACCAATTATTTCTTTAGCTTCCCGGCCAATCGGCCTACGTTTTGCTCATGTTTAAATTGAGCTCACCAAGCACTGTGCTTACCAAGCGTTGTATTTAAGAAACTTTCCATCCATGGTGATGATCACGCGGTCACCCTTAGGATTTTCTTTTTTCTCAACTTCCATAGTGAAATCAATAGCACTCATGATGCCGTCACCAAATTTCTCTTGGATGATTTCTTTTAAAGTATCGCCGTAAACGCCCACCACTTCGTACAAGCGGTATATACACGGATCGGTAGGCACAGCCTGGTCCCATATTTTGGTGGGGAACGCCTCGAGAGCTGCGTTCACCTCTGCATCAAGGCCCAATATTTCGCAAATAGCCGCTGCCGCTGGTACAGGTGTGCTATTCATGCCTAAGCAGCAAGAGGTAATAAATACCGGGGACATATCTGCAGCCGCAGCAATGGCTTCCCAGCTCAGACCTTTGGCTGCTTTAGCAACCATAATCATTTCGGTCATTTCAATTTTTGTCATAATAATTTCCTCTCGTTCGATACAAAAAGTTAGATGTGAAATTTATAAATCTAAGCGGCCGGTACAGCCAATTTTTCTGGCGCCTGATCAATTACAATCGGTTGCTCAGCATCCCCTGGCGGATTAATGGCCACGGGATTGACCGTTACGGGATATTCGTTGGGCTGGGGTGATTGGCCCGATAATTCCTCCGAGCGATTAACAAGAAAGTCGACCAGATAATTTCGGATTTTGTAATAGCCGGGGTCGTCAATAATGGTGCTGCGTTTACGCGGGCGCGGAATATCAACAACAACTGACTCCGCCACGCGGGCTTTAGGACCGTTAGACATCACTATGATGCGATCGGCCAGCAATATAGCTTCATCAACATCGTGCGTAATCATGAACACTGTTTGCTGGGTTTCCTCCCAAATCTTCACCAGCTCCTCTTGAATCAACCCCCTTGTGAGCGCATCTAGTGCACCGAAAGGCTCATCAAGCAGCAATAGTTTGGGCTCGGTGGCAAAAGCCCGCGCGATACTGACTCGCTGACGCATACCGCCCGAAAGCTCTGAAGGCTTTAGCTTGCCTTTACCGCCCAAGCCAACCATTTCTAAATATTTATTACAGTGGTCGTCGAGCTTTTCTTTAGTCCAACCAGGCCAGCGCGCGCGCACACCAAAATAAACATTTTGAAAGACCGTCAGCCACGGTAGAAGGCTGTAGTTTTGAAAAACAATACCGCGATCGAGGCTTGGGCCAACGACCTCTTGGCCATCCATAATCACGCCACCCTCGGTAGGCTCATCTAAGCCTGCCAGAGCATTCAAGATAGTGGACTTACCACAGCCGGAATGACCGATAATGCAAACGAACTCGCCTTTATGGATACCAAAATTGGCGTTCTCATAAATTGTGGTGGGCTCCTTCTCGCCTTTCACCGGGTAGCGTTTAGCTAAGTTTTGAACGTGAACAAAATATTGCGACATTTTCTCTTACTCTTTGTATTCAACGAATTTCAGGGCACTAGACAGTAGTAAATCTAAAATCATGCCCACCAAGCCGATCATTAAGATGGAAAAAATCACAGCGGTTAAATCTAAATTGTTCCACTCATTCCAAACGTAGTAACCAATACCCGTACCTCCTACCAACATTTCGGCCGCAACAATGACAAGCCAAGCAATACCAATTGAAATGCGCATCCCTGTAAGAATGGTTGGTGCCGCTGCTGGTAAAATCACTGTAAAGGCCGTGCGCAAGTGACTCAGTTCATGTGTACTTGCAACTTTCAACCAATCTTCACGCACGCCTGCCACACCAAAAGCTGTATTAACCAACATGGGCCAAATGGAGCAAATGAAAATGACAAAGATGGCAGATGCTTCGGAGTCCCTGATAACAAATAGGGCCAGCGGCATCCAAGCCAGCGGAGAGATGGGCCGCAACAGCTGAATGAAGGGGTTAAGTGTTTGGTACATCAGCGGTGACATGCCAATCAAAAAACCTGCCGGTATGGCAATCAAAAAAGCCATGAAAAAACCGGTTAATACTCTATAGAGTGAATAACCCAACTGAATACCAATACCCTTATCGTTAGGGCCGGCATCGTAAAAGGGGTCGCTAAGCTCCTTAAATGCCAAAGTGATAACCTTCGATGGTGGGGGCACTCGCGCCTCCTGATCGGAAGCCCCCAACAACATCTCATACTCGGAAAGTGGCTCGGTACTCTCTGGGGGCTGAACTACCAGCTCCCAGAGGCCCAAGAGTACGATGCTGAACACTACTGTGAGCAGCATCGATTTCATGCGTAACGACATATTTAACGGCATGGTCTCTATCTCTTAATATCGAAACTGGCGATATATTCTTCGGGCTTGTTGTAGTCGAACTCTTTACCCATGATGGTGTAGTTCTCATAGGTTTTGTCCGGCGCACCGTAACCCAACTCCGTTAGCATCTTCTTAGCATCAGAAGCCAGATACACCTGCTCAGCAATTTTCTTGTAATCGATACTGCCTTCCACATAGCCCCATCGCTTCATTTGCGTGAGGATCCAAACGGCCATTGAGTGCCATGGGAACGGGTCGAAGTCGATACGATCGGGAACTTTTTTAACCGCACCTAAACCGTCGGCATAGGTACCGGTAAGCACCTGCTCGATTACTGGAATCGGCTGATTCAAATAATTTTTTGGCGCTATTGCTTTGGCAATATCTTTTCGGTTAGCGGGGTCTGAAGAAAACTGCGTGGCATCTACAATAGATTTCAACAAAGCGCTGTAGGTGTTAGGGTTGGTCACAGCAAACTCTTGGCTGCAGGCAAACGCACAGCACGGGTGCCCTTCCCAAATATCTTTAGTCAGCATGTGAAGGAAACCAATTTTTTCCCACACAGCGCGCTGATTAAAGGGGTCTGGCGATAAGTAACCGTCGAGGTTACCGGCGCGCAAGTTGGCCACCATTTCTGGCGGTGGAACGACTCGAATTTGAATATCTGTATCAGGGTCGATGCCAAATTCAGCCACGTAGTAGCGCAACAAAAAGTTGTGCATGGAATATTCGAACGGCACACCAAATTTAAAGCCCTTCCACTGTTTCGGGTCACGCTTATCTTTGTGCTTGTTGGCTAATACAATGGCCTGGCCATTGATGTTCTCAACCGCGGGCATAATGTAAGGCTTAGCTGAAGAACCCGCCCCCATCGTCATTGCCAATGGCATGGGCGTTAACATATGCGACGCGTCGTATTCTTTATTGAGCGATTTATCGCGAGCAACTGCCCACCCCGCCGTTTTAATCACTTCTACATCTAGACCATACTTTTCATAAAAGCCCAGCGGGTGCGCCATGATGATGGGGGTTGCACACGTGATGGGTACAAAACCGACTTTCAACTTGGTTTTTTCTAGCTGGCCAGCAGACTCTTTCACTGCGGCCTTGATGGAATCCATTGGTAACATCGTGCCCAATACAGAAGCCATGGTGCCGCCGCCAACTGCTTTCATAAAGGTGCGGCGATGCATATCATTGTGACCAAAAATACCGCGAACAATCGCGTTTTCAACCGCCTGATCGAGCATGTCTTCACTAGAGTCAAACTGTTTTTTGTGAGTAGTATCGGTCACACTACTTACCTGCATTTGATCGGCTTGCTGCTCCATTAGGCGGGTGCGTTCAGCATCGCTTAACATAATTGGTGACTGCTTTTGCGCGGCGCAGACCGCGCATTCGCAGCGCTGGTTGTGCTTTAACGAAGCATCACCGTCGTAGGGATTGTTCAAACTATTAATGGTCATTTTAGAGGCCTCTTAAAATTTAACTGCACTATTAAAGTGCAAGGTTTGCTGATTGGGTTGCTAGCGGATCACCGTGAAACCTATTGACAACGGCTATAACGATAAAATTAAGCTTCACACCCTCCTCTTTGCCAGAACTGTGCCAACCCACAAAAATATTTTTAAGTCATTGAATTAAATAACTTATGTGCTTTTATTCAGTCGCGAAAAAAAGCCACGAAAAATCGTTATGCACGAATTCTCGTTGCCTAAACAACGAAAAATTGAGATTTGGCATAATTATTGAAGTACTTAACGCCAAGTAAACGCACTAACACTTGCAAGCCATGAGATTTCTTTACGTATGACCACTGAACAAAAAATATTTATGTCCTCACCGCTTGCTCAGGTGCTGGTCGATCCGATGACCGACACCATTTTGCTCGCAAACATAAGCGCCCAAAATACTTTTTGGTGCCAGAATAAAGCCTTAATCAACCAGCCATTTAGCCAGTTTTTTGCTGGGTTATTTCCTGACTTGGTGGTACTCACTCAAGAAATCTTAACCAAAGGCAAAGCTTGGCGTGCCGAAATGATGTTGCGCTCACCAGAGGATAAGCATCATCGAAAGGTAGAGGTGACGGGATATATAGCGGGGGATTTTGCTAAGCATGAGCCGAGTTTTCGTGAAGATGAAAATGACCAACCCGACAGACATATTGTTTTTTGTTTTCAAGATAAGGAGGTGATTGATCGAAATCGCGCCGCGGCGCAGGCCAATGAGCATTATCTATCGGGGATCAGCCAGTGGCGCCGGGTTGAAAAAGTTTTTCAGGAAATAGAGCAAGATAATCAACTCATTTTGAATGCTGCCGGCGAAGGCATTTATGGCGTTGATAGCGAGGGACGAACCACATTTCTCAACCCTATTGCAGAAGAATTACTAGGCTGGTCAAAGGAAGACTTATTTGGAAAAAACATTCATACAACAATACATCACTCGCATCCATCGGGTGATGCCTATAACAGCGTAGAGTGCCCTATTTATGCTGCGTTTTGTGACGGCGAAGTTCATCGCGTGGTCGATGAAGTATTTTGGCGACGAGATGGAACGTCATTTCCAGTGGAATACACCAGCACCCCCATCAAAGATAACGGCCATTTAGTCGGCGCTGTGGTTATTTTTCGCGATGTCACTGAGCAAAAACATTCGCAAAAAAAGTTGCTGGGGGCCTTGCGTGAAATCGAATCACTCAAACAGCGCCTTGAGCAAGAAAATGAATATTTAAAAGAAGAGATTAGCGACAATTCTAATTATCAAAACATTGTGGGAAAAAGCTCTGCGGTGCAGCACCTAGTCAATCAAATTGAGCTGGTCAGCCCCACAAATGCCACTGTATTAATCTGCGGGGAATCGGGTACGGGCAAAGAATTAATCGCCCGCGCCATTCACGAGGCCAGTGAGCGCTCTCACCGGCCGCTAATCCGAGTAAATTGTGCAGCTATTCCTCGTGACTTATTTGAAAGTGAATTTTTTGGCCATGTAAAAGGCGCCTTCACCGGAGCCATTAATAATCGCTTAGGGCGGTTTGAGCTGGCCGATGGCGGGACTATATTTCTTGATGAGGTCGGCGAAATACCCATAGAACTACAGAGTAAGTTACTTCGCGTACTACAAGAGCAACAGTTTGAACGCGTGGGAGAGGCAACGACCCGCAAAGTAGATATTCGTGTAATTGCAGCAACGAACCAAGCGCTAAAAACGCTAGTAGAGCAAAAACTGTTTCGCGAAGATCTTTATTTTCGTTTAAATGTGTTTCCTATTGTATCGGTACCCTTGCGCGAAAGACGAGAAGATATACCGCTACTGGCCATACACTTTATAGAAAAATCGGTCAAAAAATTTAACAAAGGTCCAATGAAAATTTCATTAGCTCAAACCAACCAACTGATGAATTACGACTGGCCGGGCAATATTCGCGAACTTGAAAACATCATTGAGCGCCAAGTGATAGTGTCTCCCGGTGAGAACTTAGTATTTGATAACCTGCCTATTAATCAGAGAACAGTAGTTGTTGAGAAACGACGCAATCAACCGCAAGCCATAGTGACCGAACTTGACCGCAAGCAACAATTAAAAAGCGATATTATTGATGTGTTAAAAGCGACCGGCGGCAAAATTTATGGTCAAGATGGCGCCGCGCAATTTATGGGGATAAAACCCACGACGCTCGCGTCACGAATAAAGAAATATAGAATTGATATAAGTGCTTATAAAAATCAACCATAAGCATAAATGGGCTACCCGAAAGCATCAGCCGGCACCGGTTTTATCTGTAGACTCCTTATAGGAGCGTATGCTCAACGGAACATCAATAATCTTTATAACTACCACCCGCCTAGCGCTTTAACACTGCCTTGAGCCGTTTGGCTGGCCAAAAAACCTTTAATCTGATCAAATAACAGCCAGTCATTCGATGGCATAGCTCATTTAGCTTAAACAGCGTTTTATTTCGTTGAATATTTGCTCAAGTAGGTTTATGCTCGCCTTATCTGGACTATATTGCATTCTAAAATTTAAATAAGTATGTACGCGGTCGGGATTATCTGAATACCTGTTCTCCCCTGAACTGGTTGTTCAGTTTCATTAAATGTAATCGAAAGAAGCCTTGCCGGCTTAATGGTTGTAATGCTTTGAAGCACTGCAGCTAATGTAACGCATGGGCAAAGCTTTTTTGTGGCTTATCCTGGAGACCTTCGCGCGCCTGCGCGCCTGTCTGTTGTTCTGTGATTGTTGTAGCTACCTTAGCCAGCGGCGCCTGTGTGCCTGCTAGCTATTCGTGTAACACTCGAATGTTTTAACGTCGATATAACTCGAACTTTGAAGGTGGTTTTAAAAAATGAAAAATATGACACGGTTTGTTTCTACAGTGATCGCCTGGGCTGCTTTGTTTTCTGCCCCCAGCGCCTTCGCAGCATTCACCGGGAATACTACAATTCTTGTTAACGGCTCGACTTTTTTAGACGGCGGCTTAAATGCCGGAGTACAATTTGCGCAGCCCGGCAACCCGCTTAACTTTCTTGACGGTCTAGTTATTTCTGCGTCAGGCACTTTAGCATCGAATTCAGGTGGCAGCGCAGTACCGACCGGTTTTACTGATGCCAACCCATTTGTTGACTTAGACATTGCCTCAATCGGCGTAGGAGACACATTAATGTCTTATGGCGATGTGCTGCTCACGTTCGATAGCCTCATTGCGGTGGTTCCCACCTCTGGCATAAACACCAACGGCTCTGTTGATTATGCCGGCATGGGCACCATGACCTATCAAGGTGGTGAAGCCACTGATATATTTTGGCACTACAACGTGGCCGGCGGCTCGGTAGGCGTAGTGCTAGACGCACAAGGCTCTGCAAGCTCTGGATATACAGCCTTTGCTGCGATGACCGTACCGGTCCCAGCAGCAGCATGGCTGTTTGGTTCTGCGATGGCTGGCATGCTCGGGTTGCGCCGCTTACAAAGCTAGGGCTTTAATCGATTCACAAGGGTATTGTGAATCCGTTGAGACCGAGCGGCAGCTAACGTAAAAAGAGCCTCCCGCTTTTAATGAGAACGAATGTGTAATCGCAGAGGTAATTGGTTTAGCAAAATACGATAAAGCTGGCAATGTAACTCAAGTGCCTAAGAGCGCAGGGCTTCCGGAAAACCGTTTCTAAATAGCCCTGTTTACTGTCGCAAAAAGATTTAAAATTTAATAATAATTAATTTTGGAGATGTAGTTATGTTGTACCAAAAACTAAAAATGTCCGTTACTAAAATCAGTCAACCCTTGGCCTACCTTGCAGGCGTTCTGGCTATTAATTTATTGGCTCCTCTAAGCGCCTCGGCAGCCACAGTGAATGGGTCGGTAACACTGGCCACAAGCTTTGGCTTTGTTATTGAGTCGGGTGTTGAAGCAGGCGTCGATTTTATTGATTTTGCCTCTGGCGCCACCAACCCTTCGCCGTCCTTTGATAATGACATTTCAACCGCGCTCATTACTTCGGTTGCCGGCGATTTTGTAACCGCAGGTATTACGCCTGGAACAAACGTTGACGTAAAAGATTTTCGCTTCGACCTCGTCGGTATTGATAACCCAATACTAATCGGCAGCGTTTTCACATTTTCAATAACCGATATTATTCCACCAAGCGAAACCGGTACCGGCGCCGGTGACTTTTCAGGCGAAGGTATATTGATAGACACCACAGGCACCTTCGACCCCACGCTCTATGACTTCACCTTCAATAATATTAATGGCGATTTGGCCCTCATAACCAACACAGCGGTTGGCAACCCAATACCCGTACCGGGTGCGGTATGGCTGTTTGGCTCAGCCTTAGCAGGCATGCTAGTCGCAAGACGCAAGCGCGGCTAAAGGCTCGATATCTTCAGTTAGCGCAACACCAACAGCGGCTCTTTAGGGGCCGTTTTTGTTGATGTTTAGGCCCGAAATACTCTGCCGGCCAAGTTACTTCAATTATTACCCTTTTTAACCCCCTCCTCACCGCCAAATAGCGCGTCGAAGCTGCCAGCGCAACACGTATTGCCGAAGGCGTTGCCAGTCGCCCTCTCGCTCATCAAGCTGGCGATGCGTTTTTATCGGCGTATTTACCGTATCGAACGGTTAGCCAAAGACGAAAAGATGACCCCTCAGCAGCGCTATGCTCTGCGACAGCGGCTAACCAAACCAATAATGAAGGAATTCAAAGTGTGGCTGGATGCGAATTCCCCCACAGTGCTACCCAAATCCACCCTGGGCAGAGCCTTTAACTATACCTGAAGCATTGGGGTGGCTTATGCCGATTCCTGGATGATGGCCGCCTGGAAGCGGATAACAATCTGACTGAACAGGAAATCAAACCCTTTGTCATTGCCCGAAAAAACTTTATGTTCTGTAGCTCAGTGAGTGGGGCCAATGCACTGTGTTTTCACTTTAGTTTGATTAGAACGGCCAAGCGCCACGGGCTCGATCCCTACCGGTACTATGTAAAAATCCTTAAAGACATCCCTTGTTGTGAATCCGTGGAAGACTATGAAGCGCTGTTGCCCTGGAATATCGAACTGGAGAAAGTGGGTACCTTGAAGGTAGCGGCTTGAGCCTTAAACAGAGCTGCAATTCGTAGGCTGTAGTTCTTTAACAATGTGTTTTTTAGGGGGTACCGATAATTAATGGGGGCCCATTCGGAGTTTGTTGGATTGTCAGTAGATACTTCTGGCTGATACACTCATCGCCGTAACCTAACGCAAGGACGCGTTGTATGACCCAGCCAAGGTCGGAAAGGATGCCTGGCGGTGATGTGTTTAGCTATGCCCGACACCAACCAGAGCACACACTGCTTTATCAACTCATCGAGCGCTATTGGCCCGAGTTTCAGTCGCATCTCAGTGAGACAGACCGTTGTTTGCCTCGCCATGTCGCACGAGAATTTGATCAGTACCTCGACTGTGGCAGGCTCGAAAATGGGTTTCTGCGGGTCCGCTGTGAAGATTGCCACCATGAGCACCTGGTAGCGTTTAGCTGTAAACGCCGAGGCTTTTGCCCCAGTTGTGGAGCTAGGCGAATGTCAGAAACAGCAGCGCTGTTAGTCGACGACGTCTGACCTCACAAACCTATCCGTCAATGGGTTCTCAGTTTTCCGTATCCCCTTCGGTTTTTACTATCTAATAACCCACAGGTCTTGAGTAGCGTGCTGGGCATTGTTAACCGTGCGATTTCAACGCACTTGATCAAAAAGGCGGGATTTAAAGCGGCACAGGCACAAGTGGGCGCCGTTACTCTGATACAGCGTTTTGGTTCCGCGCTAAATCTCAATGTCCATTTTCATATGCTCTTTATTGACGGTGCCTATCAAATAAAATACAACGGCCAATTGAGGTTTCACCGTGTCAAAGCGGCCACCACCAGTGAACTCAATACACTGGTGGTAACAATTAGCCAGCGCGTTGCAGGCCATTTAGAGCGCCAAGGTTTATTGGTGCGAGATGATAAAAGCAGTTATCTAACGTTAGATTTACAAGCCGATGATGCGATGAATCAGCTTCAGGAACACTCCATCACCTATCGAATTGCAGTAGGCCCACAACAGGGTCGCAAGGTCTTCACCCTACAAACAATCCCATCCTGGGAAGATGATGATTTTGGCACTAACCAGGTGGGTAAAATTGCTGGCTTCTCTCTGCATGCTGGGGTGGCGACAAAAACGCGCGAGCGAAGAAAGCTGGAACGCCTGTGCCGCTATATTTCCCGCCCTGCGGTATCAGAAAAACGATTGGCACTGACTTCGCAGGGTAAGGTCAGGTATCAGCTAAAGACGCCCTACAGAGATGGCACGACGCACGTCATCTTCGAACCGTTAGATTTCATGGCGAAATTGGCAGCCTTAGTGCCGAAGCCACGCGTAAATTTGACGCGGTACCATGGTGTGCTGGCACCCAACAGCAAGCAACGTATCTATGTTACTCCCGCTAAACGGGGCAAGGGCAACACCCAAAAGCAGGGCGTGAAGGCCGATGAGCCTGTGCAGGTTGATTGTCGTCAAAGTATGACGTGGGCCGAACGACTTAAGCGTGTCTTCAATATCGATATCACGATCTGTAGCCGTTGTGGTGGCGCGGTGAGCATTATTGCCTGTATCGAGGACCCGGCGGTGATCAATAAAATTTTAGCCCACCTAGACGTAAAGTTCGGAGCGCCTGTAGCAGTGAATCAATTACCAGAGCCCCGCGCCCCGCCGCAGGAAAAGCTATTTTATTGGGTATCAACAAGGAGAGGATGATAGATGCTGCTCAAGGATGAGGCTGGCAGGTTAGGTTGCGGGCCAGGATGGGCCGTAAGCTAAAAAAGCTTAGTGTGCATGACTTTGTGCTCAATAATTATACAGCTAATGGATTGATAATAACTTGGCGATTGCCAATAGCCTGCTTTTTATTGTAGATTGCGAAGATGAGGGGGTATTAATTCTTCCTATACCCTCTAATGAGTACGCTTTGCTAAAGAAGGCTGTGGCCAAAGCTTGTAATAACGATGCTGAAAAGTACTGCTCAGGTAAAAATAATTTTGTGCAGCATCATGAAAAACTGGCATTAAGTTGGTATAAACTTAAGCAGTCATAGCTTTTCCACCGAAGCCTTGTAACACCGAAGCTCTCCGCCTCAATTCATTCCAATTAAGTAGCCAAATTCATCTAGTATTTGAGCTCACTCAAAAACAACACCATGCTTTGAAAAGTATGCTTCCCAAAAATCGACATCTATCTTCTCTTGCGTTGCTTGGGTATTACTGATGCCGCCACTAGCGTAATCAATAAATGCAAAAAGCATTTCTTGGCTGTCCTCAATTTGCGCGTTTTCTATGCCTGCCACTATTTTGGAATCCAAAGTTGCTGAACCTGCAATAAATGAAAAAACACTATGTATCGTTTGAAAACGAAGGTGTTCTTTATTTTTTTCTGGCAAACGTTTGCTTAAGCGTTCAACCACAGCAAGTAAATGCACTTGGAATACATCATCAACATAATCGCTGTCCACATTCGAATCCAGCAGCATTTTACTCCATAGCTTTAAAATATTAAGACCACAATTCGGTATTTGCTGCACCAGAATTAGCGGCGCGTAAAGCACCAGCAATAATTCTTGTATACTCATGTCGTCTTTGTCATCACGCTGCTCAATTTGCATCCACAGGTCTTCGACCGCAGGCTCTACGCGTTCCTTAATCCATTCAAAAATGGCCGCTAGAATGCCTGCCTTGTTACCAAAGTGATAATGTACTGCTGACTTATTTTTAGTACCCGCTTCCGTATTGATGGTTCGCATAGAAACCGCTTCAACACCTCTTTCAGCAAACAACCTAATAGCCACTAAAAGTAAGCGTTCTCTAAGATCCGCTTTGACATCCACCATTAATGGCTGCGATTGAAGTGTTACTTTAGATGAAACCATATTATTTAAATTAACCTTACCAGCGACTAACTCAGCGCTCACCTTAGAAGCAAGCCTTTGAATTAATTCATGTTTTTATATTCACTTGCTACATTTAAGCCTAATTGCGTTTTTATTCACGTCAAATAGGGCCACGGAAGTGTTGCAAAACGGCCCTATTAAGTCAATGGACTTGTATTAAGTCGGTTGACTTAACTTTAACTAGGTCTTAATCTCTATTCAAGTCATTTTATTCGTCTATCTTTATTCAACTACATAAGCGCGCCTTAAGTCACAATGACTTTGGCAAACACTACACAAGAAAACACAAGACGATCCATTAAGGTTTAAACAAATTTGAAGGTTTCATATGCCAGCCAAAAAAAACGTCAGATCAAAAAGCATCAGTTCATAAAATGCCAGCCAAAAAAGCTTCGAGTAAAAAAGCGCCCCTTAAAAAGAAATCGAGTAAACAAGCATCCGTTCAAGAATTTGATGTGGTAATTATCGGAGCGGGACTATCTGGTATATCTGCCGCCTACCATTTAAAAAAGCACTGCCCCAATAAAACCTTCACCATTATAGAACGCCGCGAACAAATAGGCGGCACCTGGGATCTGTTTCGTTATCCAGGCGTTCGATCCGATTCAGACATGTTTACCTTAGGTTATTCATTCAAGCCTTGGCCAACAGATAAGTCCATCGCACCGGGTGACTCAATTCGAAACTACGTGACCGAAACCGCTCAAGAAAACGGCCTTGATAAACACATTCAGTTTCAACAAAAACTTGTTAGCTCATCATGGACAAGCGCTGACGCTACTTGGACTTTAGATCTTGAACAAAACGACGGTAGCACCAGCCAAATACGTACTAACTTTGTGATGAGCTGTTCAGGTTATTACAATTATGACAAAGGCTACACGCCCGACTTTGAAGGTGTAGAAAACTTTAAAGGGCAAGTGATTCACCCACAGTTTTGGCCAGAAAATTTAGATTACGCCGGCAAAAAAGTGGTAGTCATTGGTAGCGGCGCAA
>Ga0075467_10002479_pt1 | contig 14554 bp, 19 predicted proteins | sample DEB08_DNA_9_FD_75067 | JGI IMG/M metagenome (GOLD analysis project Ga0075467, IMG submission 75067) | Aqueous microbial communities from the Delaware River and Bay under freshwater to marine salinity gradient to study organic matter... | ecosystem: Environmental > Aquatic > Marine > Coastal ...
AATGCCTTACCTTCAAAGCAACATCCCGCACTTCAAGTGTTGGATAAGAAGGGAATACACAACCAATCACGAGCGATACCATGGAGAGTTTTTACACGCCATGGTCATTGCTGTTACTACAATGCCTACCAGGTGTCTGAGTTTTCAGGTTATCTTCACTGGGTGTGAATCGGATGACGATGAGAACGAACCAAATATCCACGGCGGTGCGATGTGGGCGAGAATGCCTATCACCGCTCTTGTTGGCGACACGCCGTTTGAAGAATGGCCAGAACCTATGGCGGTACATGATGCCCAGCCTTGGGATTGTTCTTCTCGCACTCACTCAGTTTATGTTCTAGATCGCGCAACGCCATGTCCATGGCTGGCGAAGATTGACGGTAACTTCTATCCTGCAAAGTATATGTTCACGGTAGATTATACTGACAATGAGATAGCAGATGATCCTGCACAGCACAAGCAGTCGCATGTAATGGAGTTACTTGATGCTGGCGAGTGGACTGGAAATATAGTAGCGTTGCCAAATAACAGGGTAAGGGTTACACATCCAGCTTGGTTTGAGACAGGAGAGGGCGCACCTGACTTTAAGCCATCTCAGCATGTTCATTACAGTAAGTCTGATTTAGATTACACTTTGGATGTTAATCGCATATTTAATAATCTGTACGCAGAAGAGTAAGTTATGGCAATTGAACGTGGCGTAGATGACATAGACATCGATGAGTTGGATATTGAAGACAGCTCAAAAGAAATTTTTATATCAGATGAGTCTGAAGATGATTTAATCCCATCATTATTTGACGGCATAGAAGATGGCGATGAGTCAATTCTAGAAGATGGCACGATGGTCTTTGGTGAGGATGATCTTAACGCTGACGCGCCGATTCCTTTTACAGCAAACCTTGCTGAAGAATTAGATAAGACTGACTTGGGTCGTATTTACTCTGACTTGATGAGTAGCATTAACGATGACAAGTCTTCTCGCAAAGAGTGGATGGATCAATATACTGAGGGATTGAAGTTTCTTGGTATGAAGTTTGAGAATCGTACAGAACCATTTGAAGGTGCTTCTGGCGTTATTCACCCCCTTCTTGCTGAATCAGTAACTCAGTTTCAAGCCCAAGCTTACAAAGAGATGTTGCCTCCTGGTGGCCCTGTAAAGACCAATGTTATTGGTATGGGTACGCCTCAGACTGATCTGCAGGCTGCTCGTGTGCAAGAGTACATGAACTATATGATCACTCAGGAAATGAAAGAGTACGATCCTGAGACTGACCAACTGCTTTTCTATTTACCCTTGTCTGGCAGCGCGTTCCGCAAGGTTCACTTTGACCAGTCATTGGGCCGACCTGTATCTCGTTTTATTCCATCTGAGAAGTTGATTGTGCCTTATGGTACGACAAGCTTAGATGATGCTGTTCGTATCACGCATGTAATTGACATGTCGATGAACGAGGTTCGCAAACTTCAACAGTCTGGCTTTTACAAGAAAACCAGTATGTCTGACTCTAATTCTCAGTATGCTGAAAATGATGAAGTTGATGATGAGATTGATGAGTTGCAGGGCGTTAAGCCTTCTGGCAGTTCAAGCGACTATGAGTGTGAGTTGTTTGAAGTACATGCTGAAATAGACATCCCAGGCTTTGAAGATCTTGATCAAATGGGCGAAGAGACAGGTATTAAGCTGCCTTACATTGTTACCATTTCACCCAAACATTCTACAATTCTTTCTATTCGCAGGAATTATTTACAAGCCGATATCATGCGTAAGCGCATCGATTACTTTGTGCATTACAAGTTCTTGCCTGGTGTAGGATTCTACGGCTTTGGTTTAACTCACATGATTGGTGGGTTATCTCAGGCATCTACTTCTATACTGCGTCAGTTAATCGATGCAGGCACGCTGGCTAACTTGCCTGCAGGATTTAAGGCTAGGGGCATAAGAATTCGTGATAGCGATGTGCCACTTCAGCCTGGTGAGTTTAGAGATATGGATGCGCCTGGTGGATCATTGCGTGATGCACTTATGCCGCTTCCGTTCAAAGAGCCAAGCGGCACGCTACTTCAGTTACTGGGTATGCTGGTTGAGGCTGGCCGTAGGTTTGCTTCTGTTGGTGATATGCAGGTTGGCGATGGTAATCAACAGGCACCTGTAGGCACAACGATTGCTCTTCTAGAGAAGGGTGGCCGTGTTATGAGCGCGATTCATAAGCGCATGCACTACAGTCAGCGCGTTGAGTTTAACTTGTTGGCGCGAGTCATCAAAGACTCTCCTGTAAAGGCTTATCCATACCAGATTGCCAGTGGACAACAACAATTGATGGCACAGGACTTTGATGATCGCATAGACATCATCCCTGTATCTGATCCCAATATATTCTCTATGAGTCAGCGCGTTATGCTTGCTCAAGAGATGATGCAGATGGTTCAGACAAACCCTCAGATACACGGCCCACAAGGTATGTATGAGGCGTATCGCCGTATGTATGAGGCTATGGGTGTTCAGCAAATAGAACAGTTACTGCCTCCGCCACCACAGCCACAGCCTGTATCTGCAGCTATGGAGAACTCTGGGTTCTTGCAAGGACAGCCTGCACAAGCGTTTGCTGATCAAGATCATGACGCACACATTAAGTCGCACTTGTTATTGCTTAAGTCGCCCATTGTTGCCATGGCTCCTCCTGGTCAGCAGCAAGCTTTAGCTATGATTCAAGCCCACATCTACCAGCACATTGACTTCAAGGCGCGTGAGATGGCACAGCAAGATCCTGAAGTGATGCAGATGCAGCAACAGATTCAGCAGGTTCAGCAACAGGCCCAGATGGACCCAATGATGCAGCAGCAAGTTCAAATGCAGGTACAGCAGATGCAGCAGCAGATGCAAGTTATTATGGAAGATAAGGTCGCTCAGAAGACTGTTGAGTTGCTTAATGAGCTTGAAGAAGAGTTGCAGATTGGTCAGGAAGAAGATCCATTGGTCGAACTTCGCAGGGAAGAACTTGATCTTAAGGACAAGGACATTGACCGAAAGGCTCAAGAGGCCCAGCAGCGCATCAAGTTAGAAGGCGATAGAATTGATAATAATGTTGATTTGGGTCAAGATCGCCTAAATCTTCAAGAACAAACCGCTAACATGAAGGATGATGTTGCCAGAGAGCGTATTGATTTACAGCGTTCTGCTCAGATGGCAAAAACGGCAGAGAACATGGCCAAAAACTTCTTTGGCAATTAGGAGAAACACTTATGAGTTCAGTAAGACAAAAGATGGCTGCGACACATAAAGCGCAGAACAAGCAGTTTGAAGCAGACAAGCGTGGGTTTTTGCCACTTCAAGAACCTACAGCAACGCTTAAGCCTTTGGTTGAAGAGGTTGAAGAGGTTACGCAAGAGGTTGAAGAAACTACCCCAGCCCCTGAAAAGCCAAAAACTGCAAAAACTGCAAAAACTGCAAAAACTAAAAAACCAGCACCTAAAGGTAAGAAATCATGATCAAGCGACAAACAAGTTTTCCACAGCCCAAGGTTACGGATAGCCAAGTATCTTATAAAGATCAAGGCACTGTTAAGTACGCCAAAGCTGAAACTATAGCTACTCCTACTAAGTCTGCTCCTTATGGTGCTGGTGAGATGCGTGGTGGTGGAGCGGCATTGCGCGGCAAGAAGTTCTCAGGAATCTTCTAGTGTTTACAGGCGGTCAATTCGGACAGATGGGAGGTAGCTCTGGGCCTACGCCTTCGTCTTTGAAAGAAGTGTTATCTCAGCGCGGCTTTGATGCGCCAGCAATGCCGACAGGTATGCAAAATGCAATGCAATCGATGTTCAAAGACCCGATCACTGGTGAATATCGAACTGGTGGCTCACATGCTGCAAACCACGCTAACGCCATGAGTAAATTTTACGGCCAAAACCCCGAGGCTCTGGAGATCGCAAAGCAGTACAACACCGATCCCACACAATTTGGTAACGAACCGCCTCAAATACGAACGCGAGGGCCGGAAAGCCTTGCAACTCAAGGAAGGTCAATGCAGCAACCACAACAACGTGGTGGTATGTTTAACCAGCAGAATCAATTTAGCGGCCAACAAGGGCAGCAGGGTATGCAACAAATGATGCAGTTTATGCAGCAGATGATGCAGATGTTTTCAATGATGGGTGGGCAGAATAGAAGTGGTGGCTTTGGCGGTGGATTCGGTGGGCAGCAACAGTATCAGCAGCCTCAAAGGTATCAACCACAGCAGTATCAGCCACCACCCAGACAACAGTTTCAACCAGTTCAACAACAGTACGGACAAATGGGGCCACAACAGCCAAGCCCGTTTGCCCAGTCGATTAGACCAAGGTATTAGTCATGGAAATTAATTTAGGTGACCTAGGCATATCCCCAGCAATGCTGCGTAAGTTTCAAGAGAATTACGCTACAGGTATAGCTGCGCCAAAAAAAGTAAAGAAGGCTGTCGGTAAAAAGAAGGCTGTTGTTAAAAAAACAAAACCTACTGGCAGAAAACGCGGTCAGCCTGTTGGCGGTAGAGGTATTGATGTTAAAGCGCCTAAGCCTGTAGCTGCTATAAAACCTCCCAAGCCCAAGCCTAGTCGCAGAAGAACTAGGGCAGAGATAGAAGCGCCTGAAGCTGTGCGTTTTGGTCGCAAGGGAACAAAAAGCGCCCGTCCTGTAGGCAAAGCGCCTGTAGTTGCTAAAAAACCTGTAGCACCCAAGGCACCTAAGCCTCCTACGTCTGGCTTATACATAGACCCAAGCGTAAGGCAGCGGCTTAAAGATCTGGTTGATGGCCCAGATGCCATAAAAACCTCCTTTCCTCAATACCAAACTGGTGAGCCAGGTATGGCTGACAACCTGCAACAGGCTTTATCTGGTGTTGGCAGTGGTGGCGGATCTTTCGAGTCGGCTTATATCGACTGGATGGAGTCTGAGCCTAAAGCCCCACCAGTACGAAGAGGAATGTCATCAGCCTCTAAAGCATATAAAGAACAGAAAAAACAATACGCAACAGATCTTGAAGCATGGAAAGCAAGTAAGCCAGCAAGGGCAACGTACAGCGCACCTGCACCTGCGCCTACGACTGCACCTGCGCCAACTACTGCTCCAATAGCGCCTCCGCAACCTCCTATGCCAGACAAGTTTGAAGGAAGGTATGTTCCACAGGGATCAATCCTTGGCACGCCAGACATGTCGATATCAAGCAACATAGTTGGTCAATCGTATGACCCAAGCTTTGCTGAAAGCTTCAAACAACCACCTCAACCACCTGGTAGTACATTTGGTGGGTATGGGGGGCAAGCGCCTATGCAGGCATTGAACCCATACGCAGGCATGGCTCAAAACAATCCGCAGCCAACGGACTTTTTCCCAACTTATATTCCAAGACCTGCGCCTGTTTATGAGCCGCTTCCAGAGCAAACTACTACTGACGCTCAACCTGTAATGAATCAACAAAGCCAAAGACCTTTGCTTAGTCAGAATCCAGGTAGCAGCCGGTACGGTGCTGATGGAATTAGGACGTATAGAAGATAAATGGATTCAATATCTTTAGCAGCATACATATACAAAAAGCTTAATCAGTTTGAGGAATCTCATATTGATTACATAACATCTGGTCATGTTAAAGACATGGAGGATTACAAGTTTGCGATGGGTGAGTTATCAATGCTTCGCACCCTGCGCGATGAACTAAAAGAAGCGTTGCAGATTGAAGGAGATGCTATCGATGAGTGATCTATTATTAGATTCCATCGCAAAACCGTCCGTATTGGGCGCATATGTGAGTGAAGAAGAGAAGGTGTTAGACCCTTCTGTGTTAGACAAGTCCTTGGTTGAAAGAATGCCAAACCCTTCTGGGTATCGTTTATTAGTCCTCCCTTACAAAGGTAAAGGTATGACTGATGGTGGTATTCAATTAATCCAATCCACGTTAGATAAAGAAAATCTAGCTACATCTGTTTGTTATGTAATGAAAATGGGGCCGTTGGCTTACAAAGATTACGACAAGTTTGGTGATGAACCTTGGTGCAAACAAGGTGATTGGGTTCTTATTGGTCGTTATGCAGGTTCACGATTCTCTTTAGAAGATGATCATGAAGTCCGCATCATTAACGACGATGAGGTTATTGGAACTATTCTTAATCCAGATGACATTAAGTCTGCATAGGTGAAACATGAGCGAAGAAACATTAACAGAGGCATTGTCTAAACTAGACGATGATAGCTCTGTAAGTAAGGCTGCAGTGCCTTCAGGCCGTAGAGTTGAGGAAGAGCTTCAAGAAGGAGACGCAATAATTGAGTTTTCTGAAGAGGAAGCTGAGGAGATTGCTCCTGTAACAGAAGATTCTGTGAAAGAAGAGTTTGATGCCCCGTATGAAAATCCTGAAGAAGAACTTTCAGAAGCTGAAGTAAAGGCAAAAACTGCACAAAGCAGAATTAACCAAGCGGTTAAGCAAGCTAAAGAATATCAACGCAGGGAACTACAAGCCCTGCAGTTTGCGAAAGAGTTGCGGGATCAGAACCAACAACTGTCTGATCAACTGCAAAACACTCAAGTGTCTGGCGCTGAACAAAACCTTAAGATTCAAGAAAGCTACGGAAATGAGTTTGCTACCCGCGTAGACACTCAGGCTGAAGCTGCTAAAAGAAACCTTAAGTCTGCGTATGAATCAGGTGACCCTGAAGCTATGGCTGATGCACAACAACTTCTCGCAAGAGCAGAAGCTGACAGAAGTGCATTGACCAAGTATCAACAGGAGCTTGAAGATTACAAAGTCCAGTATTCAAATTGGCAAGAACAACAGCGTTACGCTCAAGAGCAAGCGCAGCAGCAAGTTGAACCTGAATATCAACAACAGTATCAAGAACCGCAATATCAAGAACCTTCAGACAAGTCTCAAGACTGGGCTATGAAGAATGAATGGTTTGGTAAAGATAAAGTAATGACCAATGTAGCGTTTGCTATTCATCAAGATCTTGTTGATCAAGGTGTTGACTTAGAGTCGGATGAATACTACGCTCAAATTGATTCTCGTATGAGATCTGAGTTACCTCAGAAATTTAACGAGCAAAATTTCGCGGGAGGCAATCAACAATCCGTCCAAACGGTTGTCTCTGGATCGCGCACGACTGGAAGTGGACGCAATCAAAACTCTCGTAGAGTTGCACTGAACCCAAGTGAACAAGCATTAGCAAGGAAGCTTGGAGTTCCGTACAAAGAATACGCAAAACAGAAAATGAGGTTACAACGATCATGAGTGACGAGCAAAAGGCAGGCTCTAATAGAGCACCCAGAGGTAGCAGCGGAAGAACAGCTACTGAAGCTAGAAAGCCATGGCGTAGACCTCAAGCATTGGAAACACCAGAACCGCCTCCAGGCATGAAGTATCGTTGGGTGAGAACCCACATGCGCGGTGAAGCAGATAAGACCAATGTCCACATGAGACTTCGTGAGGGGTACGAACCTGTACATCCTAGCGAAATCGAAGGCTACGATCTCCCTGTCTTAGACGAAGGAAGTCATGCTGGTACTGTGGGTGTAGGTGGTCTGATGCTTACCAAGATACCTGAAGAAACGGTGAACGAAAGAAATGCTCACTTTGAGCAGCAAACTAATCAACAGATGAACGCTGTTGATAATGATTTGATGCGCGATGAGCACCCTGCAATGCCAATCTCTAACGAGAGAAAGACGCAGGTTTCATTTGGTCGAGGCAGAAAGTAGCCTCGTTTTGATTGTGTTTATTAATTAGGAGATTCCAAAATGGCAAATCAAGATGCCGCATTTGGCATGCGTCCAGCACGAATGATAGGGGGAGCACCCTACACTGGTGGACAAAGCCGATATAGAATCGCCGCTAACTATGGCACTGCTATATTCCAAGGGGATATGGTTACCCAAGTTACTGGTGGTACAGTAGAAGTTCACGCTGACGCAGGCACTGTGCCTATCGTTGGTGTATTTAACGGTTGCACCTATACCGATCCAACAACCAAGAAGACTGTTTTCAGTAACTTCTATCCAGCAAGCACTAATGCTTCTGACTTAATTGCTTTCATCATTGATGATCCAATGGTTGTATTTGAAATCCAAGCTACTATTGCGTTCCCGATTGCAGACTTGTTCGGCAACTTCGATATCGTTTATACGACAGCAGGAAGCACGGTAACTGGTATTTCTGGTGCTGAGTTACAGGTAACAGATGGTGGTACTGCCACTTCACTTGCTCTCAAGGCAATTGACATATCTGAAGATCCTGAAAACTCAGATGTAAGCGCAGCACATACCAATGTGTTGGTAACTATTCAAAACCACTTGTTCGGCGTTAAAGGCGCTGGTCTAGCTTAAGGGAGTTAATTCATGGCTATTTCAAGAGCACAATTAGCCAAAGAGCTAGAGCCTGGACTCAACGCTTTATTGGGCATGGAATACGCACGTTATGAAAACGAGCACGCTGAGATCTTTGAAACTGAATCTTCTGACCGAGCGTTTGAAGAAGAGGTTTTGATCGTAGGCTTTGGCAATGCGCGGGACAAGTCTGAAGGTCAAGGTGTCGGTTACGACTCTGCGTCTGAAGGTTTCACCGCTCGTTACACACACGAAACTGTTGCACTGGCTTTCGCTTTGACGGAAGAAGCAGTAGAAGATAATTTGTATGACCGCCTTGGCGCACGTTATACAAAGGCTCTTGCACGCAGCATGGCACACACCAAGCAAGTTAAAGCTGCTAACGTCTTGAACAATGCGTTCAATTCTAGCTTTGCTGGCGGTGACGGTGTTGAGTTGATTGATGATGCACACCCCTTAGCTGGTGGTGGTACATTCTCAAATCGTCCTACAGCGTTTTCAGATTTGAACGAAACATCTCTAGAAGATGCTTTGATCAACATCTCTACGTTTGTTGATGATCGAAACATGATCTTGGCTCTGCAAGGAACCAAGCTTATTGTTCCACCTCAACTTCAGTTTGTTGCTGATCGTCTATTAGAAACACCAGGGCGTGTAGCTACAGCGGACAACGACATCAATGCTATTAGGAACATGGGACTGTTGCCACAAGGCTACGCAGTAAACCATTTCTTAACAGACACTGATGCTTGGTTTGTCTTGACTGACTGCCCAGATGGTCTAAAGCACTTTGAGCGTAGCCCGATTTCAACTTCTATGGAAGGTGACTTCGACACAGGCAACGTGCGATACAAGGCTCGTGAACGCTACAGCTTCGGCTTTAGTAACCCACGCGCAGTGTTCGGATCGCAAGGTGCGTAATTGTTTCATGTGAAACAATAAAGAAAGGGGCATTTGTTGCCCCTTTTCTTTATGTGTGATATAAAAAGTTATTCCTGACAGGCGCATACCGTGCCTGACACTAGCCACGACAGGAGATCCTCATGGCGAATACAACCTTCAATGGTGCAGTCCGTTCCGAGAACGGTTTTAAAGTTATTTCTAAAAGCTCAACAACTGGTGCAGTTACCGATGTAGTCGATATTGCTTCTACTGGTATCGTAACCGCTAAGTATCTTAAGCACGTTGGGTACGCGACTGGCGTTACTGTAAACAGTACTGCTGGTGATAGCCCGACTATAGGTGAGTTTACTCAGCCTGCTAACACAATTATTACTGACATTAAGATCTTTTGTGATGTTGCTCCAGTTATTGGAACGGGTGATATTGGCTATGAAGTTGGCACTTCTAGTTCTGGCGCACAAATTGTAGCGGCGGTGACTGATGAAATTCTTGATGGCGGTACGACTGTTGTTGCACACAATGTGACTTTGACTACTTTGGTTGTTCAGACTCAAAGCGGTACTACGGCTCCTGCTTCTGTTCAATACACAGACACTGCAAGAACTATCTTCTGCAACATCACTAATACAGTTGATGCTACAACAGCGGGATCGTTTACGTTCATTATTGAATACGTTCAGATAGCGTAATAGGGGATTGTTATGGCTGACGCAGTTACCTCTCAAACCATCCAAGATGGTGAACGAAAAGCTGTTTTAAAGTTTACAAATATCAGTGATGGCAGTGGCGAAGCCGCTGTTAAGAAGATTGATGTAAGCGCCCTTTCAGCTAACAGTGCTGGCGCAGCTTGCACTGAAGTCGCCGTAGCTAAAATTTGGTGGCAGTGTGTCGGCATGGGTGTTGAGCTTTTAAATGACGCAACAGCAGACACGCTGATCATTGGTTTGTCGCCTGACTCAAACGGCTTTCATGATTACTCAGACTTCTCAGGCATTCCAAACGATGCTGGAGATGGAAAAACTGGCGATGTGATGTTTACCACTATTGGTGCAAGTAACACTGATACTTATACTGTCATTATTGAAGTTCTAAAGAGTTATTAATGGCTACTTCAGGAAGTAGGGACTTTGAGCCAGATGTCGCGGAATACATTGAGGAAGCATTTGAAAGATGTGGACTTGAGTTCCGCACAGGCTACGATGGTGTAACAGCTAGGCGTTCGCTCAACCTGCTTTTTGCTGATTGGGCAAACAGAGGGCTAAACCAATGGACGGTAACCAATACAGCAACAACCCTTACCCAGGGTGCTGAGTTTATTGAGTTATCTGGCAGCACCATTGATGTTCTTGATGTTGTCATTAGGCGAACTGATGGCACAACAACCACTGACATAAGCATGGATCAAATTGGTAGGTCTGAGTATTGGAACCTTCCAAATAAATCTACCCAGTCTAGGCCAACTCAATGGTTTCTTGATAAGCAAATAACACCCAAGCTTTACATTTGGCCTGCATCTGAAAATGCTACTGACCAGTTGATTATTAATCGACTTGTTCGCATAGAAGATGCTGACGCAAGCGTTAATACGGTAGGCGTGCCATTTAGGTTCTACCCATGTCTAGCTGCTGGATTGGCGTATTACATTGCGCTTAAGAAAGCCCCAGACCGCGTACAGATGCTTAAGGGCTTGTATGACGAAGAGTTTGCCAGGGCTGCAGACCAAGATCAAAGTAGGGCTTCATTAACAATTTCACCTGGTCTTAGGTCTAGGATAGCGTAATGTCTTTTGCGTCTGGCAAATACGCTCTTGCCATCTGCGACAGGTGTGGCTTTGAGTACAAATACACTAGCTTAAAGAAAGAGTGGACTGGCTTTAGAGTTTGCAACGAGTGCTTTGAAGTAAAACATCCACAGCTTGAGCCTGTTAATCATATTGCTGATGCTGAAGCTTTGCAGCACCCAAGACCGGCAGTAAATGCGGCAGATGTTGCTGGTGCCGGTGTGGTTAGGACCATAGATGCAAACAAAGTCATGTCGGTAACTGATGACGTTATTGGTACAGAGTTTAGTCAGGATGCTTCTACAGGCGAAATTGGTACGGTAACGGTGGTTATAACATGAGTTTTACATTAGCGACATTGAAGTCAGCGGTACAAGATTACTGCGAAACTGCAGAAACTACCTTTGTATCTGACCTAGATATATTTATAAAAGAAGCTGAAGAGCGGATCTTAAAGAATGTAGAACTGCCCGTGTTTAGAAAAAACGTCACGGGTACTGCAACCACAAGCAACCCATACGTTTCTACGCCATCTGACTTCTTGGCTCCTTATAGCTTTGCTGTAATTTCAAGCAGCATATATTCGTACCCACTTCTTAAGCACGTTTCTTTTATAAGAGACTACACGCCAAACGCATCTACTACAGGCTTGCCAAAGTATTATGCATTGTTTGATGACACCACATTCTTGGTAGCGCCTACCCCTGACGCTGATTACACCATAGAATTACACTACAAGTTTAGGCCAGCATCACTAACCACAACTTCAGGGTCCGAAACCACTTGGCTTTCTGACAATGCACCAGATGCGCTTTTGTACGGTACACTTGTAGAAGCGGCAACCTTTCTAAAGGTTCCAGAAGAGATTGGCCAGTACGAGCAAAGGTTTATTGCCGCTACCGCTGCGCTTAAGAAGCTTGGCGAAGGTTATGGCGCTCGTGATGAATTTAGATACGATATTTCTAGGGGATAACATTGGCATTTTTTGAAGCTCCAAAACTTGAGATTGGTAATGTATTAGTAACGACTACAACTAATAAAGGGCATGACCCTGAGTTTTGGGCGCAAACAATAGCTGACAGAGTTGTAAGCGTTGGCGGTAATTGTCATCCTGCTATTGCTCAACAAGCAGAAGAGTTTAAAGAGGCGGTTAGGGATACTGCGCTGCATTACATAAAAGAAGCAATTAAGAGCGATAGGACTACCCTTACCGCTGAATTTGAACGTCAAGGCCATAAAGATATGGCTGATATAATTAGGAGGCTATAATGGCTATTAGCACTGCAATGTGTACTTCGTTTAAGGTTGAGATCTTGAAGGGTGTCCATAACTTTACTGCTACTTCGGGAAACACGTTTAACTTGGCGTTGTATACAAGTTCTGCTTCTTTAGGGGCAGCTACTACAGCGTACTCAACCAGCAACGAAGTAAGCGGTACAAACTACACAGCAAAAGGCGCTGCGCTTACAAGCGTCACACCAGTTGCTAGTGGAACAACCGCTCTTGGTGACTTCGCTGACCTTACATTTTCAAATGCAACAGTCACTGCAAATGGCGCATTGATCTTTAATGACTCAGCGTCTGGCGATCCAGCCGTTTGTTCTTTAGCTTTTGGCGCAGATAAAACTTCTACCGCAGGCGACTTTACTATTCAGTTTCCTGCTGCGGATGCGTCTAACGCGATTATTCGCATAGCATAAGGCGTAACGTGTGGCGGTTATTAATGGCTGGGGCAGAGGCACTTGGGGCCAACTTGAGTGGGGCGAAGGTGCGGTTCCAGTCACTGTCACGGGCGTTGAGGGGACGGGTGCGGCAGGCACAGTTACAGTCGTTGCAGAAGCAAACGTCAGTGTTACGGGCGTTGTTGGCACGGGTGCAGTTACAACTGTCACTGTCGATGCGGAAGCCAATGTTTCTGTTACTGGTGTGGCGGGAACGACTGCCCTCGGTACAATCTCGCTTGTTACGAATAACACAATCGTACCGACAGGTGTTGCAGGTACAGGTGCAGCAGGTACAGTTACCGTTGATGCAGAGGCTAATACCGCTGTCACGGGTGTTGAAGGAACTGGATCTGCCGGAACGGTTACTATATCCGGCGATGCGAATTTCAGTGTATCTGGCGTTGCTGGTACTGGAGCGATTGGTACAGTTTCAATCAGCTTGGGACAAACAATCGTCCCGACTGGTGTTGAAGGTACGGGCGCTGCTGGCACCGTAACGGTTGATGCAAAAGCCACGGTAGTAGTTATCGGGGTTTCGGGTACTGGAGAAATAGGCGCTTTTAATGTTTGGGGGCTAGTAGATGATTCACAGACCCCAAATTGGATTAATATAAACGACAGTCAGACTCCCACATGGTCTGATGTATCAGACAGTCAGACTCCTAATTGGGAAGAGGTAGCATAAAATGGCAACTTACGTTAATGATTTACGCTTAAAAGAGATTGCCACGGGCGATGAAGCGGGTACTTGGGGAACGAGTACAAATACAAATTTAGAGCTTATTGCAGAGGCAATGGGTGTCGGTGCAGAGGCTGTAGCTGACGCTAGTACACACACTATTACAATGGCAGACGGCGCGACTGACCAGTTTAGAAGCACCTTCTTGCGCCTTACAGGTGGTGGTCAGGCTTGTACAGTTACACTGGCTCCCAATACGCTATCTCATACATGGATTATGCGTAATGAAACTGCTGCTGCACTGACCCTTACTCAAGGCTCTGGTGCAAACGTAGTCATAGCTGCGGGTCAGACTAAGATTGTAGCTACCGATGGCGCAGGATCAGGCGCAGTTGTTTACGAGATGGATGATCTTGAACTTGCTGGAAATCTAGCAGTAGGCGGCGAGTTATCTACTCCATCAGCGGGAACCTCTAACACCCGTATTGGTGTCAACGCAGGTAACAGCATAGCCTCTGGCGGCAACTACAACGTGGTTGTGGGCGATGAAGCGGGTACGGCTTTGACTACGGGTGACGGTAATGTTGCTGTGGGTTTTGAGGCTTTGAAAACTGAGGATGCTAATGGTGAAAGCACTGCCGTAGGATACCAAGCGTTAAAAACTCAAAACGCTGGGGATCAGGGTTTTAATGTCGCAGTAGGTTATCAAGCAGGTGTAGCAGTCACCACGGGAGTTAAAAACACCCTTTTGGGAGCGCGTACGGGTACCGCTTTGACTGCTGGATCAGAAAATACCGTTGTAGGTAGAGATGCGTTATTCACAGATACATTAGGGTCAAAAAGCGTAGCTATTGGTCAAGATACTCTAGCTAGTCAAAACTTCACAACGGCTACGGACACTTACAATACAGCAGTTGGTTATGCCGCAGGTTTGGCAGTCACCACGGGCAAACAGAACACTCTCATCGGTGGTCTTGCAGGTGATGCAATTACTACAGCAGATAACAACACAGGCGTTGGTCACTTATCTTTATCCGCAAACACCACAGGCGCAAGTAATACCGCTGTAGGTACAGGTTCTTTAGGAGTAAACACCACAGCATCACAAAATGTAGCAGTTGGTA
>Ga0075467_10002486_pt1 | contig 14531 bp, 13 predicted proteins | sample DEB08_DNA_9_FD_75067 | JGI IMG/M metagenome (GOLD analysis project Ga0075467, IMG submission 75067) | Aqueous microbial communities from the Delaware River and Bay under freshwater to marine salinity gradient to study organic matter... | ecosystem: Environmental > Aquatic > Marine > Coastal ...
CTCTTCGTTCATGGCTTGCAGTTCTTCTTTTGACGTTTCCAGTTCCTCATTGCTTGACTGTAACTCTTCGTTTACCGACATTACCTCTTCATTAGCAGCCTGTAACTCTTCATTCGCCGATTCAAACTCTTCAACATGAGATTGCAGCTCTTCCCTGGAAATATGCAGCTCACCCTCTAACTGTTTCACTATAGCGTCAGTTGAACTAACCACATCGACCCGTGTTGGCGCAAGCTTTGGCAGCTCGCTCGATTGATCTTCAAAGGTAATTAAGGTTAAAGGAGCTGAAGTGCGCGGTAACAAAAGTGGTTTCACGGCTACTCTGACAGTAATTCGAGAGCCGTCAATGAGCATATGGCAATCATCTAAGATGATCAATTTTCGTTCTTTCGCAACCCGCTTTAGTGCGGTGCGCAATTCCGCCCGCAGTTCATGTTTAGCCAAAGACAGCAGGTCTTGTGTCGGTGCTCCGATGGGTTGCTCGAGATAACGATTTGTCGGCCCAGAAAAATATATAATCTGAAATTTTTGATTTACCAACACAGCCGCTGGCGCATATTCCTGAACTAATTGATGCTGAACCAAATCGGACAGTCGGCTTTGCTCGGGCTGAGGGTTCGAAGCGGTAATATTGTGAGTCGCCGAACGTGGCATTCTTGAACTAAGCGGAAAATCGAATTTACTTGCTTGGTTAACAGCCGTTCTGCGATAGACCCGCCACTTCTTTGCCAAGGGGGCAAACAGTCCATTTGGGTGTGTTGCCGTTTCCGAATGCCCCAAGAAAAGGTAACCGTCGTCACACAAGGCAAAGTGAAACAATGCAAGTAGTTTACGCTGTTCGGCTGTACTCAGATAAATCATCAAATTGCGACAACTGATGAGGTCTAAATTGGAAAATGGTGGATCACTTATCAAGTTTTGATTTGCGAAAGTAATGCAGTCACGCAATGTTTTTTTTACCCGATAACCTTTATCTTCTCGCGTGAAGAAGCGACTTAAGCGCTCTTTCGACAGGCCACCAACGATACTTTGTGAATACAATCCAGCACGCCCGACTGAGATGGCAGACTCATCAATATCACTGGCGAATACCTGTATACGACAATGTTTATGAACGGCATCGAGCCTTTCGATTATCAACATGGCAATCGAATAGGCCTCTTCACCAGTCGCACAGCCAGGAACCCAAACTCGTATCAACTGGTCCTCGTCTTTGCTTTCTATTATAGGAGTGATAACTTTTACATCGAGCCCCTCGAACGCTTCTGGGTCACGAAAAAACGCCGTTACACTGATCAATAAGTCTTGCTGCAATTTACCTACTTCATCTTCATGCTCACGCAGATAAAGTAAATACTCAGCATAGTTATCGATATTCTGCAGCCCCATTCGACGACCGATTCTGCGGCCAAGAGTACCCGGTTTGTATGTTCTAAAGTCATGCCCGGTGCGCATTAAAATCAGCGCCAGAATAGAGTTCAGCTTAGAAATGTCGTCATTAGTTTCAGAAACAGAATCGCTAACTCCGACAATATATTTATTTTCAAGAAAATTCGTAAGATGACTGTCCATTTCATCAACGGGACACACGATGTCTACCAAGCCGGTGTCAATGGCACTACAAGGCATGCCATCGTATTGTGCTGTGGCGGGTTCTTGCGCCATGACCAAGCCACAATTACCTTTAATAGAACTAAGCCCACCACTGCCGTCATGCCCCGTGCCAGAAACAATAATCGCAATCACTTTCCCTTCTTGGTGATTTGACAAAGACCGAAGAAAGTAATCTATCGGCAATCGCAGGCCATGATCTAAAACCGGCTCTTTCAGCTTGAAAGCACCTCTACTTACAGTCAAATACGCATTCGGCGGAATCACATATACGTGATTTGCTTCAAGCAGCATGCCCTGTGTCACTTGAACCGTTGGCATGCTGGTGGAGCGACTCAAAATTTCAGCGGTGAGACTTTCATGTGCAGGATCTAAATGCTGGATCACCACAAATGCCGCGCCACTCTCAACCGGCAGGTTTTGGAACAACACTTTTAAGGCCTCCAAGCCCCCAGCCGATGCACCAATTCCTACAATGGGGCAAATAGACTGTGTCACTTTTTTTGCTCTATCATTTATTTAACTCACGCGTAACGTTTTACAATAAGAAACCTTCTCAGGTTATTGCCCTTATGCGATCTCAGTATCCTTTTGCAGCGACGTACCAAATTGCTTTGCTGAGGGTTCAACTACCGATGACGTAAGCAGAACATTCATTTGAGCGCTCGAACTAGAAGCACGTTTATGTCAAGTGTGGATACTCCTTAGCAAGGTTGAATTTCTCGGTGCCGTTAGCTGATCGCCCTTCATCTTTACTATTTAACCCCGCTTGCTCCTAGTAAAATACTTGCACATTAAAAAAACCCAAAAAAAGTAAACACGTGCTTACTTTATTATGAAGCTAAATCAAATTGACCCAGATCAACTTTCGATAACTTTATAGGCTTATGCTTAGCTGATCGTTACAAATTCAATAGACCTAGTGAGCACAATAGACCATGTTAGACGAAAACTTACTGCGTAAATATGACGCTCTTGCGCCACGCTATACTTCGTACCCTACAGCTCCACATTTTCACCCTAGCTTTGGAGAGAACCAATACGAGCAACACGCGGAGCGCTCTAACGCAACTATACTGCCAAAGGATCTGTCAATTTATATCCACATTCCCTTTTGCCACTCACTGTGCTATTTCTGTGGTTGCAATAAAGTTGTTACCAAGGCGGGCGGGCACAAAGTAGAAGATTATATAGAGCATCTGATGGCTGAGATTGCTATGCGGGGAAGGCTCTTTAATGGTGATAGGCTAGTTACTCAAATTCACTTTGGCGGAGGCACACCCAACTTTTTAAAGCCGCACCAATTAGCCGAGATTTTAGAGGCGGTCGCCACACATTTTCATTTGGACTTGCCTCCGAATCTCGACATTAGTATAGAAATTGACCCGCGCACAATCTCCCCGAGTCAGATTGAAGAACTATTCGCTATTGGCTTCAGTCGATTTAGCATAGGAGTTCAAGATTTTTCCAAACCTGTTCAGAGCGCGATTAATCGTCAACAATCTGAAAGCAACACCTTAGCCTGTATCGCCGAAGCGTCTCGGCTGAGTAAATCGGTTAACGTTGATCTCATCACTGGCTTACCAAAACAAACACCAGAAAGCTTTGAGAAAACCTTGCGCAAAGTAATTGATGCTGGTGTTACACGTATCGCCGCCTATAGTTTTGCGTATCTACCGGAACGCATTAAAGCGCAAAGAATGATCGATAAAGATAGCCTACCTGATACACAAATACGAATGCGCACCACTCAGTTAACACGTGACATTTTACTAGATGCCGGCTATCAACACATTGGTATGGACCATTATGCATTGCCCGAAGATCGCTTAGCAAAAGCTCAATTAAACAAAACCTTACAACGAAATTTTCAAGGTTATACAACTCACAAAGACACAGATTTAATCGGCATTGGTGTCAGTGCCATCAGCAAGTTTGATACCGCCTATTCTCAAAACAGTAGTACATTATCAATCTATAACGAGATGATTGATAACCAGACATTACCAATCGTTAAAGGCATTGCCCTGACTGAAGATGACCGATTACGTGCGGCGGTGATTCAAGACATCATGTGCCATAGCAATGTTGACCTAAGTCGGACAGTAAGTAGTATTGTTGAACGTAATAGCCCCCTGCAATTACTCGACTATTTTAAAAATGAACTCAAAGCACTGAGTGAATTCATTAATGATGGCCTTGTCAGTCCGACTAAAGTCGGCTTTGATATTACCGACGAAGGACGTTATTTCATGCGCCCAATCGCCGCCGTTTTCGACCGTTACCTTGACAATGGTAATAAAGGTAATTCAGGTGTTGTACCGTTCTCTCGAGTAGTCTAATTAGGCAAGGTTTAACAATAGTGGCTGAGGTGAGATGTGAATAACTCTATTAATAAAATACTGACTGAAATTCAAAGGCTAGAAGCACAACTACAAGAAGAGTTACACCAGCAGGCGGACAAACTTCGTTATCAATTCAACAATGGTAAACTGGAATTTGAACGCGGAATATCCGAGCGGCACAAAGCATTTAAAGTTAGTGTCGGTCGTTATATCCTTAACGCCCGATGGCTTGTGATTGTCACGTCACCCGCGATTTACGCCCTAATAATTCCTTTCGTATTACTTGATATATTTGTAAACCTATATCAATTTATCTGTTTCCCAGTCTATGGCATTCCCAAAGTACGTCGAAATCAGTATCTGGTCTTCGATCGGACGATGTTAAATTACCTAAATGGCATTGAAAAATTGAATTGCGTCTATTGCAGCTACGGAAATGGAATCATTGCATTCACGCGAGAAGTGGCCGCTCGTACCGAGCAATATTGGTGCCCGATCAAACATGCTGAGGCCATTCCAGGAAAGCATGACCACTATCATAAGTTCACCAACTTTGGCGACGCAAAACAATACCGTGAATCGTTAAAAAAAATTCAGCAAGACTTCAACGATTAAGGCCAATAGCATGAGGTATGAAATACTAACTACCTAAATATGGTTAGTGCAAAGCCTAAGCCTCTCTAACCTTGAACCCACTAATATCGGATATCCAGTCTTGTAAGAGCAATTCATGCAAAGGTTGACTTAGGTCAAAAGCTATTCGCCGCAGGCTAAGCATACTTAAGTTCGGATTAACCAACTTAGCTAAGTCATGCGACCTTATATTATATCTTTAGTATTATTGATTGGCTCGGGTATTGTCGGTGCCAATGAAGCAGACAATATCGTCAACTTAACCGGATCAATAAGTGAAGACACTTACCTAGCCAACGAAAACGTTAGGGTCAATGCTGACGTGGATGGCGATCTATTGATAGCAGCAGGAGACATCAATGTCTCGGGGCTTGTTCACGGCGACCTAATGCTTGCTGGTGGCGAAGTTGTCATCACAGCAGAGTTAAAAGATGATCTCCGTGCCGCAGGTGGAGAAGTTTCTTTATGCAGCCAAGTTACTGGCGATGTTGCAATTGCGGGCGGTGATATAGATGTCTGTGCTGACACCGTAATTGCCAATAAAACTTGGCTAGCTGGCGGCGAGATTAAAGCTGATGGTCGCTTTGAGAGAAAGCTGGTAATTAAAGGTGGAGACGTGGTATTGGCAGGCGTGTTCGCCGATGGGGTGCGTATTCAAGCGCAACATCTTGAGGTGCTCGCTGGCGCTCGCATAATCGGTGATTTGCAATATACCAGCCCTTACCCTGCTAAAATCAGCCAAGATGCGACGATAACTGGCGAAGCAGAACATACCATCTCAAACCCTTGGTGGAGCTCAAAAAATGGAAAACTGGACGCAGGGGGATTATTCTTTGGTGTCATCATCGCCTTTGTATTATTTGTCTTTAGCATAGCCATAACCTCATTAATCGTATCTGGGGTCTTACCTAATACTTACGCTGAAACGCCAAATATCATTCGCACACAACCCGTGAAAAGTTTAGCGATTGGCGCACTTTTTGTACTAGTAACGCCATTACTATTGGTGTTGTTAGCAGTAAGTGTGATTGGCGTACCACTGGCAATTATCTTTTTCTTTGCTTATGTCTTAATGTTTTTTATTGGCTTTTTTGCCAGCGTCATGTTTCTCGCCGATAGCTTCACCAAAAATTTCAGGAAATCAGAAAGTAAGAGCATGCTCGCCCATATCGCTTCAGTGATGATCGTGACCCTTTTATTAACCCTGTTCAGCCAATTGCCTATCGTCGGCGACCTATTATTAGTGCTATTAACTATTGGCGGAATCGGCGCCGTTATTCTCTTTGCTTTACGTAGTCGAAAGTTTAACGCTAGCGCTAAAATTATTATCGAGGAGTAACCCTGATGAATTCTTTTCCAAAACCAACTCAACATGACAGCAATCGCTCTAGTATCAAAAAAATGGCATTTATTTGTCTAAAACTATTTCTAATATTCTTAATAATTCTAATTAGTTTAATGGTTGGCGATTCTGCATCAGCACAATATACCGATATAAAGCGACTGGGTACTTCGCAGGCTATTTGTGAAAAGCCGGGTGTCCAAACATCGACCGAGTTACAAGATTTTTTCGCCAATAACTCGGAAACAGTAAATCAAATTTTAAGCGAGGCTGGCTGGCAAGGAGATAAACAGGCGCTATTCACTGCAGTTCAAAACGGCGATTTTACCGAACAAGTATACCCAGTCGGCACCACCTTTGAATGGATGGGGATGCGTGAAAAAAAACAAGTGATCTCCTCGCCAAACCGTCGTTGGGCCGGCGAAAAATCGTTTCCTGGCTTTGAGATAAATATCGAAAATGCTTGCGTAAATTATCAGTTAGTCGTTCCAAAAATTTGCTGCAACATCGCCCTTACTGCCGCCGCTAAGATCGTCAATGAGCCAGAACTAGCAGTAAATATCGATGGTAACTCGATGACCGTTTGCACTGACGCCCCCAAGGTCATTATGAGCAGACTAGGTAATAGTAGCGAAGAATTAACGCTTGACAACTCAGGCTGCTGGTACGGCCAGCAACTTAGTGCTGGAAAGTACACTATTAAAGCGATCGACGAGTGCGGTACCACAGTCAAGACGGTTTCAATCGCCCCAAAAGTCGCGCCTTTTATGGAAGATAAATTACTCGACGGCGAAAAGGTTATTCCGTTTATTGCCGCGTTTGTTGGCACAGAAACATTAATGCGCTTAGAAACGGCTTGGAATATGGAGATGCGAGATTCATCCGGCATTGCTGGTTTGCGCGCTGGCTTTAAAGTACCCCTAAGACGATCGCTAAAGTTTGTTCCCAGCGTCGGCGCGTTACATCGAAACGGCGTTAACAATGGCAATGACTACCCTGAAGATACCATCTTTGCCGATGTTGGTTTAGAAGCCAAGATTACTAAAAACTTCTTTGTTGGTGGTGGACTCGGCGTTTGGGATATCAACGACAGTGATTCTCGTGAACCTTCCATTTTCATAAATGCGGGTGGCTCTATTACCCCAGCAACTGAATGGTTTGTTGAGGCACGTGGTATCGATTCCGACAACCCCGATGGCAACGATGGTTTTAGTGATAACCGCACATTTAACGCCGGCATTCGCTTGCTATTTCGTTAACCAGAGGATTGATCAAATGAATACAATCAATCGCCCGTTTGGGCTGGCTGAAGACCCTCATCATGACTTTATGGTTCGGGTGCGACGTGAACTGCATCAACGACCAGAGTTAGCGTTCAAAGAAGTTGAAACAGCGCAAATAATCATGCGTGAATTGAATAGTTTAAATATTCCTTATCAATACAAAGGTTTAGGTCATGGTGTTATTGGTTTTCTCAATTACAATGAACATGCCCCTCGAATTGCATTAAGAGCGGAACTTGATGGCTTGCCAGGAGACGAGAATACTGGGCTGGAATTTTCATCTTTACACCTAGGAAAAATGCACGCATGTGGGCATGATGCGCACATGGCAATTGTCTTGGGCGCGGCGGCTAAACTACAATCCGCGCCAGCCAACATCAATGTTAATCTGATATTTCAACCTGCCGAAGAATCCGGTGGTGGGTCCAAAACGATGATCGCCGACGGTGCACTCAATGGCGTATCAGCCATATTCGGAGGCCACGTCACACATCACTATGATGTCGGTGAAATCATGGTAAAGGCTGGCATTGTTACGGCCCAATCCGATCGTTTCAAAATTCACATCAAAGGCAAAGGTGGCCACGGTGCCCGCCCTCATGAAGCTATCGACGCGATTGTTATTGCAAGTGCCTTAATCAACAATTTACAAACAATCGTCTCGCGTGAAATAGACCCTTTACACCCATCGGTAGTCACAGTGGGTACATTGCGTGCTGGCAGCGCAGCCAATGTAATTGCTGAAGAAGCGATTATGGAGGGCTCAATTCGCAGCACTTTATTCGAGTCACGTAACAAAATAATGACCGCGCTTAAGCGTATTGTTGAGGCCTACGAAGGCGTCTATGACGCAAGTATTTCGCTGCATATCGAGGATGGCTATCCGCCAGTAGTTAACACCGATGTAGAGACCGAGCTAGCGCGTCAAACAGTATGCCAATTGAGCGATGGCAAAGGCTTACGTGTGGCTGAATATCCAAGCATGGGTTCCGAAGATTTTTCTTTCTATCTGCAAGAAGTACATGGCTGTTTTGTGCGCTTTGGTGCGCGACCTGCTCGGCAAGAATATTTGCCACTACACAGCTCGCAGTTTGATATTGACGAAAATGTGCTGGAAGTTGGCGCTCGCTACTTTGATCAATTGGTTAGAAATGCGGCAGATCACTATATGAAACCTGAATAAGAGTTTTAACATGGACTTTGCCAAATCAGGTACCGATTCGATCGGGTTGGAATTGGAATTTCAGCTGCTAGACTCCGATAGCTATGATTTAGTCGACGGTATCTTACCGCTGATGGAGCTGTGTTCTGATAATCGGTATCTTACTCCTGAATTCATTCAAAATACCGTCGAAATTGCCTCAAAAAAATGCTTCAGTATCCAAGATTTGGAATCGCACTTGCTCGAGACAACACGTAATTTGCAGCAGAATGTGAGCAAGTTAAACATGCGCTTATGCGCTGCTGGCACTCACCCTTTTTCAACTGCTTTAGCACACGTCACTCCCACGCCTCGTTACTTACAGATGGAGCAAGCCGAGCGATACCGTTCACATACGCAAATAACCTTCGCTACCCATGTTCATTTAGGCATGCAGTCAGCCGAAGATGCGATTACAATGTTACGCGCAATTAAACCGTTTCTGCCATTAGTGTTGGCATTATCAGCGAACTCGCCGTTTTGGCACGGTCAAGATACATACTATGCGTCTTACCGACATCGAGTGTTAGCGTCAACCCGCAGTTATGGAATGCCACCAACCTTTAATAGTTGGAATGAATTTGAGACCTTTTTCGATATCTCAAAACGTGCTGGTCTTTACAATAGCGTTAAAGACATTCACTGGGATGCACGCCCAAGCCCGAATCTAGGCACCTTGGAAATCAGAGTCATGGATGCCCAGAGCACGGTATCCGATGCTGTGTGTCGTGCCGCATTCTTACAAGCTCTGGTATATTACCTACGCGATAAAGTAACGTCCGAAAAGGCGGCGAAATACTACGAGTACGAATATTGGCTAGAAAAGGATAACCTTTACCAAGCGTCACATTTGGGCTTGAATGCTGCGCAAACAGGTTGGCACGGTGAATACACAATTGCACGTTCAAACCTTAGTCTTTTGCAACTCTTCGAGGAGGTATTAAACGACATCGTTAATTTTATTCAAAGCTCGGAGAAGTACAAAAATTCAGTAGACTTAGGCTACCTTTACCGACTGGATGCTCAGCTTCATGAGCCCTACGGTTATCAACTTCAGCGCAACTTGTACGCAGAAAGGTTGTCGTTAAAAGCCGTGACTAAATCAATGGTGGAACGACTCTCGAAGGAGTTAGCCGATTAGATAACTAGTTAAAATGTGATTCAAACCTCCATGACGGATTGACACAGGTCAATACCGTTTTAGCTAAAGTTACCTACACTTATCTGTATGACGACTTCAACGCAGCCACTTTCAGCACCTAACACTGACGCTTTTATTGGTGTGGTGGTCGCTGTGCGTGGCGCAGTAGTTGATATCGAGTGCACTAATTCATGCTTGCCAAAAGTTGGCCACGGCCTGTTTATTCAACACCTTATCGAAAACCGAGATACTAAAATTGTCGCGGAAGTTCAAGCACACATCGATTTAAACATAGTTCGCGCGATAGCGTTACAGCCGACTATGGGGCTGTCGCGGGGCTCCAAGGTTCGTAGTGATTACAGCCCAATCACAATGCCAGTTGGCGATGCGGTACTCGGTCGACTATTAGACGTAACTGGAGCTATTCGCGATGGCGGCCCTGCTTTGCCAAAAGACACCCAGCGCCAAGCCATTCATCGACCACCACCCAGCCTGTCAGAGCAAAGCGAATCCAGCACCCTATTTTCAACCGGGATTAAAGCCTTAGACCTTTTAACGCCCTTAGCCCTGGGCGGCAAAACGGCGATGTTCGGAGGCGCTGGTGTGGGTAAAACGGTATTAGTAATGGAGTTAATCAACTCTATGATAAAGGGTTATGACGGTGTTGCGGTGTTCGCCGGTGTTGGCGAGCGCTCACGCGAAGGTCACGAGATGTTACTTGAAATGCGCGAGTCTGGTGTATTAGATCGAACCGTCTTGCTCTACGGTCAAATGAACGAGCCTCCTGGTGCTCGCTGGCGTACGCCCTTATCGGCGCTGTCTATTGCAGAGTACTTTCGCGATCAGCGTGAACAGAATGTGTTGTTATTAATGGATAATGTGTTCCGCTTTGTGCAAGCGGGCGCCGAGGTCTCCAGCTTACTCGGTAGGCTGCCCTCAAAGGTAGGTTATCAACCAACGCTGGCCAGCGAGGTCGGCGAATTTCAGGAGCGTATTGTCTCCGTCGGCAATGCCGCCGTCACCGCAGTCGAAGCGGTCTATGTGCCTGCTGACGATTTCACTGATCCAGCGGTGACGACCATCGCTAGTCATGTCGATAGCATGGTGGTGTTATCACGATCAATGGCCGCCGACGGCATGTATCCAGCCATCGACCCGATTGCATCAAGCTCAGTATTATTGAACGCCGCCAGTGTCGGCGAGCGCCATGCGCATATTGGTAATGCGGTTCGCAGCTCGATAGAACATTACCAAGAATTACGCGATGTAATCGCTTTACTAGGCGTAGAAGAGCTTAGTAGTAAAGAACGAAAAACCGTCGAGCGAGCACGTCGTTTACAGCGTTTTTTAACCCAACCTTTTACCGTCACCGAGGGCTTTACTGGCTTACCTGGTCGCTCAGTTTCAATTAGCGACACCTTAGATGGTTGCCAAGCAATTCTCGACGGCGAGTGTGATACATGGCAGGAAAGCTCCTTGTATATGATTGGCGCCTTAGACGAAGCACGCGCTAAAGAAACGCGACTTAAAGAAACAACCCAGGTTTAACGTTATGACCGACCAGTTAAATTTAACAATTGCGACTCCAACGCAAATACTTGTAGATAAGCAGGCGATTAAAATGCTGAGAGCCATGGACGACAGCGGCAGTTTTGGTGTGCTGGCGAAGCACGAAAACCTGATCACGGCCACTAGCGATTCAGTCTTGCGTTGGCAAGATGACGCTGGCCGACGCCATTATTGTGCTGTGCGCAGTGGTGTGCTTAATGTAGAAAACGGTGACAGTGTCAACATTGCTTGCCGTGAGGGCTTGCTCAGTGACAATGTGTTGCGGCTCGAGGCACAGGTGCGTAAATACCACCTACGCGAAGCCGATGCTAATCAAGCCGAAATGATTAGACAGCTGCGTTTACATACTCAAGCCATGCGTAAAATTATGGCTTATTTACACCCTTCCGGAGGCCATGGCTCAACCCTTGAAAACTTGTTCGGAGATAAGACATGAATAGTCCTGAACCAGTCAAAAATCGCCCCGATCTGGTCAAAGATAAACTTGAGCTCGCCGCTAAGAGCGAAGCTGAACGTGTCAAACTTAGCAAACAAGACCCTGAGCCATCATTAGCTGTACGTCTAGGGCAAATAGGTTTTCTCGGTTGGATGATTATCACTCCATGCCTGTTAGCATTGCTATTGGGGCGTAAATTAGATGCCATATTTGCCAGTGGCATTACCTTTTCTGCGGCCTCGCTAATGCTAGGAGTCGCCATGGGATTTTGGTTCGCTTGGCGTTGGATGCATAAACAATGACTCAATTAATAACAATTTCGATCATCGTACAGATTATAGTCGGCCTCTTTGTTGGCGGTGTTATCGGCACGATTCACTTTTATTCGCTGCATTGGAACAGCAATAATTTTCTTATTAAAGGCCGTGCACTAAGTGCAATGCTTATCCAGTTAGCACGCTTTGCTTTGCTGAGCGTTACCCTATTCTGCTTAGCCCAATGGAGTGCCACCTCCCTGTTGTGCAGTCTGATTGCGTTGCTTATCGCGCGACAATATGTATTAAACTCTTGCATCAAGGCCGCGCCATGAACGACTCCCCTTTTGCCATTGACGTTGCGTTTCACCTAGGCCCCATCGCCGTGACTCAGCCAGTGGTAGTGACCTGGATACTTATGGCTGTATTGGTTCTTAGTTCAGCATTACTTACACGAAAGTTGTCACTACACCCAGGTAAAACACAAGCCGCCTTAGAGCTGCTGATTAGCGTGATTGATTCTCATATTCGCGACACCATGCAAACGTCTCCGCAGCGCTATCGCGCTCTTATAGGCACTTTGTTCTTATTTATCTTAATTGCGAATTGGACATCGCTATTACCTGTGCTGGAACCGCCAACAGCCACCTTAGAAACAGACATAGCTTTGGCGCTTATTGTGTTTGTCGCAACCCTAATCTTCGGCGTGACTACACGTGGGTGGCGCGGCTACTTACGCACATTTGTGGAGCCTAGTTGGGTATTGATTCCGGTCAATATTTTTCAACAAATCACCCGAACCTTTTCAATGTTCATACGTTTATTTGGCAATGTCATGAGCGGTGTCTTTGTGGCTGGCATCATGTTGTCGTTAGCGGGTTTCTTGGTGCCAATTCCGTTGATGGCGTTAGACCTATTAATTGGTGCAGTACAGGCTTACATCTTCGCGGTTCTGAGCATGGTTTTTATAGGTGCCGCAATTAATCGCGAAAGCGAGCAACTAAATAATGACTCAGCTAATTTATAACATCCTCAAAAGCAGGTTCTTACTATGAATTCGATTGAAGTAATCAGCATTATCAGCGCCGCGTTCGCCATTAGCTTTGGCTCGCTCGGCCCCGCCTTAGCCGAAGGCCGAGCTGTGGCCGCCGCTATGGAGGCCATTGCTCGCCAACCAGAAGCCGCTGGCACCCTTTCACGCACACTTTTTGTCGGTTTAGCAATGATAGAAACCACCGCGATTTATTGCCTTGTAATCGCCTTATTATTGCTCTTCGCCAATCCTTTCTTGGCAAGCTAAAGGTAATACAATAATGAACATCGATTGGTCGACATTATTGCTACAAACCATAAATGCGCTGATTTTAATTTGGCTGTTAGCTCGTTTCTTATTTCGCCCTGTAGCGAAAATTATCGCCGATCGTCAAAAGAGTGCTGAGCAATTGCTGCAAGACGCCAAACAGCAGCGTCAACAAGCTCAGGCCGAACATCAAAAGGCTGTAGAGCATTTAGAAGACTTAGCCAAGCATAGAAATGAAGCGATGTCGCTCGCCACCAGCGAGTCTGAAGAATTAAAAAACACGGTGTTAGAGAACGCTAAGAAGAAAGCCGTTCAGCGTCGTCAAGAAGCCGATCACAAACTCGCCATAGAGACCGCTAATTTGCAAGGAAAATTAGGTGAATGGGTGAATCAACAAGCGTCCGTCATGGTTGAAAAACTCATGGCACGATTACCCAACGATGCGCGTATCGGCGGATTCATCACCGAGTTGGCAGATAGCCTCGCTGCGTTACCAAGCTCAGATCGAGAAGACCTGCTTAATAGCGACGAGATGCGTGTAATCAAATGTGCTCGTGCACTTACTCAACAAGAATCGCTAGAATTACAAAGCGCCTTGGATAAGGCCTTGGGACATTCGATTAAGCTCAAATTCGAGGTGACACCAGAATTAATCGCTGGCTTTGAACTTGACGCCGAACATTTTTCAATTAGTAATAACCTTAAAGCTGACCTCGAGCACCTAACCCAAAGCCTAAAGTCGGACCATGACCTCGCAATTTGAAACCGATATCGCCGAGCGTCTAAAGCGCGATCGCGGTAAATTATCGGCGACACCACTCAAAGCTCGCGCCGACATATATGGTCGAGTCGAACGGCTGGCCGATGGTGTCGTACGCGTCAGTGGTCTACCGACGCTCGGCTTGAACGAACTGGTAAAATTTGAAGGTGGCCAGTCTGGTATTGTATTAAACTTAGAGCGCGATTGGTTTGATGCGGTAGTGCTCGATGAGGTTGAAAATTTAACCGCCGGCAGCAAGGTATTCGCCACCGGCGAAGTTATTAAAGTGCCCGTTGGAGAGGGTTTACTAGGACGCATAATCGACCCTCTGGGGCGCCCGCTAGACGATAAAGGTAAGGTGCTTAGTAACCAACGTCAGGCAATTGAGAAAGCGGCACCCGCTATTATTGATCGAGCATTGGTAAACAAACCCCTGCCTACCGGCATACTTACCATCGATTCATTGTTCGCCTTGGGTCGTGGCCAACGAGAACTGATAATTGGTGATCGCGCGATTGGTAAAACCTCGATTGCAGTCGATGCCATCATTAATCAAAAAAGTAGTGACATCACCTGTGTCTACGTCGCCATCGGCCAACGTGCCACAGCGGTAGAACGGGCCATCGAATCAATAAAAACTCATGGTGCACCAGAAC
>Ga0075467_10002490_pt1 | contig 14519 bp, 10 predicted proteins | sample DEB08_DNA_9_FD_75067 | JGI IMG/M metagenome (GOLD analysis project Ga0075467, IMG submission 75067) | Aqueous microbial communities from the Delaware River and Bay under freshwater to marine salinity gradient to study organic matter... | ecosystem: Environmental > Aquatic > Marine > Coastal ...
AACAACAGCTTTTAAGCTGTTGTTTATCACTAACGATGCTTACAGCAGAGTTTGGACGCCCAGGCGCCCCGCAGGGGTGAACAACAGCTTTTAAGCTGTTGTTTATCAATCCATCGTACGCTTACTACACTCCGTCGCGATCCTGATCCAAGCCCGATATCCCGAGCGAAGTCGAAGGACCTCCTGCTGCCGACTGATTGAGGTTCCTCCGCTGCGGTCGGGATGGCAGAGTTTGGCTAGGTCGGGATGACGAAGTAGAATTTTTTATCGCAAGGTAGCAATTGCTGCACTGGTTATACTTCAGCCAATGGCCCCACCTTCCGTTTTTCCTCTAGGTCCGATTGTCCGAACAGGTCTTTATCTTTAGAAAGTTAAGATAGCATGACCAATCATATATTGACGGTATAACTGCCAATAAATTTTACTCTATGGTTATATTCCTGTATAAAAACAACTAATGACATAAATGATGTCATTTAAAGAAAATAATAATGTCTAAATCTTGGGGGTTAAATCTAATGAAAAATAAAATCTATGCTATTTCCGCATTGGCACTAGCTATCGCCAGTTCAAGTGCTTACGCTGCGCAGATTGAAGAGGTTGTGGTCACAGCAACCAAGCGCGCGGGAGTTGATATTCAAGACGTTCCTGCATCGATCTCAGTCTATGGCGCCGAGGCACTTAAAAATGCAAAAGTTGAATCACTGACTGATCTGACAACTTTGTCGCCGAGCCTGATTGCTGTTCAAACACAGAGCCCATCGGCTACTCGTATAGGTCTGCGTGGCATCTCAACGCCGGCCAACAACGTTGGCTTTGAGGCTTCTGTGGGCATTTCCATCGATGGCGTAGCCCGTTCACGCACAGGTCTTGCACTTTCCGAGATGCCACAACTGGCCAGCGTCGAAGTGTTACGCGGTCCTCAGGGCACACTGTTTGGTCGCAACACCAGTGCTGGTGTGATTAACATTAACACAGCCAAACCGGATGCAGAGGGCGGTGGTTTCGTCAATATGTCAGTGGGCAATTACGACGCGCGGATTGTGCAGGGGGCGATTAATCTTCCTATCAACGAACAATGGAATGGCCGCATTGACGCCAAACACCGTGAACGAGATGGCTTTGTCACCGATGTAAACTCCGGTGCTGATATCAACAGTATTGATCGCTCGATGGTGCGCGCTCAGCTCACCCGTGAGGATGACGACAGCAGCTTACGTTTGATTGCCGACTGGGTCACATCCGACAGCGTTTGCTGTGCTGGAATTGTCACTGATCGATCACCTTTGAGTGCTGTTCTTATCGGTGTGGCAGCGGCAGCCGGTAATCTCGGTTACGGCAGTGCTGATCCGTCGGATTATGAAGTTGCTCTATCATCCATGCCTACTGATGAAGTTTCTGATTGGGGTTTCTCAGCAGAATATAACAGCGATATCGACGGTATGAACTTTACCAGTGTTACGGCTTATCGAGACTGGGAGTCAGATGTGCTGCGCGATGGCGACATGGCTGGAGTGGACCTGGCTGAAGCGACTTCTTTGACCTCCAACACATCGTTCTCTCAAGAGTTGCGTTTACAGGGTGAGAGTGGCTCAGTTAACTGGCTGGTGGGTGCCTATTACCTCCATGATGAGGTTGATTTCACTGACGAGTTTAACACTGGCTCTCAACTTGAGGGCTATATGGACCGTTTACTTGCTGCTTTGTCAGCTTCTAGTGCCCCAATTGCATTCCAAGGCTTTGGTACTTTACCGACACCGGCGCAGGCGGGCGCTAATGGTATACCCTCAATTAAGGCTTTAGCCGGCGCGGCGAATGCCATGGATTATTTGGATCCGATGGCTGATACGGCCACGAGTATGGAACTCACTACAGATGCTATTGCTCTGTTTACACACAACGAAATAAGCCTTTCTGAAGACCTGACGGCAACTATTGGTCTGCGCTACACCAGCGAAGACAAAGAATTGTCTTACGCAAATACCTCTACTGGGTCTGCGGAAGCCTGCGGCTTCGCCAACGCACTGACGGGGATTAACCCGCAGCTGGCCGCGTTTGGTGGGCTGATCTGTCTGCCAGTAGCAAACCCGTTATTTAATGGTACAGGCAATGACGATCGCTCCGATGAGAATGTTTCGGGTACGGCCAAACTGGCCTATGCCATGAATGACGATGTATTGTTCTATGCCAGTTTTTCTCGCGGCTTTAAGTCCGGCGGTTACAACTTATCCAGTGCTGGTTTCTCTGTAGCTGGCGGCCCATCGGCCACTGATCTGGAGTTTAATGCTGAAGAGGTCGACGCCTACGAGCTGGGTTGGAACAGCACTCTGGGAGAAGCTGTAACATTCAATGGTGCTATCTTCAGTCAGGACGTCTCTGGTTATCAGCAACTTGACTTTGTCGGTACACATTTTGTTGTTGGGCAGGGTGATTTTGAAGTTGAAGGGCTGGAGCTGGATTTGGCTGGCCGACCTATGGAAAACCTCATGCTGCAGGCCAGTTATGCCTACACCGACGCAAAAAATTCTGAGACAGGTGTTCAGCCTAATGCTCAGTCAAAGAATACATTCAGCACGTCTGCGACTCTGTTCTTGCCTCTGAGTGATGCTTTGATGGGTAGCGTTCACCTAAATGGTCGTTATGCGAGTAAGCAGCGTACCGGTGGAACAAACGTCCAAGATGCGTTTACCCTTTATAACGCGCGTATTTCGATCGTACCCAATGCAGGCGCCTGGGAACTGTCGCTGTTTGGTCAGAATTTGACCGGCGAAGATGCAGTCATAGCGAGCTTTGATGCGCCAGTTCAGCCCGGCAGTACTGCAGTTTTCCCAATCCGACCGCGCATGTACGGTGCTGAATTGCGCTATCAGTTCTGATGGACTGTTTTGTGTTCTTTGATTTGGTGTATTTTTAGCACAGTAAGCCCCCGTTTTCGGGGGCTTTTTTTTCAGCGGCCTATGTCTGTCAAGGGCTGAAGTTAAGGTGATTCCTTATTTGAAATGAACTGGCGTGTGTATGGGTATGGTCTTCGGCAAGCTGCATCAGTAGTGCCGTTTCTGAGCGAAGTCGAAGGATCTCCGGCCGACTGGTTGAGGCCCCTCCGCTGCGGTCGGGATAACAACATTGAGCTAGATTTAACCACTACAAATCGCTATTGTCCTTGATATAAAGAGTAACTGATCCCCGAGAGGCGTCTATGAAAGTTCATCAGGTCTATACCGAAAGCGAATTGCGAAACTTTACCTATCTAATCGAATTGGACAATGGCTCGGGCCTTATTATCGACCCCTGGGACGCCGCAGAGGTCAATAGTCTATTGCAGCAGAAGCACTTGAAGCTGAAGGCAATTATCAATACTCATGAGCACTGGGACCACATTCAAGGCAATGCTGAACTGGTCGCCGAGCACGGCTGTGAGGTATGGGCCCATAACAATGGGCAGGGCAAGATTCCGGGATTAAGTCGTGTGTTGACTGCCGAAGAGCTGATTGATTTAGACAGTGGCGCTCAGTTACGCGTGCTGGATACGCCGGGTCATACCTATGCCCATCTGTGTTTTGTGGTGCTCGAACATGGTCTGCCTGTGGCTGTATTCACCGGTGACACGCTATTTAATGCTGGGGTAGGGCACTGCCGGGGTGGTGATGTTGATTCGCTTTATCAGACGATTGCGGAGCAATTTCATAGCCTCGATGACCGCGTGCTGGTCTATCCTGGCCATGATTATCTGGAGAATAATCTGCGCTTTACCCTGAGTGTAGAGCCGGATAATCAGCAGGCTCAGGAATGGTTGCCCAGGGCGATGGCGGCGGATCCGACGGTGGCTCCTCTAGTAACCTGTATCGGTGATGAGCGAACATTTAATAGCTTCTTTCGTTTGGCCAATCCGCAGATTCGCGAGCAACTGAACTGTGTGGATGCAACGGATAAAGAGGTTTTTACCGCGCTACGTGCACTGCGCGATAATTGGTAAAGGGCTAATTTTATTATTACTAGTTAGTTTAAGTTTGTATTCCAAGCTATTGATTTAATGTTAATTAAACAAATCATTTGCAATCATTAAAGCAAAGCAGAAGCTGATTGTTAGGCCGATTATAGGCGCAGCCATAGGGACTCTAATACCCTGCGGTGATACCTCACTGCCGTTCTTCAGTTTGATTCGTATCAGCGCGGCATTGACGACCGTAGCAATGATCAAAATCATTAGCGAGGTCGTTTCTGCAAGGCTCTCAATAGCATAGCTTAGGGCTAAAACCGACACCAAGAGCATCACCAAAAGCGTGGCTTTGATCGGTGTCTGCGTGCGTGGGTTGATATCGGCCATAAACTTTAATGCGACTGGAATCATTGACTGGCGACTCATACCATACAAAACTCGCGATGCCATAATCATCTGTATAAGGCCACCGTTGACGATGGCAAAGATGCTGATCAGGCTAATCAGCGTCGCATCGGAACCGGTTTTAGAGGAGTAGATATAACTCAGCGGAGCACTTTTCTGGCCAAGTTGCTCTGGCGTCACGCTCAATACGGCGGCAAGGGTGACTAAAAAGTAAATCAATGTGGTGAGTCCGAGAGTGATAATGATCGCCCGTGGCAGATTTTTCTCGACGTCTTTCACCTCCTCGGCAACATTGACCATATCTTCAAAACCGATAAAGGCATAGAAGGCGAGAAACGATCCGCTGAGAATGCCCAACCATAGTGTGCCATCAAGCCCCGGGGTGAATTCGTCAAGTCGTGCCGGAAAGGTGGCCAAGTCACTGCGCGTAACCCAAATGATCAGTATCAGCCCGCCTATCTCAATCAAGGTAATCACCGCAGCGGTTATTACCGACTGGCCGATGCCCCAGATTGCCAGCAGCCCAAGCGCCAACGTCACCGCGATAATCGCGGCCCACGCAGGGACCGCAACAAACACCTGTAAATAGCCAACAAAACCATTTGCCAGTGCAGCGGCTGAAATACAGCCATTGAATACCACCAGAATGCCAATAAAAATGGTCAGGCTGTTTCTATTGAATGCCTGTTGAACATAGACCGCCTCGCCAGCACTTTTCGGGTAACGGCTGGACAGTTCGGCAAAAGCCAACGCAGTGAAGGCGGAGAGTAAGGCTGCTGCCATAAAAGACAGTGGAGCAAGCATACCTGCTCGAGCCGCAACCTTGCCAACTAACGCATAGATACCGCCGCCAATAGTGGTGCCGAGCCCGTAGAGAATAATCATGGGCAGTGTTAATGAACGCCTGAGTTGGGGCTCTGGGGTGGACAAGATGATGCTCCCTTTATTTACGGATCCGAGACTAACCTCAATTTATAGTAGACCAGATATTGCTTCCGCTTGAGCACTTATAAGGGCAATTGCAAGCTCGATAATCAATAAAATATTGCTCAGTAAGGTAGGGAGTTAGCCATTTTTGGAGTCTTATATAGTATGCCTGTTGGCTAATTACTCTTGGCTGACAACAGGGCATACCAAAACAGGGATTTTTAGGTAAACGCTAATGTCAGGATTGACGTTGGAAAATGGATGTACAGGTGACATGGTGAGTCAAAAACTGCAGAACCTAGAGTTAGATCTGAGAGCCGCTAAAACCAATCTCAATGAGACTGAAAGGCTCGAGATAGAGGAACTTATTTTGGATATGACAGCCGCCGGGTCGGGTATTACTACGGCCGAAATCAATCAACTGTACAAAGACACATCCGATGAGTTGCGACGCCTACTGGTGCGCAAACTTGGCGATGAAGAGGCCGCCGATTCACTGGCTCAGGATGCCTACCTAAAGTTATTACGTATCAAACACAATCACGATGTTGGCGATTTGCGTCGATATTTATTCAGCATGGCCGTTAGATTGGCGCTGAACGTCCTTCGCAAGCGCAAACTCGACAGCCAGTATTATAGTTGTCGAGAAAAATCCGCTCTGCTATCGGCCAAGGATAGCCCCGCCTACCGCGTGCTGCTCGATGAACTGAAACAGGAAACACTGAAAGAGAGTTTGGCGCAGTTGCCGGATAAGACTCGCTATATTTTCCTCTTGCAACAATTCAGGGCGCTTTCAACAGGTGATATTGCTAAACGGCTAAACGTTTCCAAGGCCTTGATTGAGACCCATCTCGATTGTGCCAGAGAGCAGACGGATAGAGCCTTGACTGAATTTGCCTTAATGGATGTCTGATAGTCTCGATGATGACAAAACCGGTCGGGCTCTAGAAAATCTTGAGCCCTGGGCCCGCGAGGAGATTAGTCGTCTTGATAAGCAGTTTCACGCACAACGTTCCTCCGATCCGCGAGCTACTAAGCGCTCGAAGCTTGCGAAAATCAGGATCATACGTTTTAAATATGGGTTCTTGATCGGCCTCATCTGCGGGTTGTTAATTGCCGTACTGGCCTCCTTACTGTTGCTGCCTAATCCCTTCTGAAATTACCCCACAAACAGGCTATTGTCGGTACACTTACGCCTTTGGCTCTGCTCGAGTGCCACGACCTATTACCGACGACTGTTCCTATGATTAAACTTTTCAAAGATCGTAATTTCTCTATTTTTTGGTTTGGGGAAATGATTTCGGTTGTGGGTGATCATATTAGTTTGCTGGCCTTTCCCTGGTTGATCCTGCAGATGACCGGCAGCGCTCTAATGACGGGTCTGGTGTTTGCCGTTCAGGGTATTCCGAGAGCTGTTTTGATGCTGGCTGGCGGCGCGGTTGTCGACCGCACCAGCCCGCGGCTGGTCATGATGGCGAGTAATGCTGCGCGCCTGATAATGGTCTTCGCTCTCGCCTACATGATTACCAACAACATGGTAAACACCACTAATGTGTTTGTGATTGCATTCTTCTTTGGTATCGCTGACGCATTTTTTTATCCGGCCAGTACCTCAATATTGCCGAGTATTGTGCCGAAAGCTATGTTGCGTGAAGGTAATGCGATACTCCAGATCACGCTTCATTTGGGTATGGTCGCAGGGCCGGTGTTGGCGGGCTTGATTATTGCTGGAGAGATAAACTCGTTAGCTCATGAGCCAGTCGGGCAGCAGCTTGGTGCGCTTGACAATGCGTACGAGCAAGATAGAGAGGGGTTGGCCCGCGCCTTTTTTGTCGACGGTATAACCTTTGCGTTATCGTTAATGTCGCTATTTTTTGTTAAAACTCGACAGCTGGGTGGCGATCAATCTGCTAACCGAGAGCGATCGCTCTACGATGAAATCAAGGTTGCGGTGCAATGGGTTGTTTCAATTCCGGCTGTGCGCTTGGGTTTTGTCGGTATGGCAATTATTCACGTCCTGTTTATGCCGCTGATCTACGTAGGGCTGCCGGTGCTGGCCAAGGCGCGCTTTGCCGATGGCGCTTATGTCTATGGTCTCGAGCTCGCAGCCTATGGGGCAGGTGCTCTGCTCGGTGCCATGCTCAGCGGTTTGCTGCCCAGTCCAAGTGATCGCAATCTAATTCCGGCGATGTTTGGCGCGTTTATCTACAGCGGCGCAACATTGGGTCTTATCTTCTGGTACGAACCCTACTGGTGGGTAATGTTGCTGTTTTTCTTTGCCGGTGTTTTTGATACCTATATGTATGTCCACTTTAATACATGGCTACAGAAAATTTGTCCGGAACAGCTGCTCGGCCGGGTGATGAGTATTCTCATGTTTATGTCGGTGGGACTAGTGCCCGTCGGCAACGCGGTGATTGGTTTTGCGCTGGACTGGAATTTGCTGGCCACCCTGGTTGGTTGCTCGGCCACAATCGTTGTACTGTGCGCAATGATCGCGGTGGACCCGCGCGCGCGACAGGTAGAGCAACGCCAAGCTGCCATTACGGAAAACCGCTGACAGCTGTATGACAGGTAGGCCTAGTCCTGATATTCGGTATTAACGACCACGACATCGACATCAAGATTCGAGATAACGCGCTCAGCAGTATTACCTCTGCGCGTCGCCGTCTGTCCAGTCTGTCCCAAGGTTCCCATAACCACCAGGTCGGCATTGATATCTTTGGCTGTCTTAGCGACCGCCTCATCGGTATAGCCGGGCACTACATGGATATTTTTTGAAGGCAGACCGGTCTCTTTGGCCAACTTGCCGCGATCTGGGTAGTTCAGCGAGTCTTTGTAAGCATTGACTACGTGAAGCTCTGCGCCATAGTTCTCGGCGAGCCATTTCCCGCGGGCGAGAATATTGCCATTCAATAGCTTTTGCTGATCGCCAATGGCCTGAAAATTAACCGCTGCCAAAATTGTTTTACGCTGCTCGGCGGCATCGGGTCGCACCAGAAGGACCGGGCAGGTGGCTTTCTTGAGTACTTTCCACTTTGACTCGCTAAAGGTTAACCGCAGGGTATGTTTTTTCTTCTTCTGAATTGGCAATAAAATCATATCTGCGCCAAACCGATTGGCCGCTTTGAGAATCGAGCGCTGCCATTCGCTGGACCATGAAATTTCGATCTGGTAGTCCAGCCCCTGTTTCTTTAGCGGAGCGTGAATCTCATCCTCAAACCACTGACTATTTCGGAACAGTGCATCATTGGTTGCGCGGGTGTCGATACTCTCGCTATCGACAGCGACGAAAATATATAGCGTCGGAGCGGGCGTGCGGAACTTTGCGGTAATGATGGCCCTTTGTAGCGCGATATGGGTGCTGGCGGTGGGGTCGACAACGACAAATACTCTTTCTTGGTCTGACTTCATGTCTTGATCCTTAGGCTAATAACGTTGTCACTATTGTCGATAGCGCAGGTGACAAGTGTGTGAATGGATAGATAAATGTGTGCTCGGATATAAGTTTCTGTGGCAGAGTTCAATATAGATTAGCAATGACGTCAATGTCAGGTTAAATAAGTGGTTATTGGTATTTTTCGAACACCAAGTATCAGGATAAGGTTGCGATGTCGCAGCGGCCTCACTTACACTACAAAGACTCTTTTTTGAGGAAGCCACTATGCAAACAACGTCAGATCGACGCCGTTTTTTAAAACAGTTTGGATTGGGAGCAGCCGGCGTAACGGCTGCCTCGCTAGCGTTGGCCAGTGCCGACCGAGTAAAAGAGCAGGGGTCTCTCGCCAAGGCCGAAATAGATCGGCTTCAACAAGCGTACGATAAGCTAGATGCGCGCACCAAGCTTCTAACCCGCGGTTTGATCCTCTTGTTAGGCTTGGATTTTTTGCTATTGATCTAACCGCTCGAATAATAACAGTGCGATAACGCACGATAGGAAGGGTCCTCACTATTGTGAAAGAGTCCGTTTTGCAGATCACCGCGCCAGTGGCGGCGGCGGTCATCAGTGTTGATGTCCAGCCTGGAGAGCAGCTGCGCGAAGACCAACCCCTAGTCACCCTTGAATCAATGAAAATGCAGACAGCAGTCAGTGCACCCTGTGACTGTGTGGTTAAAAAGGTATTGGTCGCGGCGGGGGATACCATTCAAATAGGTCAATTGATCTGCCAAGTCGTCGCCGTGGAGTCTGGTGCTGATGCCGCCGAGACATTGACCGCCGAGCAAGCAGTGATTGGCGATCCGCTGTATGAATTGCAAAAACAATTGTCCTATTCATCCGATGAGGAGCGAGTGGACGCAGTCGCGCGTCGTCATGAAAAGGGCTATCGCAGTGCAAGAGAAAACCTTACTGACCTCTGTGATGACGATTCATTTGTCGAATATGGCCAGCTCGCTGTTGCCGCTCAGCGTGATCGTCGCAGTGCCGAGGCATTAAAAACTGAGACGGCCGCGGATGGCGTGATAACGGGCTTGGCGACCATCAATAGTGCAGAGTTTGGCGAACGCGCCACTCAGGTCGCAGTGATTGTCAATGACTACAGCGTATTGGCGGGCACCCAGGGTTACTTCCACCACAAAAAAATTGACCGCATGCTTGAGCAGGCCGGCAAAGCCAATCTTCCGGTAGTGATGTATACCGAGGGTGGCGGGGGAAGGCCAGGTGATACCGACGTCAAAACTCAGATTGCCGGTTTAGATGTTGCCAGCTTTGCTAGCTGGGCGAGCCTAAGTGGCCGAGTGCCATTGATTGCGGTTAACAATGGTTACTGCTTTGCTGGCAATGCCGCACTGTTTGGCTGTGCCGATATTCGCATTGCGACCAAGACCTCGTGGATCGGTATGGCCGGGCCGGCGATGATTGAGGGCGGCGGACTGGGCACCTTCGCACCCACGGATATAGGCCCGATTGAGATCCAGGCCAACAACGGCGTAGTCGACTTGGTAGCCGATAATGAATTGCATGCCACCCAACTGGCGCAGCGGTGCCTGGCCTATTTTCAAGGCGACAAGCAATCTTGGTCCTGCGCGGAGCAAACAGAGCTGCGTCAGATGATGCCGCATGATCGCCGCTTCGTTTACGATATTCGTAACATTATTCAGCAGCTTGTCGACAGCGATAGTTTTCTCGAGTTATCACAGTCCTATGGCAGCGGCATTGTTACCGGCTTTATCAGAATTGAAGGCAAATCTATCGGCCTGATCGCCAACGACTGCCGTGTGTTAGGCGGTGCAGTTGACGCCGAGGCAGCCGATAAGACAGCGCGCTTTATCACCCTCTGCGATAATTTTTCGATTCCGCTACTGTCACTCTGTGATACCCCGGGCTTTATGGTCGGACCTGCTAGCGAAGAGCAGGCCGCGGTGCGGCGTATGGCCAATCTATTTATCGCCGGCGCAAAAATCAGCGTGCCACTGGTAACCATATTCCTGCGCAAGGGCTACGGGTTGGGAGCCATGGCGATGGCGGGAGGCAGTTTTCATCGCCCAGTGTTCAGTGCCGCCTGGCCCTCGGGTGAATTCGGAGGCATGGGTCTTGAAGGCGCAGTGCGCTTGGGCTTTAAGAAGGAGCTGGCGGCAGAGACTGATAAGGCATCGCGGGACGCTTTATTTAATCATCTGGTCGAGGAAATGTATCAGCGCGGCAAAGCCACTGAAGCGGCGGCGCACTTAGAGATTGATGCGGTCATCGATCCAGCGACAACTCGCGCGGTGATTGTCAGGGCGCTTAGCGCCGGCGGCTAAACGATCTGGTGATTTCTACTCGTGGTTCGCCTCGACATTGTGGTAAATATTTTGCACATCATCGAGATCATTGAGCATAAACATAAAGCGTTCAAACATCTCCACATCATCGCCGCTGACTGGCGCACTGTTCTGCGCAATAAATTGAATCTCGTCAACTTCATAGTCGATTTCGCCAAACGCATCACTGAGTGCTTGCTTGGCTTTAAATGACTCAGTATGCGGCGCAAATACTGTCAACATGCCGTTTTCATTTTCGATATCGACAACATCGACATCGTTCATCAGCAGTGCATCCAACACGGCCTCTTCATCCTGACCGGCAAACATCAGAATGGTCAGATGATCAAACATATGACTTACCGAACCCTGAGTACCAATCTTGGTTTTAGTCTTGGTAAAGCACAGTCGCACATCGCCAAAGGTCCGATTGGGATTATCAGTCAGACACTCAATAATCACCATGCAGTTGCCGGGACCATAGCCTTCATAACGTGCCAGTTCAAAATTTTCACCGGCACCACCCTTGGCTTTTTCAATGGCCTTATCGATCACATGGGTTGGCACCTGATCTTTTTTCGCGCGCTCGATTAGGCTGCGCAGTGTCAGGTTGCCTGCAGGGTCGAGACCACCCGCTTTGGCGCAGACATAGATCTCGCGACCGTATTTGCTGTATACCTTGGCCTTGGCATCGGAGGTCTTTGCCATTGAGTCTTTTCGGTTTTGGTAGGCTCTGCCCATGATGAAGTCCAGTCCAACAATTTAAAACAAGATTCTACAACAGCCTGAGCCGCAGAGCATTCTAAAGTCGCTAGCAGAGACAAGAATATTACTCGCCATCACTCGGAATGCTGTGCTCAACGGACGTAATCTGATCAGCCCCAAGCAGTCTGATATCGGCAATCAGAGGTAGGTGATCTGAAGCAACTCGGGCCAGAGCGTTATTTGGAATTTGCACCCCGATCGCCTGCAAAGCGTTATCGATAAAGATATGGTCGATACGCAGGGTAGGAAGGCGGCTGGCAAAGGTTTTTTGAGGGATATGATCAAGCGTGGCGTTCTGCACGTCGCTAAGTGCAGTGTTAAGTGTTTGCCACTCTCTGGAGTTTGGCTGTAAATTAAAATCACCACACAAAATAGTCGGTGTCTGGCACTTGGGGTGCCCGAGCCAATGACGGCTTAACAGGCTTTCAACCTGTGCCCGACGTTCTCTGCCGCGCAGGCTGAGATGAGTATTGATAAATTGGATTTTTTTACCAAAGGCTTTAATTTCAACCCATAGTGCACCGCGTGGTTCACTGGTTGGCGAGAGGGGTAATCTGGGCAGATCAGCGGCCTTGATCAAGCGCATTGGCAAATGGGTGAGCACTGCATCGCCAAAGCGCTCGCGCTCTAAATGCAGCGCTCCATGAAAATGGACATCCATGCCCAGGTGATCGGCGATAACTTGCGCCTGGTCAGCGCTATCGGTGCGCACACGGCCAACATCTATCTCTTGGAGGGCGACAATGTCAGGTTCATGTCGAGCAATTAGTCTGGCAATGCGCTCGGGAGCGAGCTTGCCGTCCATACCAATACAACTATGGACATTATAGGTCATGATGCGCAGCTGTTGAGGTGCTCGCGGTGAATGAGAGGTTTTGCGGTTAGCTGTAATCGGGACACTTCGAGGGCTTTTTTTTGAGCTCGCTTGAGTGCTAATAGGGGGTTGCAGAAAAGCCAGTGCGGCGCGCCGAAGATCTGTCATACGCGGGCAGTCACCCTGCTCTGCTTGCAGATTAATATCCTTTGGCAATAGTGCAAAGGCGTCGATTTGATATCTGCTCCAGCCGCCGTGAGCGCCATTTTCTATGGCAAAACTAAATGATTTTTTGCAACTGTCAGGGCTGTCCGGATACTGGCCACAGGCAATCAATACGCCGGCATCCGGATGTGAACAAAGACGTTTAAGGTCGTCGTAGACCATTGTTGGGTAAGGGTGATCGGTGCCGAGCAGGGCACTGGGATTTTCTTGCAGATTGTATTCACTGTTGGCGCGACGCGCGCGTATCACTCCGGCACTATTGAGATAGAGCACCGCGGGAACACCTGCCTCGACGCAGAGTGCGCGTGCCAGGCTGCTGCGTTGATGGGTGCTCAACGGCCGATTGAAATACAGGTGAGCGACAGGGCCAAGTGCCGCGATACTGAGGCGAGGTATTTTCTCGCTCTCGGGTTCGGCTTGATGCTGCCCATTGTTGTTTAGATTAGCTAATAGTTTGGCAAAAATCGCTTGTGTTAGTTTGCCCCCGAGCATGCGGATGCGCTCCAATTGAATACCACTGCCGACCGTTGTCTGACAGTCCACAGCACAGCCCAAATGCTTTGTAAAAATAGCGTTGGCGGCATCTGCAAAGTGTTGTGAGAAGGCATTTTGGTAGGACATCACCTCCTCCTGGCCGTGATCCGAGTAAACCCATAGGTCATAACTGCGGCGGTTGGCACGCTGTGTGGCTCGCCAAATTCGGGCAATAGCATCGTCGATCCCGAGTAATGTCCAATGCGCAAAGAGCGAGGTTGGACCGCGTCGATGGGCCTGTTCATCGTAGCCAAGAAAGTTGAGATGGATAATCGGCAGGCCGCGGGCGATATCAATTTTCGCTCCGATGGTAATCAGTTCTCGCAGCAGAATGACGATCAGAACACGGCTCGGAACAAATTTTAGTTCTGCCCAGAAATTATGACCAACAAACAAACCGCGGGTGAAATCGATAATCGCCAGTGCGGTTTCCAGAAGCATCAAGGCGGCGCAGCGCAGAAAGCTGTAGCTGTGACTGACAATCAGCAGCAAGAGAACAAGAGGTCGTGATTCGCGCAGCGCAGTTCCCCAACCCAAGGAGCTTGGAGAAAAGTGGGTTTCCGCGGCGCCACCGCTAAAATTGTCAGCGTAACAGCTACCACCACTGAGTAGCGGCTTTTGACATTGGCTTTGCAGCCGATCCTCCACCGCGGTGACCGCGCCGGGTTCAAACATGCGCACTAGATCGGGCGAACCATGAGGCTTGAAGTTAAAGCTTGGAACGGCCGTTTTAACCGCATAAAACAGCTCGCCCTGTGCGGCGGGCGTGGTCGATGGGACACCGGCGTAGAGATTGTGCAACTGGTAGTGTTCAGTCTCAATGAGCCGCTGTAAAAAAGGCATTTCGCCTGCGGCCAGGGCCTTGAGTAGCTGTCTGTGGGGCAAGCCGTCAATTTGCAGCATAATCAGTCCTGGCTCTGATGCTGGTTGTATTGAGGCTTGGAGTTGTAATAGCCGAGCTAACCACTGGCTGCGACTAAACAGTCGTCGCCACTTTCTCAATGTGCTCTCAATGCGGCTAAGCATTTAGTGGTCTGCGAATAGTTTGTGCGGTGAATGACCCGCTACAATCGAGCCGCCTGCGGCACTGGCAATTCCTTCAATGATCATCCACTCGGTTTTGATCAGGTCCAACAGTTGTCGCAGAAGATGGTCGCTTTTACCTGGCAG
>Ga0075467_10002493_pt1 | contig 14507 bp, 16 predicted proteins | sample DEB08_DNA_9_FD_75067 | JGI IMG/M metagenome (GOLD analysis project Ga0075467, IMG submission 75067) | Aqueous microbial communities from the Delaware River and Bay under freshwater to marine salinity gradient to study organic matter... | ecosystem: Environmental > Aquatic > Marine > Coastal ...
CAGCCGAGGTGAGACCCTCATGGGCCGCTGGAAAACAGTTATTGGGCCCAAGCTAAAGGCGCGCAACTTCGAAAATCAGAAAACAGAAGTCAAGATTGGCGTCCGGATTCTAAACCGGATGACCGGACTTGGGCGACCGCATCTCGAACGCACCGCCTGAAATCCGTCTCGGGTAGGGCGCGTTTCCAGGTGCAGCTGATCTGTGCAACAAGGCAAGTCAGACCAGTCAGAGCAGTCTGGCTTCGCGCAGTTCGCCGCACTCGCTGGATAGGTGTGTCCGCTAGTAGAGCTACCCTCGCCGTAGCGGAAACTTTGCGACACTACCACCCCAACTACCAAACTGACCTCCCCTGGCGCGCCCGCCAAACTATACCGAGTGTCTTCAACACCGTTTCGCATCAACCCTTTATCTGCTCATTTACTATCATATATGACAGATAATACAGATTAATTGGTCATATATGACTACATTTCAAACGCTATCGCCATCTGATCATTGACAAAGGCTGACTCATAGTCGCGGGCCAGCGCGCCCGATACACCCACCTGGCGGAGCGCTTCTCGCCACCCATCCGAAATACGCTGCGCCATGTTATGGATCATCTCGCGCGCCTCAAGCTCGGGAATCTCGAAAAATTCGCAAACTTCGAACACGAGCTTGATCGATCGATCATGGACACCGCCTTGTAGGATGGCCGTCTCAAGATGTGGGTTGCGATCCGGCGCTGGGTTCACGTCAAAAACCGGCGAAAGACGCCATTGCCCCGCTCCCACATAGAGGAAGCCATGGTTTTTCAGGTGATCGTCCTTATTGGAAACAAGGATGGTGAAAATCAGACGCCTATAGAGTTCACGGAACTCGGCCATAGGTTCCGATGAATAGGACCGCATGAAATCGACAATCTCTGTATAGGAACCCAGCTCAGCCCCCGTCTTGCCGAGGGCCGTGCGAGCGGAGATATAGGGAATCCGTGTGGCCCCGCGCCGGTCGAACCGCTGGATCAGCGCAACCGGGAACGGCGTGTCCACCAGTTCCAACCGTGTCGCGGGAGTGCGGATTCCGCAGGCCGCCGCTAAGCGCAGCGTCGCGACCTCGACGCGCTCGATCGGTTGTTGGTCGTGGACCGAGGTAAACTTTGCCAGCCATAGCGCATCGCCGTCCCTGACATTTGCCTTTGGGCGAGCGCCACCGGAGCCGCCCGCGCCGGCTAACGCTTGCATTTCCTCCGGCGAGACTTCCTTTCCTTGCTCATAGGCTCGCGCAATCCCGGTGATAGTTTCAAGATCGACCAGTCGCGGAATGGCGTTGGCCGCCTTGCCGTGAATAACCTCGCCATTGTCATCTAGAAAGCGCAACGCGCCTTGCCTGCAGGCATCGCCGGAAAGCGTAAGATACTCGAATTCGTTGAGGCCATTTCCATAGGCACGCTCGAGCAGTCTGCGTCCCCAAGCATCTGGAGCCGCATCGGCAAAAACTCCCGCCAAAGCGTCGCGCATATTACCCGGCTGGCCCGATGTATGAAACGGACCGGCTTCAAATGAATAATCCGGCTGGATGGCGAAGCCGCGAGGATTCTCGATCCAAACGGGAGCATACATGAAGGTCGAAAATTGCCGTGGCCCGGCATGTGTAAACCGCAACTGGCCCACGCGTGTTCGGCTCTCACCAAGTACTACATCCGCAACAAAGTCAGTCATCAAAACGAAGCTCCGTCGGGGTCCACAACATCCTGACGTTCCAGGGAACCTTCAGATTGAACCTTCTGTTTCCGGAGCTTGGCCGCAAACGAGCGCCCTCGGCGCGGGCCCTGCTCAGTCGTCAGCGCCAGCCCAAGATCATCTTTGCGGACGTCGATGAGGTCGGCGAGGCGTTCCAGCAGGCCTAGGACGACCAACACATCGGCAAGTGTCCCTATGGCGACGCCGGGCTCCCCCCTTTCGAGGCGTGCAATAGAGCTTGGTGATGTTCCAGCGCGAACAGCGAGATCGGCTACGGCGATACCCCGCCGCAACCGCGCGCCTCGGACATCCTGGCCCAGCCTTTCAAGAGCTGGCTTCGACTTGGGAGAGCCCATCACAATCTTTCATATCTGACGCATTAACGCACTTTAAACGTCATATATGGATATTTATGGTCTTGCCTGTCAAGCGGCACTCAAAACTGGCCCCCTGCGGGCGTGGTGGATGGTCCCTGTCCAGACCGCAGCGCAGTTCTGCAAATCCAGAAGCACCGCACAAGACTATCAGGCGCTTCCTCTTAAGCGATACTCGGACAGGCGGTTCATTGCGCCGAAGTAATCCCAGCATCCACCAACCCCTCCTTGTCCGGCAGGTCGCGCAAGTTTTCCAGCCCGAAGGCCACCGAAAAAGTTCCGTCGTCACAAAGGTATAGGGCGCGCCTCGCCGCGGGCTTCGCGGCCCCGTTCCGATCAGGCCGCACGCATGCAGTCGACCGATCAGGTCGCGGCTGATTTCTTTGCCAAAGATGTCCTTCAGCCCATCGCGAGTGGGGAGTGGGCAAAACTTGGTGGTCAAGGGCGTTGTTGCACAGATCAACTGCGGCTCTGAACGCGCCCTACGCGAGGCGGAATTCAGGCGGTGCGTTCAAAACTGGGGCGACCGAGCCAGGTCATTCGGTTGAGAACCCGGACGCCAATCTTGGATTCTGTTTTCTGATTTTCGAACGTCCGCGCCTTTAGCTTGGGCCCGACTACATTTTTCCAGCGGCCCATTTGCGTCTCGATGCGGCTGCGCCGGTTGTAGCCGGAGGTCTTCTGCCAGGCCATCCGTCCGTGTGCGTGTATCTCGGCAATATGGCGATCGCGAACGGTCGGATCCTGCGCTGCGTTCGGGCTGAAGCTCGCGTTTTTGGGAGGCGGGATCGCAATCTCAAGCGTTGTGCCAAAGCGTTCGGCGAGAAGGTCACGCGTAGAGCTGCCGTCGAAAGCCCCATCTGCGAGGAATAGGTCAACGGGGGCATCGATTTGATCCAACAGGTCCGGAAGCGCGGTCGGATCGCCTACGTCATCCGTAGTGAGATCGGAGCAGACGATCTCGCCACTGACAAGATCAAGACCGAGGTGCAGCTTGCGCCAAGAGCGCCGTTTGCGGCTTATTGCATGCTATTTCTCAAGCCATTTCTCACCCGGCAGGCGCAAGCGCAGCATGCTGCCGAGAGGGCACACTCGCCGAAGACCTTCAGACCAGTGCTATCAACTGCCAGATGGATTGCGGCTTGGCTGTCGACCCTTGGCTTTGTTTGCAATACCAGGCCGCCGCCACGGCGAGATAGGGTTGAGAAATCTGGCACTGCGATGTTAACCCCCAACAGCCCCGCAATTGAGCGCATCAAGCCTTGGGTCTGGCGCAGCGGTTGGCTGAAGACCACGCTAAGCGTTAGACAAAGTTCAATCGCTAGATCCGAGTAACGCCGCTGTCCGCCACGCGTCGTTCGGCGCGGTGCCGACCACAGGCCAAGCGCGTCTTCGCTGATCCAAACCGTCAGATCACCGCGCCGTCGCAGGCCTTCGTTGTGCTCAGACCAGTTGGTCACGCGGTGCTTTTGCTTCGGGATATTGTCGCGACGATCGGCGTTGAACTTGTGCGGCATCTACAGAATCCTGAAGGGAACAGTCCGCACAAGTATTAGCGGAGGCGCGATCCCTGTAACAAGGCCGGTTGGCAGCGGGCTTTGGACTGGTTCCCTATTGCGCTAGGAATCCACCGTCGATTGGAAGACAATGGCCGGTGACCATCGCCGATGCTCCGCTTGCCAAAAATAAGACGGCCGCAGCGACATCCTCGGGCTCGGCCAATCGCCGCAGGGGCGTCATGTTGTAGATTTTTTCCATCACATCCGGTTGATCGAGCAGCGGCTGAATGAACGGGGTCCTGACATATGTTGGCGCGATTGCGTTCACACGGATGCCACTCGGGGCCCATTCTACGGCCAGTGCTCGGGTCATGTTGACGATGGCGCCTTTTGTCGTCTGATAGGACACATTTGGATACACGCCGCCGCCTGACAGGCCCATGATGGAAGAAGTCTGGATAATGCTGCCCTTGATCCCTGCCGCAATCATGTGACGTGCGGCGACGCGGCTGGTCAGGAAGCTGCCGGTCATATTCACATCAACCACCTTATTCCAGTCTGCCAGTGGCAGATCGACCGCTTCGCGCCGGATGGCGATACCTGCGCAATTTACAAGGATCGATGCGGTGCCCTGTTTTTGAATCACATCGAAGGCCGCCTCGACCGAGGTTTCGTCCGCCACGTCTACTTCGACACCAAAGGCGTTCGGAATTGTCGCGGCGGCTTTGTCAGCGTTGTGTCTGTTGATATCCAGAATGGCTACACGTGCGCCGGCTTCTGCCAGCATTTTGGCTACGGCCAGACCGATGCCGCTGGCACCGCCTGTCACGGCTGCAATGTCACCATTCAGTTTGAGCATGGACCCCATGGGTTCCTCCCCTGATGCGGATGTTATTCAGATCCGTCAGAGGGAGTCGAGGTTCAACGCCTCAAACGATCCTATCAGGGCTTCCTCGCCGCGCTGGCGCTCAGGCAGATGTTTGTCGATTGATTGCTCGGGTGGGCATTGTCAGAAGGATATCGGTTGAGACGGGCAGGGTAGTTTCGTAGTTTTGTGGCATGAACAAACCTGACCCCTTCAAGTACTTTCACAGCAGCCTTGAAATCATTCGCCTGGCGGTCATGATGAACGTTCGCTTTCCACTTTCGCTCCGAAACGTCGAAGACCTGCTGCACGAGCGTGGGATCGAGATCTGCCACGAAACGGCTCGATTTTGATGGAATAGATTTGGCCCGATGTTTGCTGCCGAAATCCGTAGAAACCGGGCGAGCTGGATGCGTGGCTATTCGAATCGGCCTTGCCATCTGGACGAAGTTTTCGTGAAAATCAACGGCGAGACGTGGTTTGTCAGAATAAACTGATCCTGTAAGTTTCGACATAGGAATTTTAGTGATGATCGCTGTCGCCTACTTGGATGTAGTTAAGCAAATAGGAAAAATTTAGGTCTGTGCCAGAGCAGAACGGGCGCAAACTCTTCTTCTGACAACACCGTTGTTGTCAAGACAACTGCTATTGGTCTGAGAGCGTTTTGGTCCTGGACGTTGCTATACAGCTGCCGCTTGGGTGGTATCCGCAATGGCTGATATGAATGCAGAGAACAGCTCGCCCTGCGAACTTATGCGTAGCTTTGCATACACGTTTCTTCGATGAATTCTGACTGTCCCCGTGGAAATGCCCAACAACTTGCCAAGGGCGTCGGCGGAATGGCCGCGCAGGGTCAACTCGACGACTTCGCGTTCTCGGGGGGTTAATACGCCCTTTCCGATTTTTCGAAAAGCCCGTTCAATATTCATGTCAGCAGCCGGGGCCTGATTGCGCGCTTCGATCGCTGTGGCGCGCCAGTGTCGGCGACAGGCTGCGTCGATCACAGGCCAGATAGATTTCAAAGCCTTCATCTCGGCCTTGCTGAACTTGCGGGTCTTGCGCATCAGCGACACCACGATGGTCAGCTTGTCATGAACATCGACAAGAAAGCCCACTTCTTCGGCCAGTCCTGTGCGCGCGTAGTAGCTGCGGTAATATTCGCCTTGGTAGAAACGATCCGGTGCTATTTCTCTTAAACGCCAAAGACCGGGGGCAACATCCCCCGTCGCGGCGAGATAAAACGGATCAAGCAGGTATGGTCCCTCTTGATAGTCATCCACATGCATCACTCGGCGATCTGGCGAAAAATCATCGTAGAGCGCCAAAGGTTGGGTGTTGCCGACGTAGCCAAAGATGACCGTGTAGTCGAAGTCAACAACCGCTCGGAGTCCCTCGGACAAGATAACGGGAAGATCGTCACTTTCGAGAGTATCGATGATCCGGGCGGCTTGTATGTCCCAATTGGTCAAGGCAGTTGGACCTCTCTGTTGACCAATTCATGTATAACAAAAAGAATATTTACACAAAGCGCAAAAATTTCTCTCATTGGTCCATGGGTGAGATATGCAGCAAATGACAAAAGTAGCGGAAACCTTCTCCGTTGATGGATATCCTCGGGAGTCCGCCAAAGCGGTGCCGGGTGCCGTGGCCGAATTGCGGGGCGTTTCGAAAAGCTATGGTGACGTCCAGGCTGTCCGGCATTTTGATCTGGCCATCGCGCCGGGCGAGTTCCTGTCGTTTCTGGGACCTTCGGGCTGCGGCAAGACAACGGCCCTTCGAATGCTTGCCGGGTTCGAGGCGCCCTCTGCCGGTACCGTTCTGATCGATGGAAAAGACGTCTCGGGTCTTGCGGCGTATCAGCGCCCGGTGAACATGGTGTTCCAAAGTTATGCGCTGTTTCCGCATCTGACAGTCGGTCAGAACATCGCTTATGGCTTGAAACAGCAGCGGCCGAAGCTGCCGCTTGCCGGCATCAATGACAAAGTCCAGCGGGTCCTTGAGACTGTGCGTCTGGCGGATTTCAAGGACCGGCGCATCTGGGAAATGTCGGGCGGGCAGCAACAGCGTGTCGCGCTGGCACGCGCCATCGTGAACGAGCCGAAACTGCTTTTGCTGGACGAGCCCCTCGCCGCGCTAGACAGAAAACTGCGCAAGGAGATGCAGATCGAATTGCAGGATTTGCAGCGCCAGTTGGGCATTACGTTTGTCCTTGTGACGCACGATCAGGAAGAAGCTTTGTCCTTAAGCGATCGTATCTGCGTCATGCGCGCGGGGGAAATTGTGCAGGTCGGCACGCCGCGCGAACTTTATGATCAACCAAAGAGCAGGTACGTTGCCGACTTTGTTGGCACGTCCAATTTCTTCGACGGCAAGATCATCGCGGTGAACGGTGGGACGGGGCAAATCTCACTCAGCGATGGGCGCAGTTATCGGGCTTTTCTATCCGATGCCATCCCTGTGGGTGAAACGGCCTGTGTCAGCGTTCGTCCGGAACAAATCCGGATGAGCGATACGCAATCGTCCGAGGCGCTGGAAGTAACGATCCAGAACCGGATTTTTCTCGGCGAACACACCGAATACCTCGTCAGACATGCCCGCCTTGGGAACATCGCAGTGATGGCCCCACGCCAATCCGATGGCCGGCTGGATACTTTGCAAAAGGGGGATACCGCATGGGTTCACTGGAATCCGGAGGCCGCTTTGATCCTAAGAAATGACTAAGAAAAATAAACCAATCAACAAGGAGAACTGAACAATGTCAGAAGACACCTCAATCTCAAAAAAGAAGTTCATGGAAGAACTGCGCCGATATCAGAAGGGCTCGGTCACGCGGCGGCATTTTCTTGGCGTCACGGGGCTTGGTGCTGCGTCAGCGGTGATGGGGACGGCTCTGCCGGGCCTGCGCGCAAACCCCGCTTATGCTGCGAGCCATATTGGCGACCGCGTCGTGCTGGCCACCTGGCCAAACTATCACGATCAGGCAAATTTCGACATGTTTACCGAACAAACCGGCGCGTTTTTGCAGGTGAATGTCTTTGGTTCCAACGAGGAGATGCTCGCGAAACTTCAGGCCGGTGGCAGTGGATGGGATGTCTATGTTCCCACGAATTACACGATCACGACCTATGTTGAAGAAGGGCTGATCGAACCTCTCGATGTGTCGAAACTTCCCAACTATGACGCCAGCGCGTTTGACCCGCGGTTTGCAGATGCAGGAACCGTCGACGGTGTATTGTACGCCGTACCAAAGAATTGGGGCACAACCGGTTTTGCGCTGAACACCAGCCATAGCGGCGGCAACGGGATGGACAGCTGGAAAGACTTCTTTGATCGGACGATGGACGATTTTTCGGGCCGCACAATGGTGCACGATTATCAGTTGACCACGATTGGCGCCGCTCTGAACTATCATGGTTATTCGTTCAATTCGATCGATGAAGGCGAATTGGCGGATGCAGAAAAGCTGTTGATCGACGTCAAGCCACATCTCTTTGCGATTTCGTCAGATTATCAGCCCGCGATGCGTTCGGGCGATGCCTGGATGACCATATGCTGGACAGGGGACGGCAAGCAGTTGAACACCGATATCCCGGACATCGAGTATATTCTGGGCAAAGAAGGTGGCGAATTGTGGAGCGATTATTACGCTATTCCAAAGGGTGCGCCACACACCGAAGCCGCATATGCGTTGATTAACTTCATGCTTGATCCCGAAGTGAACGCTCGCGAGGTTTTGGCGCATGGTTATCCGGTTGCTGACAGCCGCACCAACGCATTGTTGCCGGAGGCGATGTTGAACGATCCAATTTTGTACCCCGCAGCTGAGCTGCTGAATGCGCTTGAGTTTGGTGCAGCGGCCACGTTGACCGATCCCGGCCGGGCCGAGTTGATGGCACGGTTCAAGTCAGCCTAAGCGATAAAAGAGAGAGCGGCAGCATATGACACAGCGCGCAAGAAATTGGCTTCTGGTCGCCCCTGCGGGCGCCTGGCTGCTGGTTATGCTGGTGCTGCCGCTCTCGGTCGTCTTTGTCTTCAGCTTTGGCGAACGCGCGCCCTCGGGCGGCTATGTGCCGGCGTTTTCGCTTGAGCAATATGCCAACCTGCCAGCACGTTTCACGGCGTTTAAAAATACGCTGATGTTGGCGCCTCTGGGCACGTTGGCCGCATTGCTGATCGCCTATCCTCTGGCATACCAGCTTGCTGTTCGGACCAGTGATAAATGGAAAACGCTGCTGCTGGTGTTGGTGATCGTTCCGTTCTGGACGTCGATCCTCATTCGCAGTTACGCGTGGATTTTCATCCTTGGGGGGCGCGGAATTCCAGCCCTCCTCGACATTGTTGGCATAGAGGGCGTGCGTTTGATTAACACGCCTTTCGCAGTCTTGGTTGGGATCATCTATGGCTATCTGCCGCTGATGGTCTTTCCGATTTACGTCAGCCTAGATCGTCTGGACAAACGCCTGCTTGAAGCGTCGTCTGACCTTGGAGCACCTCCGTTGACAACCTTCCTGAAGGTTACATTGCCGATGTCCATATCGGGAATCGCCACGGGATGCATGTTGGTGTTCATTTTGCTGATGGGCGAGTTCTTGATCCCGGCCCTATTGGGCGGAGGCAAGGTGTTCTTCGTTGGCAATGCGCTTGTCGACCTGTTCCTGCAGTCACGGAACTGGGCCTATGGGTCGGCAGTGGCCGTGATGCTTATCGTCATCATGCTTGTGACTGTCACACTTTATATGCGTCTGATTTCGCGGCTGAATGTTCAGCACGACGACGCTCCGCTGATGTGAGGCCCCATGCGCATTTATGCCGTTTGTGTATATGTATTCCTCTATACTCCCATCGCGATCATCGCGTTGTTCAGCTTCAGCGCCGGGCGCAGTGCGAGCCAACTGGAGGGCCTTTCTGTCCAGTGGTATGGCCGTGCGCTGAACAATCCGTTTGTGATGGATGCGCTCGGTAACAGCCTTTTCGTGGCCTTTGTGTCTGCCACACTCGCAAGTGTATTGGGAACTTTGGCAGCCGTTGGTTTGCAGGGCATCCGGGGACCTGCGCGGGCCCTGTTTGACGCATTGATCTACATCGCAGTGATGATCCCCGGGATCGTGATTGGCATCGCCACCCTGATTGCTCTGGTGACGGTGTTTGGCGTTGTGAACCCATGGCTTGAAGCGTCCTGGCCGGGCAGCGCCCCTGCGCCGACGCTGCGGATGGGAATGGGGTCTTTGATCGCCGCCCACACCATGTTCACCCTCGCGCTGGTCATCATCATCGTACGCGCGCGCCTTGCCGGGCTGGAAGGTGCGCTTACGGAAGCCTCAGCCGATCTCTATGCAACGCCGCTGGGCACGTTTCGCCAGATTACATTGCCGCTGATTGCGCCTGCGATCCTGGCTGGATTTTTGCTGAGCTTCACGTTTAGCTTCGATGACTTCATTATCGCTTTTTTCGTCGCCGGATCAGAGACAACGCTTCCGATCTATATCTTCTCGTCCATCCGTCGTGGCATTACCCCTGAGGTGAATGCCATCGGCACTATGGTGATGGGCGCCTCTTTGATCATGCTTGTTGTCGCGCAGCTTATCTTGAGACGGGGACAAAAAAGATGATCTTTGATTTTGTGAAAGGGACGCGTTTTGCAGCTTGAGAACAAGGTCGCACTTGTTACAGGTGCAGGGTCCGGAATTGGCGCGGCGGGTGCGCGGGCGATGGCCCGTGAAGGCGCTTACGTGTTTGTCACGGATCGCGACGCAGCCTCTGCGCGGGCTGTTTCGCAGTCTATCGCGGCCGAAGGATATGCTGCTGAAGCTCTCCAGCTTGACGTGACCGATGATCAGGCATTGATCGACGCCATTAAGGGGGCGGCGCTTACAAAGGGCCGGCTGGATATTCTGCACTCGCATGCAGGTCTGCAGGTCGAGGGGAAACTTGAGGACGTAGCGGTTGCCGATATGGATGCTTCCTGGGCGCTGAACGTGCGTGCGCATTTCGTTGCGGCGCAGGCGGCGATTGCGCCCATGCGTGCTCAGGGCGGCGGAAGTGTTATTATCACGTCGTCAAATTCCGGCGTGCAATATGACCGCGAGATGATTGCCTATGCGACCACCAAGCATGCGGTTCTAGCCATGACGCGCCAGATGGCTGCCGATTATGCGAAAGAGAATATTCGGTTCAACTCTCTGTGCCCCGGTTTCATCGACACACCGTTCAATCGCGGCTTTGAGATTCAGATGGGTGGGCGCCACAAGCTTGATGAATATGTCGAAACCACCATCCCGATGGGTCGTTTTGGCACGGTTGATGAAATTGCCGGCGGGATTGTGTTTCTCGCTTCTGATCAGTCGGCGTTCATGACCGGGCACGCTTTGGTCATCGATGGCGGCGAAAGCATCTGAACACCACTCGGCCTGTGATCAAAAGGAACGATGAGATGAGTAAAACACCCAATGATCGCCTTGCTGGCAAGACGGCTGTCATAACCGGAGGTGCGGCTGGGATAGGTCGCGCGACGTCGCTGATGTTTGCGCGTGAAGGCGCGCATGTGGTCATCCTCGATATTCAGGATCAGGCCGCGGAACAGACGCTGGATATGATCGAAAAGGCTGGCGGCTCCGGGCATTTTTTCCACGCGGATGTCTCGAAATCAAACGAAGTAGATCGGGCATTTGATGCGATTAAAGCAGATGTCGGGCCTTACGATGTTTTGTTCAACCATGCGGGAACGATCATCGTGAAGGCTCTGCACGAGTCGACCGAGGAAGACTACGACAGGCTGATGGATATCAATGTCCGCTCGGCCTTTCTTGTCTGTCGTCGAGCCCTGCCTGAAATGGTGTCAAATGGAGGCGGATCGGTTGTCATCACTGCGTCAATCGCCTCGGAACTTGGGTATGCGCTTGAGTCGCTCTACTGCATGTCCAAAGGCGCTGTTTTGCAACTGGCCCGGACAATCGCAATTGAGTATCGCGATCAGGGCATCCGTTGCAATGCGGTCTGTCCGGGGTTCGTTAAGACTGCTCACGGTTTGCGCGAAATTGCAGAATTGGACGCGGCCGGGCAGACCTGGGAGGACGGCGACCTGGCCGCAACGCAAGGGCGGATATGCGAGCCAGATGAGGTGGCTTCCGCCGTCGTTTTCCTGGCGTCCGATGAAGCAAGTTTCGTCAACGGACATGCGCTTTATGTGGATAATGGTTGGTACTCCAAGGGGTGAAACTTGTGATCAGCACGGATTGGCTGGCAGAACACTGAGGTGTCGTTTCGGTCAAGTCTAATAGCGAATTTTCTCCATCGCTGGATCAAATAATGGCTTGAGTGACGCGGTCGCATTGACGAGCACCCCGGCAACATCGATCTGCCATGTGCCTTCGTTGACCATTGCCGCCGTCAGTGGTTCGTCCAGCTCCGCAAATCCAATGCCGACAGCACCACCAAGCGTGTGGCCGTATCCCCCGATTTGGACATGGCCGACCTCTGATCCATCGAGAAAAATCAGTTCGTTTCCATACAACAGTGGCTCGGGGTCTTGTAGCAGGAACTGCAACATCCGTGTTGATGGAACGCCGTTGGCCTTTATGTCGGCCAGAGCGTCGCATCCGATGAATCCCCCGGGTTTGTCGAGTTTGACGGCAAATCCCAAGCCGGCCTCGATCGGGTTGTCGGTGTTGTCCACGTCAAGGTTAGTGTCGCAAACTTTTGGTATCCGTTGCGTTCGATCGATGCTTGGTGCAGATGGCACGGCTTGAAAGGCTAGTATCAGGGTCGGGAAAATGGTCAGTTTCAAAGGCGCGCAGTATCCGAAATCTGTGATCCTCTACGCGGTCTATTTCTACGCCAGGTTTCCGGTCTCATATCGAGACCTCGAAGAAATCATGGCCGAGCGAGGCGTCGAGGTTGATCATGCGACGCTCGATCGGTGGGTTGGGAAATACGCAGGCGCACTGGCCGAAATGGCTCATCTCCGGAAAGCACCGACCGGGCGATCTTGGCGCATGGACGAAACCTATATCAAGGTCAAAGGCCGTTGGATGTATCTGTATCGAGCGATCGACAAGTTCGGCAACACCCTTGATTTCATGCTCTCCGAGCGCCGCGATGAAGCGGCGGCGACGGCATTTTTCGCCAAAACCATCGCCAACAATGGCTGGCCGGAAAAGGCTGTCATCGATAAGAGCGGTTCAAACGCGGCCGGTCTGTTCAACATGAATTACTTGTTGGTGTTACAGAGCTGGTGCTGGCTGATCGAAGTCCTGCAAGTCAAATATCTCAATAACATCATTGAGCAGGATCATCGCTTCATCAAGAAAATCACCCGCCCCATCCAGACCTTTAAATCGTTTAATCCCCGGCGGCGACCCTGGCCGGTATTGAAACTGCTCACATGATCCGCAAAGGCCAATTCGACCGATTGGGCTATCCGGTTTCGAGCAGTTTGCGGAGTTGGCAGGATAAGTGTGTCCAGAAAAGGCCGCGTCTCGACTCACCTGAGAGTTTGCGACACTACCGCGCCAACTCAGCGCGTAATAAGGGTCAGCTTCATTGTCCTTGCAGAGACTGATTCGAATCCGCCTGACACCACCCGTTCTGGCTACGACGATCAATAATCCGGGCGTCTACGCCGCGAATATTGTTCTGTCACCGACGCGAATTTCAACTGGAACACGGTATTTCTTTAGCGCCGCTTCGCTGACTTCAATTCCAAGACCCGGCGCATCTGGGAGATGTATCAAGCCCTCGGCATCAGGTTGAATGTGGTTAACGGTCAATTCACGGGCAAGGGCCTGTGAACCCGTCGGGAATTCGCAGATTTCATGGCCTTCGTGCCCGGCAAATGGCTGCAGCGAGGCTGACAATGCAAGGTTGGAAGTAAAGGTGTGGTTGACGTAAACGACCCCCCTGGAAAGGGCAAAATCGGCAACTTGTTTTGCCGGGCCAAGGCCGCCGATACGACCGCAATCAATCTGGATGTAGCGCACGCCGCCAAAGTCGATCAGGTGCTCGGCCATTTGTCGGTTATGGGCAGCCTCGCCGCCGGCGATACCCACGGTTTTCGTGCGTTGTCCGAGTGCGGCATAGGCCGCGAGCGCATCGCCAGCGAAGGGTTCTTCGTACCATGTCACACGGTTGCGCTCCATCGCTTCTAGGCGCGCCGCCGCCGCGTCGACGTCCTCACCAAAGATCTGGCCTGCGTCGATCAACAAGACGCCATCCTCTCCCAACCCCTCGCGGGCAGCATCAAGCTGATCGATATCGCCCTGAAGTGATGCGCCGAACGGTGCCCAACCGAATTTTGCTGCGCGGAAGCCATCGGCCCGGATTTGTAGTGCGCGTTCCAGCGTCTCTTGCGCAGTGGTTCCGAACAGAACAGATGCATAGGGTGTCTTGGGGTAGGCGCGGTCATATCCGAGCAGTTTCCATGCAGGTTCGCCTCGCGCTTTGCCCAAAAGATCCCAAAGTGCCATCTCGATGCCCGACCATGTGTGGGCGGCTTGCAACAGGTCCATTGAGTTATAGGCGACGGCTGCTGCCATTGCAGCAATATCGTCCGGACCGTTCAAGGGCATCCCCAAGACCGATTCCGAAACCGGCTGGCAGGCACCATGCGACATTGGCGTCACAAAGGCGGCGATCGATACCAGCGGCGAGGCCTCGCATTCACCCCAGCCGACGAAATCGCCGGCAGTGACCCGCACGACCAGCGCGTCTTGGCTGCCATCAGCTGCGATCGTAACTTGCGGCATCGAGAGGTAGTAGAGATCGACGGATGCAATTTTCATGGGGTGGCGTTCTCCGTAGGGTGAGGGCCGACCTGCAGGTTCATGGCCTTGTTGCAGGGATCGCGCCTCCGCGAATACTTGTGCGGACTATTCTCTTCAGGATGCTATAGATGCCGCACAAATTCAACGCCACGCGCCGTGACAAAATCCTCAAGCAGAAGTATCGGGTGACCAATTGGGCGGAGTACAATGAGAGCCTGCGTCGGCGTGGTGATCTGACGATGTGGATCAGCGAAGACGCGCTAGCTTTGTGGGCGGCTCCACGCCGCAAGAC
>Ga0075467_10002496_pt1 | contig 14493 bp, 15 predicted proteins | sample DEB08_DNA_9_FD_75067 | JGI IMG/M metagenome (GOLD analysis project Ga0075467, IMG submission 75067) | Aqueous microbial communities from the Delaware River and Bay under freshwater to marine salinity gradient to study organic matter... | ecosystem: Environmental > Aquatic > Marine > Coastal ...
ATTATAGGGTAAATATAGCAAAACCCGAAATACGCAGTATTTAGCATAATATCAGATATAATGGCTGCTAAGCCTTATATCGCCCGATATTATGATAAGGGTTTTGCGGTACTACTAATCGTTAGCTTTTTTAGTGAGAAAATTTGCGCAACCTATACCACAGGAAACTAAAACCCGAAATACGCAGTATTTAGCATAATATCAGATATAAAGGCTGCTAAGCCTTATATCGCCCGATATTATGTTAAGGGTTTTGCGGTAGTATTAATCGCTAGCTTTTTTAGTGAGAAAATTTGCGCAACCTAGACCAAAGGAAACCAAAACCAGAAATACGCAGTATTTAGCACACTATCAGATATAAAGGCTGCTAAGCCTTATATCGCCCGATTTTATGATAAGGGTTTTGCGGTAGTATTAATCGCTAGCTTTTTAGTAAGAAAATTTGCGCAACCTAGACCAAAGGAAACTAAAACCCGAATTACGCAGTATTTAGCACACTATCAGATCTAGCTATAGTCCTTGTAAGCATTTGGTTACCAGTGAAATTTACGCTTAAAATTCTGGCTATAAACATCCTATTTGTCGGATATTCAACTCCTTTATACTTATTTTTGACCCACCTTAATTCTGGAACGATAAAGAGCATGCTTAGAAAATGTAAATTAGTACCATTCACCTTTCTTCTTTCTGTGCTAGCAATAGCCTGTAAAAAAAAGGAAAGCCCCTCTTCAGAAAAAGTAGCATTACCTTATATCACTCAAACAGGCGAGCATACTTTTGGATGTATGATTAACGATAGAGTTTGGCGGCCATCACCTTCAATTAGTTCTGAAACCCCATTTCTTTATCTGCATGCTTATCTCTTTTTAAGGGACGGAGCAGATTTAATTAGTATTAAAGCGAGAATTGAAAGAGAAAGTGGAAATGATAGCACTTCCTCAGAATATTTTGATATTTATGCTTTCACAGATAGTATAGGAAGCCAAAGACCTTTGCTAAACAGCACTTCACGTTCAGGTTGTGAATATTATTATGATAATTACAAGGAAGGACCATTTTATGGCTACCGGTCTATAATTAGTGATAATTCATGGATTAACATATCTCGTTTAGACACAGTCGAACGAATTATATCTGGCACCTTTTCAGCGGAAATGATAAATGCAAATGATCACACGGATACCATTAGAATTAGAGAGGGCCGTTTTGACCTGCGTATTCTGCCCCCTTAAATAATATCTAGCTATGAAAATCTAAATACCTAAAGGTTATTATTACGAACGGGAATGACTAAACAGTCTTTTTTACCAAACTACCTTATTATCCTTAGTCCGATGTGAAATTAGATCTCAGGCCTTTTATAAGAGGCTTAGGAGTTTTTTTTTATAAAAAGTGAAAATCTGAGGCTATGATTTTAGGGCGAGCTCAATTTATTACTAGCTACTCACTACCAACCTCCTCCACTTTCTCCAGCAAAAACTCCCAATTATACCAGTCCTGATTTTTTGCTTCAATAACAATGGTATTCAAGCGCTCCTGAAACTCTTTCTGTAAACCGTGGTAATGCACGAAGTTTAAGGCCTGTACAAAGCTATTGGCCATACTTTTAAAAAAGGCCTCGGTTTTTTGAGGACGTTTCGCATTGTAGCGCTGGGCGGTCTCGAGATTGAAAAGCATTAAATCGGCTAGCAGCCTCTCCTCCATACCGATTTGTAGAAAGTGCTTAAAGTATTTCTGCGCTACCCCGCGGCGTGCTTTAGGCCTTTTTCTAGTTTGTGGGAAGTACTCTTTATCTATTTTTGTTTTCGCCTCATTGATGAGTTTATCCTCTTTCGGATTAAAGATGAAATCATAATAGGTTTTTACTTCGCCAAAACGTTCGTACAAATCCATGATCTGCTCCTCTAACTGATCCTTTTTGAGTTCCTTAAGATAGATTTTTAGAGCACGTTTACTCATGGCCTAATAATATTTAGTTTAGGATAATCTTCTAAACAAACTTCTTCATCATTTGCTTATTCACCAGCAATGACATCAGCCCGCCTGCAATATAAGTAATCGCCAAAGCAATGAAAACTCCTTCTATTCCCGCTAAGCGATTGCCCAGAAAAATTATGGGTATACCGATCACAAGCATTTGAATTACAATGATTAAGGAAGCAGGCAAAGGTTTGTTTACCGTGTTCAAATGGCTATTGATAATACCGAGAACCCCTTGTAAACCATAACCTGCAGGCACAATCCACAAATAACTTTGTACCGCATCCAACACTTGCACATTATCATTAAATATGGAGGCTACTTGGCGCGCAAATAGTGACAAAATCCCCCAGGCAAAAAGTCCCCAAAAGAAAGCAAATCGCACGCTAATTCGCACGGCCTCTTTTACCCTATCCAGCTTCTGACTGCCAAAGTTCTGTCCCACAAAAGGACCAATCGAGGCAGCCAAGGCAAAGAGTATACTAGAGGCTAAAAACTCAATTCTACTGCCTACCCCAAAAGCCGCCACGGCATAGTCGCCATAGCTAGCCATAATACTAGTAATAACCCCGGTGGTGATGGGTCCGACCAATCTGGCTAAACCAGATGGCACGGCAATATTGAGGATGCTTTTCCAGCAGCCGCGTAGTACCGCCCAAGTGGGGATATCAAAGATTATTAGCTTCTCTCGACGAATCAGCACATAAAAAGCAAGCACCATGGTTAGGGCGCGGGAAATAGCTGTTGCTATAGCAGCACCCTTTAATCCCATGGCCGGTGCCCCGAGATAGCCAAAAATTAAAATGGGGTCGAGAACAGCATTTATAATAACGGCAAAGAGCATAATTAATGCGGGAGTGCGGGCATCACCGGTGGCCCGAATGGCGCTATTGCCAACATAAGGAGCTGAAACAAAAAAAAGTGCGACATACCAAATTTGCATATACTCTTCCACTAAAATGGCGGTCTCAGCGTCGGCACCTAATAAACTAAAGGTTGGCTTTAGGGTAAGTAAGCCAATTATTACAAAAAAGCCGGTAATTAAAAGCGTCAGGGTAATACTATCGGTGGTTTCTCGGGCCGCTTTATCATGCTCTTTTCGTCCGATAGATTTAGCAATTAAAGCGGTAGCTCCAATTCCCAAGCCTTGTATAAAACTAAAGATAATCATTATTACAGGAAAGGTGAAGCTAAGTGCTGCTAACTCCTTCTTTCCCAATTGTCCTACATAAAAGGTATCGATTAAGTTAAAGGCCACCATGCTAATAATTCCCAACATCATGGGAAGCGAAAGCTGCACTAACTTCTTAACAATACTGCCTTGAGTCAGGTCTTTCTTATTAGTCATGTACTTTAAAGCTTTTGTAGAATAAATCAGAACCGAGCTTAGGCCTAGAAATGCGCTGGTAAAAATACTGCGATTAATTTGATTTGAGATTGGGTTTAAAATGCCCTCTTTTCAAAAACAGGCATCAGCGCAAGCTTTCTTATTAACGTGAATTCGACAATAAATTAGAGCCTCAGATTTTCAATGGAAGGAAAAGACTAGTCTGGATCGTGCAGCTGTAGCGAGCTACAGCAAATGAGCTAGATGCAGGATTTTCATTTTTATTGGAAAATCCGTTTAGGTCTCTTCTAAAAAGCGGCTTTCCGCGCCTTAGTAGCTCACAATTGCCCGCTATTGCTTCACTGCTTCGGCTTGAAACCAACTATTTACAAGAGGTCTGAGGCCTATATTTTACGTCGAACTCACGTTTATTAGGTTTAGATTTTAAGACGATTATTTAGAATAAAACTAATTTTCAGCTGGGCGGCATTAATTCTAATCCTGAACCCCCTAACTACTTTAAGAATTTAACTTTGCAAAAATTAATTTCATGCCCCAAACAATACCTCCTTGCCCCCAATGTAAATCTACCTATGCCTATCCCATGGATGCCCTTTTGGTTTGCCCAGAATGCGGCAACGAATGGAATCCCAGTGAAGTGGAGGAAGAAACAGGACTGCTAGTGAAAGATGCCAATGGCAATCCGCTAAGCGATGGTGATACTGTAGTAGTGGTAAAAAACCTTCCAGTGAAAGGTGCTTCGGCGCCCATAAAAGCGGGAACCAAGGTTAAAAATATCCGTTTAACCGAGGGCGATCATAATATTGATTGCAAAATTGATGGTTTTGGAGCAATGGCTTTGAAATCGGAGTTTGTAAAGAAAGCCTAGTGCTTATCTTTGTGGAAATTTAAAATTAATAGAATGTCACAACACAATCATAGTAAACGCTCTTTGAGCATCGAAGTAGAGAAACTACTTAATGAGCAAATCGTATTGGAAGGTAAATCTTCTGCCTCTTATTTAAGCATGGCTTCTTGGTGCGAAACCGAAGGCTATGCTAATGCTTCTAACTTTTTGTACGCCCATTCTGATGAAGAACGCGGACATATGTTGAAAATATTTAGCTACATCAACGAAGCGGGTGGACATGCTTTGCAACCCGAAATCACCAACATCAAACATAAGTTTTCTTCTTTAAGAGAGGTTTTTGAAGATGTTTTAGAGCATGAAATTCACGTGACCAAGTCTATCCACGAAATAGTTGACCATTGCCTAAGCAATAAAGACTTTAGCACTTTTAGTTATTTACAGTGGTTTGTTACCGAGCAACGCGAAGAAGAAAGCTTAGCCCGCCGTATCCTTGAAATTTATGACATTATTGGCGAAGATGGTGTGGGTCTGTGGACGATCGATCAAGAAATTGGTAAGATTTCAGCCGCTCAAGCTGCAGCTGCTACTACCGAAGGAGCATAAAAATTGAATAAGCATAAAAAAGCGGTCTTGCGAAAGGCCGCTTTTTTTGTCTTCAATGCTAACTAGAAGTCGGCATAAATTATAGTCTCAGATTTTAAAATCTAACTCCGGTTATAAATTAATTGCACCGCATTATAGGCTGTACGCGCGCCAATAGCAACACCCATCCCGCCCAAGCGGAAAGCGCTGTAAAGTCCTTCATCAAGTTTTTGCACGATTGGTTCTTTTTTAGATCCTACGCCTAAAATCCCCGACCATTCTTCGGTAAACAAATCATCTGCCTCCCAGCCTAAAAACCGCTGTGTGAATTGCTTTAGCGCTTCTTTAATTTGGGGGTTGATGCCAAATTCAGCAATGGTTTCGGCTTCTTTAGCTAAATGTCTGCCGCCACCAATTAACAGTCTATTACCCAATCTACGAAAGTAGAAATAGCCCATTTGTGCGTGATAAACTCCCGCGGGAAAAGGCCATTCAATTTCTTTAGAAACTAGTACCATATTACGCACTGCCTGCAAATCAAAATCGCCAAAACGACCGCTAAAGGCATTGGTGCAGAGCAATAGTTTTTTAGACTGTAAATCAGGCAGTTGATTGAGGCTTATTGCAAACGTGTCACGGGAACGTTGAAACGATTTCACCTCGCAGTTATAGTAGATTAATACACCTATAGCAATGGCTTTTCGATACAGAGATTGCATCATTTTGGCGGGGTTTAAAGAACCTTCAAAGGGACTGCGAATACTGCCAATACAATTAGAGAAGGATTGATAATCATTACTCTCCGCAAAGACATTCCCTCCAAAAAAGCTCGCTAAGTCTTTATTCAACTGAGGGATCAGTTTTTTGCAAGCCTCCCACTCCTCTACTTGCTCGGTACTAAAGATTTCTACTCCGCCACAAGCTGAATAATCCATTTCCGACTCAGGTACTAGTTTTTGTAAAAATTTTAAACCCTCGTATCTTTCTTTAACCAGCTTAACACAAGCCTCGTAGCCGTTTTCTGAAATGTCGGCCCGCAACTCTCCTACCGAACCATAGCAAACGAAGCCCGCATTTTTAGTAGAGGCCCCTTCGGGTAAAAAGCCCCTTTCTAAAACCACAATTTGCTCCTTGGGTCGACTCTGTTTCGCGAAAATGGCCGCGGATAAACCGGTTATTCCTGCGCCAATAATGCATAAATCGGCTTCCGACCAAAATTCACTTTTTTCCCAATAACTCCAGGTCTTTTCCATTCTTAGTATTAAATTTAACCATCACGATAAATCAGCAAAGCTTAGCAATGAATGTGATAAATATCATAGGTCTTTTCGGCATCTAGCCTTAATATAGCCTAAGCTTTTAATTTACCCTCAAAAATGAAAAACTTAAACATTCTTTTCCCAACCGATTTCAGCACTTTAAGCATCGAAACGCTTAAAACAATTCTACCAGTTGTGGAGCAAGGTAAAAATCACTTGGTTATTCTCCATGCTGCCACTCACAAAAAAAGCGATGCCACTGCCGACCGCATTCGAATCAAAAACGAAATGGAAGCCTTCTTAAAGTTAGTGCCAGACCTAAGGTCAGTGAGCCATGAAACACGCTGGGAGTATTCCACTTCCCGCGATTTGATATTAAAGGAATCTGATAAAGTGGATATCGACCTAATTATAATGGCCACCAAAGGAGCACACGGATTAAACACCATTTGGGGCAGTAAAACTGAAGCAGTGGTACGCGATGCTATTGTTCCCGTAATTGTTATGCCTTTGGGTGCTAAGTTGGGCCTCATTACTAAAATTGCCTTAGCGGCAGATTATGATTCCTTGCACCATGAACATTCTTTAGATACTCTTTTGCACATTGCCGATCATCATACCACTTCTATCGATGTGGTAACCATTAATCGCACGGAAGAGCAATTAAGTCGCAAAGAAAAAATGAATCGCAAATATCTGAAACGCCGTTTGCAAAATTTCCCTCATCGTTTCCAGCATCATTTCGAAGATGAAATTAGTCATGGCCTTATCGCCTATGCTAAAAAACACGGTTCTGATTTAATCGCCATTCTTCCGCGCGACTATCGCTTTTTAGAAGGTCTTTTTACCGAAAGCCTCTCTAAAAGAATGGTTTATAAAAGTGAAGTTCCTCTTTTAATCCTTAAATAATGAGTGCCGATTATACCCATCTCGATAAGTTAACCGACCAATTATACGCCGATCTCATCAGTAAAAGCGAAAAGGAAATTGCAGCGAAAGAAGCCCTTTCCTTAGAGAAAATAGCAGTTGAGAAACTTAAAGCGGAAAAGGAAGTTGAGGCTTATCGAAAAAAGGCCGAGCAAGAAATTGCTCAAGAAAGAAAGAGAATGGAGTCCGAGTTAAGCTTAAAAGCGGAAGTTGTTTTAGACGATTTACGCTTAAACTTAACTAATATTTTAGCCACAAAAATGGTGGCGAAACCCATCGAAAAGCTCTTTTCAGACGAGGATTTCATCAAAGAATACCTGTTTAAACTGGCCGAGCAATTAAGCCGCTCCCCGCTTTCATTAAGTTTAAGCCTTTCGGCAGATGCGCAGGAAAAATGGCAAGCGCAATTGAATAAGCATTTTCCTGGCCTAACGATTAAGCTCGGTGCAGATGAGCAGGAAATTAAAATTCTTAATGAAGTCGAGGGTTTTCATTTTTCTATCGGTGAAAAGCAATTAAAAAACCTCTTCTACTCCTACCTCGATCAAAGCCTGCAAGAGCGCTTAAAGCATGAGTAATTATTACTACATACTAAGTTCATTACCGCAATTAAAGCTCGATAAGTCCTTGCCTGAAGATGATTTGGATGAGGCTTGGCGCTTAATTCAACGCAATGCCACGGCCGAAGATTTAAAAGAAATCGCCTGGTTTTGGCAACGAAATGATCTATACAATTTGCTGGAAACTTGGCAACACCGCTTTCTCAACTATCCTTTACGCCCCTTGCGTAAACCTTACTCAATAAAAACTGAGGACATACTCGCGAGTGAAAAGGATGTAGATATCCTGCCTCCACTTTGGCGCGAATTCTATTTAGAGCATAAAGAGGAAATGATCCATTGGACGGCCAATGAAATGGATAGTCACGCCTTAAACTATTATTTCGATCAACTTGCCCTCAAAGCCGACCCATTTATAAGCAAACTATTCGCCTTTGAAAGAGAAGTTCGCAGTTTAATGGCTACTTTCAATACTAGCCTTTATTCTTTTGCAAATAAAGAGATTAGATACGGATCAAGGCCTTTACATCAACAGCTTTTAAAAGGAAAAGCATCTCTAAGTGAAAAGCAAAAATTAGATCAACCCTTTCTCCAGCCTTTACTTAATGCCCTGGGCACTAAAGATCCGCAAGCCATTACCAATGCCGTGCATCAGGTGCTATGGGATAAAGCCGATGCACTCGCTTCCGCGCATTATTTTGATCGCTTAGCCTTGCTAAATTATTGTAGTAAACTCTTTTTGATATACCGACGTGAACAGCTTTCTGCTAATAAGCAAAAACCTTTTTTAGGGGATTTATTAGAGGAAGCGCTTAAAAATATCAATCACCATGACTAAAGGGAAAATTAAAGCCATTGTCAGTAATCTCCTAGAAATTGAATTCTACGGAGAAGTGATGCAAAATGAAATCTGCTTTGTCACTTTGGGGGATAAATCACTAATGGCGGAAGTTATTAAAATCCGTAATCAAAGGGCTTATGCTCAGCTATTTGAGCTTAGCACTTCGCTTAAACTCGACGATGAAGTTTTGTTTAGTGGTGAGCTGCTGCAAGTGGATCTCGGTCCGGGAATACTGTCTAAAAACTTTGATGGTCTGCAAAACGACCTCGATGCTATGAAAGGTACTTTTATCGAGACTGGCCAGAAAAATGTCAGTATCGATTTTGATGCCGTCTATACCTTTACGCCCCTACAAGAAGTGGGCGCTCAAGTACAAGCAGCTGATTGGCTGGGTGAAGTACCCGAAAACTGGATTGCGCATAAAATAATGGTGCCTTTTAAATTAAAAGGAACCTTCGAATTAGTGAAAATCGCCCCCGCGGGTGATTATAAAGTGAGCGAGGAAATAGCGCAACTAAAAGGCAAAGATGGCGAAATAGTTTCGGTGACTATGGCGCAAAAATGGCCCGTTAAATGGGCTTTAAAAAGCTACCGCGAAAAATTTAGACCTTCCAAAATATTCCAGACGGGACTGCGGGTAATGGATACCTTAAACCCAATGGCAGAAGGCGGTACGGGTTATATTCCGGGCGCCTTTGGAACCGGTAAAACCGTGCTTCAGCAAGCGATTGCTAAGAACAATCAAGCCGATATGGTAATTCTCGTTGCCTGCGGTGAGCGTGCCAATGAGGTGGTAGAAATCTTCCACACTTTCCCCCAATTGGAAGACTTGAAAACGGGTCGTAAGCTCAAAGAAAAAACCACCATTATTTGCAATACCTCCAATATGCCAGTTGCAGCCCGCGAGGCCTCGGTTTATGTGGGAATGACCATAGCCGAGTACTACCGCAATATGGGCTTAAAAGTTTTATTGCTGGCCGATAGCACTTCACGCTGGGCTCAAGCTTTACGCGAGATGAGCAATCGCATGGAGGAACTACCCGGCACCGATGCCTTCCCAGTAGAATTACCTGCCGTTATAGCCAATTTTTATGGCCGTGCGGGCGAAGTGGCCCTGCATAATGATAGTCGTGGCTCCGTTACTTTTTTAGGCACCGTATCCCCTGCTGGTGGAAACTTTAAGGAGCCCGTAACCGAATCTACCGCTAAGGTAGCGCGCTGCTTTTATGCGCTTTCGCAGAAGCGTGCTGACGCCAAGCGCTATCCCGCAATAGATCCGATTAATTCCTATTCACGCTATTTAGATTACGAAGAATTTCAAGCCGAAACAGAAAGCATTTTTGGCGCTAATTGGATTGAAAAGGTCAAAAAAATGAAAGACCTTTTACAACGTGGTATTGAAGCACGCGATCAGATTAGCATTTTAGGCGACGACTCCGTTCCTCTTGATTATCACCTCGATTTTTGGCGCAGCGAATTGCTTGACTTTGCCATAATTCAGCAAGATTCTTTCGATGATATTGATATGAACAGTCCTCTCGCACGTCAACAAAGTATGGTAAATCTCGCGCTCAATATCTGCGAATATACTGGCGACTTTGAGGATTTCAACCAGGTAAGCACCTTTTATAAAAAACTCATCAACACTTTTAAGCAATTGAATTACAGTGCTTTTGAGAGCGATGAATATGAAAAATACGCCCAAGAACTAAAAGCCACCATCGCCTAAAACGAATCGTATGGAAATTCAAGCTTTTCAAGCCATTTATACCGAAATAACGGCCCTCACCAAGGCTACTTGTACGCTCAAAGCCAAAGGCATCACTTACGATGAACTGGCCTGGGTGGATGGTAGAAATGCCCAAGTAATTAAAATTGAAGGCGAATTGGTAACCCTACAGGTTTTTTCAGGCACGGAAGGAATTGGTACCGCCGCCAAGGTGATTTTCGCGGGTAAACCGCCATCACTGGCTTTAAGCCCCGCTTTGGGCGGAAGGTATTTCAATGCTTTTGGACAGGCCATCGATGGTTTATCGCAGCCACAGGGCAAAGAGGTTAATATTAAAGGGCTAACCGTAAATCCTGTGCGGCGGCAGCTCCCCTCCGAAATGCTTTCCACCGGAATTGCGGGTATTGACTTGAATAACACCTTAGTAACGGGACAGAAAATTCCCTTTTTCGCCGATCCCGATCAGCCTTTTAATCGCATTTTAGCGGAAGTAGCGCTTAGAGCCGATTCGGATCGTATTGTGTTGGGCGCCATGGGTATCAGTCACGACGATTACATAATGTTTCGCAATAGCTTTAAAGAAAGAGGCGCCAGCGATAAAATTGTAAGTTTCATCAATACTTCCGAAGATCCACCCCTTGAACGGCTCCTCATTCCCGATCAGGCCACCGCAACAGCTGAATATTTCGCCTTCGAGAAAAAGGAAAAAGTACTCGTTCTACTAAGCGATATGACGCTTTACGCGGATGCCTTAGCTATTGTTTCCAATAAAATGGACCAAATTCCTAGTAAGGATGCCATGCCCGGCTCGCTCTACAGCGATTTAGCCCGTATTTACGAGAAGGCCGTACAATTTCCAGAAGGCGGTTCCATTACCATTATTGCTGTTACCACTCTAAATGATGGCGATATTACCCATGCCATTCCCGATAATACCGGTTATATCACGGAAGGTCAGCTTTATTTAAAACGCGACACCGATACAGGCTTAACCATTATCGATCCTTTTCGTAGCCTATCGCGCTTAAAGCAGAATGTGATTGGTAAGAAAACACGAGCCGATCATCCCCAATTAATGAATGCCTTAGTGCGCTTGTATGCCGATGCGTCTGAAGGGAGCTCTAAGCAAGAGAATGGCTTTGACCTTAATGACTTTGATGTGCGCTCCCTTGCCTTCGCGAAAGATTATGTGCGTGAATTACTTGACGTGCGCTTAAATATTGATAGTGAAAGCATGCTGAATATTGGTTGGAAGCTTTTAGCCAAGCACTTTAAAGTATTTGAGCTAGGTATTAAGCAAGAGTTTATTGATAAATACTGGCCGGGAGAAAAAGACTAAAAATGCTAGAGAAGTTCGCCTATAATAAAAGTACCATTCAAGATTTTCAGCGTCAGCTAAAAGTCCGTCGCGCTGCTTTGCCCGTTTTACTGCGCAAGGAAACGGCTTTGCGTAAGGTAATAGCAGAACTGAAAATAGAAATAAGCGCTAAAAAAGAAGATTTTGAGGCTTTGGAAAAGCGACTGAAAAACTTCGAATCCATTTGGAATGAGTTTCCCCCCATTGTAAAGGTGAAAGACTTAGAACTTAAGACCGAAAACATTGCGGGCACTAAAGTAAAGAGCCTGCAAAAGGTAAGTTTTGAAAAGCTTGATTTAAAGCTCCTTTATGAGCCCGCTTGGCTTCCCGCCGCTACCGAGGCTTTGATGGAATACACGAAAGCCTATTTATTCCTTCAAAACTTTGAAGAAAAATTAGCGACTTTGGAATTAGCACGCAAAAAAACTACCCAAAAGGTAAACCTATATGAAAAGCTGCAAATTCCCGCTTATAACGAAGCTATTCGTCGCATAAAAAGGTTTTTAGAAGACAAAGAGAATATTGCCACGGCCGCGAAAAAAATTGCCAAAAACAAAAAACTGAGTCGCCATGAAAGCTAGGATGAAAAAAATAGAAATCCTCTGCCCTCAAACAACGGTAAAGCCTTTGTTAAATGAACTACGGGAGCTGGAATGCCTGCATTTTGAAGCCTTAGAAGAAGATATCAAGTTCTTGGACAACCCAGACTATAAACTCTTTCATGGCGCTTATCAACTGGCTGCTAAAAATCAGGCGGAAAGTCCTACCACCCTTACGGGAGATGCGCAAGAAATAAACCTAACGGAGCATACAAAGCAAATTATCGCCTTAGAAGAAGAGCTTAAAAACCTAAACAGCCAGCTAAAGAAGAACAGCCAGAAACTTTTTTTAAAGGGTATTTGGGGTGACTATGACCTAAGTAAATGGACAAAATTAGAGGCTGTCGGTATGAAGCTCAAGTTCTTCCGCTTAGCTAAGAGTCAGTTTAAAAAGCTCAATACCGCAGAGGCACAGCCCATTCTTATTAAGGAAGAAGAGGAACACTACTATTTTGCCCGCATTATTTCCGAAGAGGAAGTGGATACTTTTGCCAGTGAAGCCTTGCCAATGCCCCTTGAAAGCATCGCTGATTTAGAGCAGGAAAAAGCGCAATTAAATGCCCATCTAGCGAAAGCGCAGAACGAAATAAAAGCGGCCAGTTTATACCTCGCCGACTTGGAAAAGCAAACCCTTACTTTACAAGACAAGCTCAAGGAAGAGCGGATTTTAGAGTCTAGTTATCCTTTAGAAAAGCTAAACACAAAACACCTTAAGTGCTGGTTTAATGAGCTTAATGAAGATCTAGTTCAACAAAAACTTAATGAATATTACTGTGCCTATAAAATCAGCTCGCCCAGCAGTAGCGACCCTGTGCCGGTATTATTAAGCAATAATAAGTTCAATAAATTATTCGAGCCGATTACTGAAATTTTTCAATTGCCACATTATTTCGAATTCGACCTTACGCCCTTTATTGCCGTCTTTTACCCCATTCTATTCGCCTACTGTTTAGGCGACGCGGGCTATGGATTTATAGTAAGTGCCGTGGCCATTTTCGGATATTTCAGCTTCTTTAAAAAACAAAGAGGTTTAGCGCTACTTACCTTAGTTTTAGGACTCAGCACCTTGGTAATGGGCTTTATAAAATCGGGTAGTCTTTTTGGCATCCCTTTATTGGAAAGCAGCTCTCTGCCTTGGGTTCGTAGCCTTTCTAACTTAGTGCTAATTCCCGATAATAGCGACTATTTCTTTAATGCCTTTAATGTGGCCTTATTAATAGGTTTGCTGCAAATTTTGGTAGGGATAATCATTGCTATTGTAAAAACCTGGACCTACAAGGGCTTTCTGCCCGCGCTGGCGCAGATGGGTAAACTGATCATTGTGATTAGCAGTGTTAGCCTTTTCCTAGAAGACACTTTATTGCTTACTGAAAGTATGATGCTCTTCTTGAAATTAGGCCTGGCCGCAGGAATTGCCATGGTAATGCTCTTTCACGATATGTCACAACATTTATTCAGTCGACTGGGATCTAGCGTTTTACCACTCTTTTTCATCTTTACTGGTCTGCTGGGCGATGTGCTTTCCTACGTACGACTCTTTGCTTTGGGAGTAACTTCGGGTGTACTTGGCTTGGTGGTCAACCAAATTGGCACCGATATGATGGGCGATTCTTGGTACTCCTATGTTGGCGCGATTGCCTTCCTCATTTTTGGTCACAGTCTCAATTTAGCCTTAGCCGTTTTAGGATCTTTCATTCATCCTTTGCGTCTCACTTTTGTAGAATTTTATAATAATGCCCAATTCGAAGGGGGCGGAAAAGCCTTTGAAGCTTTTACTAAATCAATTAAAATCAATTAATTATGGAATCTGTAAATCTAGCTCTAATCTTAGCCTTTGTTGGTTTTGGTATTTTAATTTCCCTTTCGGGGATAGGTAGTATAATGGGAACGGCTGCCGGAGCGATGGCAACGGTGGGAGCGGTAAAAAAACGTCCCGAATCATTTGGTTCCTTCATTGTACTAAGTGCTTTGCCAGGAACCCAAGGTTTATACGGTTTTGCAGGATTCTTTATTCTGCAAGAATTTATTGGTCCGGAAATTAGCATTTTACAAGGTGCGGGTATTTTAGGCGCCGGTATCGCTTTAGGCTTAGCGGGATTATTGTCGGGGATTTACCAAGGCAAGGTCTGCGCCAGTGGTATTGATGCCATCGGTAGCGGTAATGATGTTTTTGGAAGAACCCTAATTTTAGCGGTTTTCCCTGAGTTATACGCTATCATTGCCTTTGCCGCGCTATTCTTAATCCGAGGTATTCTATAATCATGCAAGCCTTACCCTTTAAATCTATCTTAGTGGCTTTGGATGGCGGCAGTATAGACCAGAAAGTCTTGGCCTATTTAGCCTTCTTACATCGCAGCCTGGATTTTAAAAAGATCTACTTTCTTCATGTGGAGCATAATCTCGAATTACCGAGTTCTATTCAAGAAGAGTACGCCGATTTACTTGCACCCATCGATGAAAA
>Ga0075467_10002497_pt1 | contig 14493 bp, 13 predicted proteins | sample DEB08_DNA_9_FD_75067 | JGI IMG/M metagenome (GOLD analysis project Ga0075467, IMG submission 75067) | Aqueous microbial communities from the Delaware River and Bay under freshwater to marine salinity gradient to study organic matter... | ecosystem: Environmental > Aquatic > Marine > Coastal ...
CTGCGATAGTCATATCCGTGCTGGGACTTGCCATCCTTGCTGCGGGGGCAATCCCGTATACGGCTGAAACCGTGATATCCGATCTATACCATGCACCTGACGCGGCCGCCGAACTGATGCCTGCTCTGACTGCGTACGTAGTCGTGGCGCAGCCGTGACGTACTTGTCCCATAATGCTTCCTTCCATTCCAAAGAATAGATCGCACCATCAAACCATGGGATCAAACACCTAGCATTGAAGGGCTTTCGAGCCTTTGAAAGCACCGAAACACCTCAGTGAAATCACTTACCCTGATCCAAGAACGCGCGGGCTTGATCTTGGCTTTCGAAAATATGTGGGCGTTCTTGTGCAACTTGTGCAAATACCTGACCCAGTTTCATGCGCATAAACGCGGACCCGGAATAGCGCGTGACGGTGTTGTAATATCGATGGTCAAGATCTGCGACCATGCATGCCCAGTCTTTGGTCAAATCCTCTTCGATCCGAAACGCATCGTAGTTCACGACCACGTCCACCCGTGCAGAGAGCGTCTTGCACTTTTCGGCGACCAACTGCCCGACAAGATCAATATCCTCGTGCGAGCGCACGCGCATTTTTTCGAAGTTCAGAAACAACCGATCACCGTCTGGGCTGACTGCAATCCGGTCAGGCAAGTCGAGGTGGAGCAAGTCGACGCGCAAATCCATTTCCTCGGCTCTGAACAAGCGTGCATCCATAAGCGCGATCTCTTCCATGATCGGTGGTGTCTCCATCAGGTCAAGGATGTTGCTTTGCAGATCAACCCCGGGTGCGATCTCTGTCAGTTGCAACCCTTTCGGGGTCAACTCGAACACGCAGCGCTCAGTGACATAGAGCACTGGTTGACGCAAACGCGCAGCACGCGCGCCAGCAAAGGTGATCTGTTCAACCTCGGATAGGAACTTGCGCGCGCGTCCTTCCTGTCGGACTTCGACGCCATCATCGCTGATTGCGACGTCCAGCCCACCCGCCGTGAACGTACCCGCAAAGACCACCGCGCGCGCATTCTGCGAGATGTTGATGAACCCGCCTGCCCCTGCCAGCCGCGTTCCAAAGCGCGAGACGTTGACGTTCCCAACAGCATCCGCCTGCGCAAGACCAAGGCACGCCATGTCGAGCCCGCCGCCATCGTAAAAATCAAACTGATTATTCTGCGGGATGACAGCGTCGACATTCACCGCCGCGCCAAAATCCAACCCCGAGGCGGGCTGCCCGCCAATTATGCCAGGTTCAGCTGTCAAAGTCAGGTGGTCAAGCAGGCTCTCTTCAGCCGCAACAGCCGCAACACCTTCCGGCATACCGATCCCCAAATTGACGACACCGTTGATCGGAAGCTCGAACGCACAGCGCCGCGCAATCACCTTACGCGCATCAAGTGGCATCGGCGCAATCTCGCCTTCGGGGGGGCTAATACGGTTGGTGAACGCCTGCGAGAAGGCGGTTTTATACGTTTGCAGATGATTTTCGGGGCGTGCCACAACCACCGCATCAACCAGGATGCCGGGAATGATGACATCACGTGCTGGCAGGGACCCTGCCCTTGCCAGACGTTCCACCTGCACAATCACGACACCGCCAGCGTTCTTGACTGCCATCGCCTGAGCCAGATTATCAAGGATCAGCGCCTCGCGTTCCATGGTGATATTGCCCGCCTCATCTGCTGTGGTGCCACGCAGCAAGGCAACGGTGATCCGCGGCGCGGGGTAGAACAGAACCTCCTCGCCGTTCACTTCCATCAAGATGACTTGGTGATCGGTGCTGATCTCGTTGATCCGCCCACCGTCTTGGCGCGGATCAACGAAGGTCTCCAGTCCGACCTTTGACAGCATACCCGGCTTGCCCGCTGCAATATCGCGGAATAGCTGACTGATGCAGCCCTGAGGCAGGTTCCAACCCTCGATCTTTCCAGCCGTCGCGAGCGCTGCAACTTTAGGGATCAGCCCCCAATGCCCACCAACAACACGCTTCAGAAGGCCATCATGCCCGAGCCGGTTCAGCCCGCGTTTGTCCCCATCGCCTTGGCCCGCGGCAAACACGAGCGACAGATCGCGTGGTGTGCCGGTTTCAAGGAACCTTGTTTCGATTGCGGCGAGCAACTCGTCAGGCACCCCAATTCCGACAAAGCCCGACGTGGTCAGTGTGTCGTCGTCATTGATCAGTGCGGCCGCATCAGCAGCGGAAATAACCTTGCGCTTCATTGGTCTATCCTCAGGCCGCGATTGGCTGTCGTGTTTAGCAAGGGGCGGCGATCATAGGATAGAGGTGCACACAATGCTTTCAGCCAATCGAGAAGCGCGCGCACCGGTTTAGCCTTAGTACCCTTGCGACATATCGCCTGATAAACAACCGTTTCATCCAGCGGAGTGTCGACCCAGACAAGCGTCCCGTCGTTCAGATGCTTTCGCACGATGACTTCGGTGGTAAGCATCAGCCCAAACCCCATCAGAGCTGCTTCCATTTCGTACCTTGCATCGCCAGGATCGACGATCCGCATCACTTCTGGATCAAAACCCGCGAGTCGCGCGAATTCGTGCAACTCGGCTTCCTTGAATCCATGTTCGGCGACCCACGGCAATGTGTACAGGTCCAACTTTCCGCCGCTCAGTAAACTCGGGGCGGCGCAAATTATTACCGGTGTCTCCAGCAGCGGCTGCGCATCGTACCCTTCCCAGGTGGCTCCCTTACGAAAGCCACGAATGGCAATATCAAAATTGTCGAGGTCGATAGGACTTTGGTTGCCATCGGGAACAAATGAGACCTGAGTCTTGGGGTTCTGTGACCAGAAATCGCTGAGGTTCGGCAAAATGACAGAATTGACAAAATAATGGGTCGTGGAAACCCGGACTCCGTGATCTTCTTGCATTTTTTGGACCTCGGCAACGCCACTTGAAATCAAGGCAAATGCCTCGCGGAGTGACAGGCCCAGATGACGTCCCGCCTCGGTTAGCACCAATCCTCGTCCTTCGCGTTGCACCAATTGCGCACCGAGTTCGACCTCAAGCTTGCGCACCTGCTGTGCGATTGCGGCAGGTGTAACATTGAGCGTTCTAGCTGCGGCAGAATACCCCTGCAGCCGCGCCGTTGCCTCAAAGGCACGAAGCGTCGTCAGGGCGGGAAGGTGGCGCCAGTCTACATCGGTCATATGATAGCCTTGCTTAAAGAACAGGAAAAATTCCTAACTACGTGAAAGCCCGTATTCAGTTTAATACTAACCGAATAGCGCAGTTGTCGACAGAGGCTTGCGAGACTCAACATGCAACTAGAGATGATGCGACCATCGCGCCTGTCTGGCGCTTCAGAAATCAAAGGAAATCAGGATGCCCAAGTTCATTGTTGAAAGAAATATTCCAGGTGCTGAAAAACTTACCGCCGACCAGCTTTGCGACATTTCGCTAAAATCCAATGCGGTTGTAGATGGGCTAGGTGTGCCGTACGTTTGGCACCACACATATGCGGCGGGCGACAAGCTTTACTGCGTGCATGAGGCCGACAATGCAGAGGCCATCTATCGCCATGCGAAAGAAGGTGGCTTTCCTGCTGATCTTGTTGCCGAGATCAAGAACACTTTTGGGCCGGAAACAGCAAATCGCTCAGCATAGTCTGGCCCAAGGTGGGAACCGAAAAGTCGCGGTTCCCACACAAATGAGCGCAAAATTGAAGGTTTTGCTGCTAATGCGTGAGGACCTATCTGGTCAGCGGGTGAAAATTGTTCTCCCTTGAGCAGGGTACGCCATGAAACACCGATAAAATTTGTTGGAACCAGAATGCTGTTCTCCCAAAATTGACTCGAATGCCCAAAACCGAGGTCTTTCAACAAAATAGGCCCGGAACGGACGTCAGGAGAACAGCATTCGTTTGACTTTGGTCAATCGGAGAATACCCATTCCTCTGTATACATAATGGAAAGGTACTAGTTTTAGCGGTTCGCATTGGGATAGGCATTCGAGGAGTAAGGGCCATGCGGAGATTATTACTGAATAAGTTCGCAGGCAGCTTTGCGACATTCTTCTTTCTGGCGGGTGTCGTTCCGGTCGCAGCAGAAACGTTGACGGGTTCGACTGTCGAGAGCAGAGTATTGCTAGGGTTCAAGGTTAATGATGATGCTATAGGTGACATGCTTCCGGAAGAATGGATGACTGTAACACTGCCGCAGGGACCTGTAGGCGGGTCGAACCTGATCATTGCTTTGATAGATCGGCATGTGATCTTGGATGCCGACGGACAACCAGCAGATACCTCATCTGGCCCGACCGTGGCCTTTCTTGCCTATGGGCGGAACGATAGTGTTGAAGGAGTGCGAGGTTTTGTAACGTTGGTTTACGAGGAACATCCCTTGGTCAACCCATACAGCAATTCGGTTGCAGCGGACATCAACAGGATAGCTGGCTATATAGATGCTGGGGGCGGTGCGCGCACGCAATCCGAAATCTGGACGGTTAAGCCGGAAGGCGGTGGTGATCTATCTTTTGATCTCGACTACAAAGTTGGCGGCTTCAACTGGTCAACTGGTAGCGAGAGCAGGCCGTATTCGGCGGTGAATCCAGACTTCTTTCGCATCTACCGCTATGATCAGCTGGCAGGTTTGGCTATGAATGTTGCGATGGGGCGCGAGCTTAACGGGACGGCCAGCTTCTCTTCTACAGTTCCCGATCTGGCCAAACTGTTTGACGGAAGCGAAGAGCTGGTCGCCATCGTGTCGATACCAACTTATCTGCGCGAAATTTACTTGCCTTGAAAATCGAGAGAATTCGCCCAACGATGAGCGAGTAGCGCAGGTAAAAGCGGCTATTGGTGCTTCGAATGATAAAATGGCGGCGCTCAGCCCAAAGCGGAATTAACGCACCCGTCAATACGCTTCCTGATTGCGCTACATCAATGCCTTACATGGGAACCACTGCAGTGGTTCCCACAGGTCGTTCTCCAAGAGCCGCTTGAACGTTGCAATGTTGGGAGCGCACTAGTTTTTTGGGGGGCAATATGCGCATAGTTTTGATCGCTACTATATTGAGTTTTTTGGGAATATCGGTCGCAGAACGAGTCCACGCTCAGGTTAGTTTTTCGGATCGGTTTGCTGAAGGAACTTCTGCTGCGGTCATCGCGCATCGCAGCGCAATTATGGGTGACTTCCCCGAGAATACGTTGGGCTGGATTGGATACGCAATCGAACGCGGCGTCGACGTAATTCACATCAACCCGCAACTGACAGCAGACGACAACTACATCCTGATGCACGACAATACGCTCAATAGGATGACAAACGTAGAACGCGTATATCCGAACGGCCCGCCCAGCGGACCAACTCGCGAACAACGAGGTGGCCGCGACTACGTTCGTGACTATACCTTGGAAGAGATCAAGAGACTTCAGATCATGGGTCCGGAAGATGGCCCCGCAAGTGAGGTGTCAAGTCTTGATGAAGCCATTGAATTCATTGACGGCAGGATTCTGGTGCTGCTTGGTCTCAAATCCTATGAAGTTGAGAGCCTCGCACGGGCGTTAGGTCGACACGATACCCGCAATCTGATGTTCTCTGAACTTTACTATCCAGGCACTGACCAAACCAAACTCAGAAACCTTGCGGACATGTCGGGTGTCGGTGTTTCAATTAGTCCCTATGCCTCCAGCGATTATCTGACCGACCTAGAGGACATCTACAGCCAGCTTGGACCGACACTAAAATCATACTGGGTTGACAAGAGTGGTCTGTCTTCTGAACTCATTGCTAGGATGAACCAACTCGGCCTTTTCGTAATTTATAGCGGCTGGGACGGGCCGGAGGACTATGCCATTACTGAGAAGGGAGACCCGCTGCCGTGGCGGATCATCTTGGACCAAGGCCTAGCTGCGGCTACTGATCAGCCCGATTTGGTGCTCGAAATTCTTGGGCGGTAGCCCTAGCTGTAGTGTCCGCTTTGGTCCGTCAGTAACTAAGGTCAGGGGAAATTCTGACATCAGACTGATCCGGCAACCAGCATAAGCCGACACGCACCGATCACCTCGAAACACCACCCTAGGCATCGGCCATCACCTAGGAGCGAAGAGCCTCTGCTACTTCTGGATGCTAGCCAGATATTCGGTTAGAGCGAGAACCCGGAAGCGAACAAATACTTCCGCTTCTTCTGCTCGGAAGTCCGGATTGGCGTTCTCACTACCTCTGAACGCGTAGCGCTGTCCCCAAATAGGCATTTCGCTTGATCCATGTGGCCCAGAGGTCATCGTCCCGTCAATTGTGGAGTAAACTTTCGTAATGGGAAACACGCCGCCATTACTATCAGATAGGACAGTTAGATCGGGAATGGAGCCCATCAGGTAGCCGACCATTGGTCCTCCACCGGTTCCGTCTGCACCATGACATGCAGCGCAACTGTTCATGTATTCTGCTTCACCCACCGACTGAGCAAAAGATAGGGCTGGGGCGAATGCCAGAATGACTGTTGCAACAAAATACTTGAGCCGCATGAGATATCCTCCATAAGCATAAAAATATCCCAATCAGTTGTCCAAAAAGTTCTAGGCATAGTTGATATTTATCAAAGATCATTTGTTCTAGAAAATGGCACGTCCATTAAGTGACGCTTAGTCAGATTATCAACGTCCAGGCTGCGCATTGAATGAGAGCTTTGTCCCTGCGGTTTCAGCGGATCGCTGAAACACAGGCTTCAAAGCCCTCTGCTTTAAGTCCATAGAACAGGTGCTGGCTCATCGCGCCCGCCTCAAAACCTACCCGCTCAATCGGATTTGGAAACGTGCCAAAGCACTCAGCGATGTCGCTGACCTCGCGTGACCGCTCACGCTCAAGTAGCGGGGTTCCCTAGCCATCAACAATGCAAAGCGCACAGGATCACAGCGATACGTCTAATCCGGCAAACTATTCCATCTTCTATCTCCCTTGTTCAAAATCATCCTGTGATCTTGTCGGGAGCGCGACCCCACAACAAAGGGCGGCCCGATTACGCATGCTATGAGCCGGAAGCGGCATCTGGTCCAGTGACCCCCGCACTGCCTTGCCGATCACGTCTGTTGATACATTTGACCAAGGCTTGTCCGCCATCGCTATGGTCGCACTCTTCCTAAATTGGCGTCCTCAGGCTGTCGGGATCCAGATCAATCCAGATGCCGTTGATATTGACGGTGCACTGCTCGCCGCAATGAAACACATGGTAAGTGAAATAGCCGTGCGGCTTGCGCTCCGCCTTACCGAGCCCAATGTAATCCTGCGCAATGTCTGCCGATACCTGATTAAATCGTCCATGCGGCGAGATTTTCTGGCAGCCGGCCATCAGAACCGTCTGGCTTGGAATAGCGGGTGCCAATCCGTTTTTTCGAATCGCGATGGGTTGCGCTTCTGGGTGGGTCAGAAGGTACCGGCGATCCAGCCGGACTGTGCCGACATGCACCACTTTAAGAAAGCGACCGTCCTGTGTCTTGACCGGATCTCCCCGGCGCAACACTTCGACGGGGACATGCCCGAATGCGGTTGCCACGCGCGCTCCGGCGCCAAAACCGGGCAAAGACCACGTCTTTTCGGGCACAGTCGACGGCTTCTTAGGAGGGGCTTCTACCGAACCACATTGCGCTGCGATCTTTCGCAGCAAACTGGATTCCTGAACATCAATATTCTGCATCTTAACACACTACCAATTACTAAACGCCGTACACAGAACGGCGGACTTTAAAAATTGACGCAATCACCTTTTCACGCGACCACACCGGAAAAACATAACTTCCAACTCTTAATCTAATGCTGGAAAATGTCGCAACGTTGACGAAAAAAGTTCATTATCTCAGATAATCTGTTGCCTATCTTGGTGCGATACACACATTTGCCCCGCGATTGTTTCGCGATTTGCCAGTAAAAAGGTTTACGCGCGGTAATCTACAGTTCCAGTTGGAATTCGCCCCCATACAAGGTGAATCACTCTTGCGCGATTCATCAGTGGCAAAAGGACGCGCAGCAACTGCCACTCTCATTCAGTCGCCAGAACGCACGATCATCGGGCCATCTGACTACAGCGATCCCTTCGTTAAAGTTCGCCACCCGCAGAGCCTTCCAACCCCTTTCAGTGTCGGAAACCTCGTGGCAAAAGCGCGGTCATGATCCCGCGCTAACGCAAAGATCGCACAGTTTCTCATCTCTTCCGATGACACGCCATCACAAGTTCAGCTAAAGTGCTGAAATGGATATTGTTATCGTAACAACAATTGTTGCGTCTCTCTTCTTGATAATCGGGATAGCGGAGCCTTTGGCGGCGCGTGTCAGGCTTCCTTACAGCGTGATTCTCGCGTTGTTGGGAATATTGATTGGCTTGGGCGCAATCTTCTTTTTACGTACTGATCTGACTGATGCATTAAACCCCGTTGCAGCAGCAATCGTCGGGCTGCCCATCCGGTCAAATGTCTTTCTTTATATCTTCCTTCCGACACTGTTGTTTCAGGCCACATTGGGGATGAACCTGCGTCAGATGTTGGACGATTGGGTCCCGATCTTGGTTTTGGCCGTGGTCGCGGTGGTCGTCGCTACGCTAACGGTCGGATATGCGCTTAGTTGGGTCAGCACGTTGCCACTCGCCGCCTGTCTGTTGATCGGTGCAATCGTGTCTACGACCGACCCATCTGCGGTGGTCAGCATCTTTCGCTCGATCTCTGCCCCGCGCAGATTGGCGCGCATTATCGAAGGTGAAAGCTTGCTGAATGACGCAGCAGCTGTCGCTTTATTCGGCCTGTTCATGGGTTTTGTCATGCTTGGGGTACCGGACCCCACATTCAGTGACGCAATCGGCCGCTTTCCTTTGCTTATCGCAGGTGGCGCATTTGGTGGTTGGCTCACAGCGCGGATTGCAATTTGGATCATGGCAGCCTTCGGGCGGTATGAACTTGCGCAAATCTCCATCTCGGTTTCGTTGCCGTATCTTGCCTATATCATCGCCGAACAAAGCATCGGTGCGTCAGGGGTTATTGCTGTTGTCTCTGCCGGACTGACGTTGAATTTGACCGGACCACGCCGCTTGCCTCCGTCAGCTTGGGCAAATCTGCGTGAAGTTTGGGACCTGCTTGCGCACTGGGCTGGCGCGTTAATCTTTATTCTGGCGGCTCTTTTGATACCCCGGCTTTTGGAAGAGGTCCGGCCATCGGATGTACTCTTGCTTGGCGTTGTAATTCTGGCAGCAATCGCCGCACGAATTGCGATCCTATTCGGGCTCTTGCCGCTTCTCACAGCGCTACGTTTGTCACCACCTGTAGATCGGCCATACCGTGTTGCGATCTTATGGGGCGGGCTGCGTGGCGCGGTCACATTGGCGCTAGCTCTTGCCGTGACCGAAAGCACACAAGTCCTGATCGAAGTTAAACGCGTTGTCGGCATCTTGGCCACTGGCTTCACACTTTTCACGCTGATGGCACAGGGTACAACACTGCGCTTTGTCATCTCGAAACTGGGATTGGACAAACTGTCACCGCTGGACGAAGCACTCTCACGTCAAGTCGTCGCAGTTGCGCTGCAAACCGTGCGTGAAAATGTGGCCCGCACAGCGGAAAATTACGACCTAACCCATGAAATTGTCAGGTCTGAAGCCAAGCAATTCGGAGACCGGCTTGAGAAAGCCGTAACAGCCGCCGAGGAAAGCGTCGAAATTCTTGATCGTGACCGGATTACCCTTGGGCTTATCTCTCTGGCTGGTGCAGAGCGCGACACAATCCTCGAACGGATGCGAGAACGGACAATTTCTTCACGCATGAGCGAGAAAATCCTCGCTGATGCCGACAGGTTGATTGAAGCCGCCCGCATTGGGGGGCGCAGCGGCTATCGGGACGCCGCCAATCGGAGCGTCAAATACGACCGTTCCTTCCGGCTAGCTGTCTTTCTGCACAATCGACTTCGGTTGTCGAAGCCGCTTAGCAACATGACTGCGGACAGGTTCGAGCTTTTATTGTCCCAGCGGCTTATCTTGCGTGATCTCGACGGCTTTATTGCAGGTCGCATCCGGCGTATTCATGGCCGCCGTGTTGCCGAACTTTTGCAGGAATTGCTAAACAGACGGTCGGACTCAATCGAAGGCGCACTCGATAGCCTCAGATTGCAGTATCCTGGTTACGCCGAAGAACTGGAACGTCGGTTCATTCGACGCACCGCCCTGCGATTGGAAGAACGCGAATACACAATCACGCGAGAAGACGGCTTGATCGGCGACGAACTCTACACGGTTCTGATGCAAGGCGTTTCAGCCCAACGGGCATCCGCAGAAGGACGGCCACGGTTAGATATTGCACTGAAAGGTCCTGACTTGGTGCGCCAATTTCCGCTCTTTTCTGACCTCGACGACGCGGCCCTAAGGAAGTTGAGCAAGGTTCTGATCACGCGGCATGCAAACGTTGGCGAAGTTATCATGCGCAAAAGTAGCCAAGCTAAAAGTGTCTACTTCATCGCTTCCGGTGCCGTTGAACTAGAAGCAGCGGGTCAGACATGGCGGCTTGGGCGGGGTGAAATGTTCGGTCAATTGGCAATGTTGATGGAAAAACCACGACGCGCAGAAGTTCGGGTGGTTGGTCCATCGACCCTACTGGTCCTCGACGAGTCCCGCTTTCGCCGCCTACTGAAGCGAAGCAAGGGCATGCAAGCGTCCGTCAGACACAGCGCACAGAAACGCGGCATCGATCCATCGACCCTAGCGTTAGATTAAGAGGAACGGCCCATAAGCCGCAGTATTGTCTGCACAGCTAGCGGCAGAAGAGAATTACGCTGATGAATGAAAAACAGTTCATCAGGTGCAAGGAATAACTCAGACTATCCCAGATACTGTCCATAAAATGGACAGTATCTCAGATAACCGCTAAATAATATCAACCACCAGCGTTCTGGTTGTTGAGAGAGTTCTCAATCTTGTTTGCAAGGCCAGTTGCGCCGTTGCTTACGGCTGTGCCGACAGCAAGACCCAGAACAACGATCGCTGCAGTCAGAACTACAAAGTCTACTGTGACAGCGCCGTCTTCGTCGTTGCGGAAGTTTTTAATAAAGTTAAGCATTGTTGTCCCTCCTCAGGGTTCAAAAAAGTTTACTCGTTCCTCTCAGGCTTCAGAGCTCAAGTAGAATCAGCGATTTTCTGCCTAAAATAACGTTGTTGATAATAATAGTTGTGGCGTCATTTTGTAACCTATTTCTTTTAGGGTAATGAAAGAATCGGTTCTTTTTGCGTTAAGTATCTGTAAAAAAATGCGAATATATTCGGGTCCAAACCGCGTTTTTGGTTAAAAAACTACCTAGCTGGCCGCCATCAACCGCGGGTCTAGGTCAAATCACGCATCCCGACGGTCACACTATTGGGGCCGACGATACAAGAAAAATCTGGATGCGACTGCTCTGTGACTGTCAAAGCGAAGCCTCATGCGGATAGGTTTGGATCGTTCATGTTCTGCGCCAAGGCATAGATGCTTATCCAAATGGCAGGTATCAGAACAGCCATCAATCCATCGTTGAAATCGCTGGCATGAACCAATCCGGCCACCATTGTGAGGATCGGCAGCAAGATCACCACCGATGTCATCAGACATCCTCGTGGCAGCTCGAATCCTTGGACGTTTTCCGCCATCGCGAAGCGGTCGTTCATCGGCATCTGGTTCTGATCCATCTCGTTCTCTCCTGCTCGGTTCATCGGCGAACTTCACGGCGACCGCCAAATTCTTACTAGCTCGTTGAATGCGATTGTATCATGAAAACAGGCGCTGGATATCGTCCTTGTTTCCGACCCAATGGATCGGTCTGGCCAAGACCGTCAAGACTTTTTCGCCAAATGGCACTATCGACGTAGCACCTCTAGATTTGGAGGCTGAGATGTTGGTCCATGCAAGTCGAACACTGTTGTTTCCGGCTTTGACGACCTCGTGCAGGTCCAACCGTAGCCCTCATCACCTTGAAATACGAACGGAACACCGGTGATCTTCACACTAGCTGATCAGAAACCTGTCAATTTCAGCACCAAGCGCACCCCAGTCCGTAAACTCGCGCACGCCGTCGATCAAGTCAACTTGACGGTCGCCCAGAATCACATTTTGAACGACTTGGCTTTCAAAATATCCATAACTACTGGTGCGGACTGCACCCGCTGTTAGAACCTCCCGATCGGGTTCAAATCCGGTACGCATCTTCATTTCTGCCAGATAGTCCTGTGCGTCTTCCTGACCTTCGGGAAACGCGGCTTTCAGACTGACAGACACGAACAATGTCGGACAGGCCTTCAATGCGTCGCGACTTGCAGCAACAAAAACTTCAAAACCTTTCGGATGACGCCGCTCATGAACCGGCGCCGCCAGTATCACCTTGTCGATTCCGTCAAATGAAACGGAGCCAAGTTTGTCTTGGGTGTTGAAACGTCGTACCGCATGTCCAGCGGACGTCATCCGGTCCTCGATAAACTCAACAATCTTTCGTGTCTGTCCTTCAACGGTCTCATAGACAATCAGAATTTCCATGGTCGTCTCCTCGTTTACAGATATGAGCAGGTTTGCATCTGGCCATTGTAAACGACGCCGCACTACGCGGCTTTGCTCCAAGTCAATCTGAGTGTAGTTTTGCGCGCAGCCCAATTGCCACAATCGCCATCCAAACCAAAGCACGCAGGATCATTGCGCCAACTGTGCGCATCTCGTACGCACCACCGCGCAAGACGTGCACACCAAACGCAGCAAGAACAACGAGCGTCGCCGCCAAGATCGCAGCTGACAGCAAGAGACCCCAGCGGCGGCGCTTCAACAAACCGCCCCCTGCCACAACGTAGGCGACGCCTGCGAAGAAATTGAACCACAGCACAAAAGGGACCGCATCGCCGACTGCGGCTTCGGTGGCAGTGCCGCCAAACAACGCGAAACCACCTGCAAGAATGGACAGCTGACTTTGCAACCGCGAATTTGCCTCCAAATGTAGAGCTGACGTCGGTGCTTCAATGCACCCAAATCTCTTGGAGGGACAAGCAACTGCTGTTGCCTGCAGTGGGTCTGTTTGCTCTATGCGGTTTTTCGAGGCGCAGGTCACCTCTGCAACCTCGCCGGGGCAACAACACTCTGTGTAAATCAGCGTAAGAACGGCGTCATGTTTTTGATGTGACGCGCCACAAGCTGCTTTTGCTGTTTGCCTGTCGGTATATGCCGCGCAGGGTCAGGTGCATAGCTCAGCTTGGTGAGTTTCGGGAAGAGCCCAATGATTTCTTCCCTCGCATCAACATTTAGGGCCTTCAAAGCTTCCGGCCCAGTGAAAAGGCTTTCTGTTGAAGCGCCTTCCGCAAATATGATTTCATGCTTATCAAAGAGTAGGTGAAAATATTCGATATGTTCGACAGTCTCGTCAACGAAAATCCCTGGAAGATCCGTAAGCTTGATAGCTGAGACCAATACCTCAGATTTTCCGAACATCCGTGTCGCAATTTTTGATTGAACCAACATCCTATGCTGACGCGACACTAGGAGATCTCGCAAAGGCAGTCCGTTTCCGAGTGTGCCTTTACTTATCCGGACGGGATAGAGTTTTGGGTTATTCTCGAGATCAATCCGATCGAGACGCCTCTGCCCGATCCATCGCACGACTTCAGAATGATCATTGGCTGTAACGACTGCATCACCAACTGAAATCGCTTCAATGGCTCGCCAGCCTGTACCCGTCAGAACATCAGTCCCTTTGGTTAGGCAGATGACACCAGAGGCATTCGCTTCAAATGAGTTGGACAGTGTTGATTTGATTGCAGTGACGTTCTGACCGACCGCAAAAGTCGTGCCATTGAGCGCGTACAGTTGCCCAGAGCTACCTGTTCCCTCAAAAAGATAGTTAATACTGCCAGTATCGTTTCCACCACCGCCAATCGCAGCATCCCATTCAGCATTTGAGATCGTGCCGTTATTGTTAATGTCATCAACAGAGACCGTCACGGTCGTTGTATTGACCGACGTAACAGTCCAGGTCGATCCGCCCGATTTCACAACCGTAGCAAGGGTCCCTGGAGGAAATGTCAGACTGAGCAACGCCATGTCCGGGATCGTAGGCCTTGGTTAGTTCTGTGGCAATCAAAAGCTGATTGAAGATATGCATACCAGTGTGGCTTTTCCCGCCGAACCTAGGGTTCGTCAAAGGTCTATGAGGGAAATAGAATCGGGTTGGCTGGTACCTGCCTGCAAAGGTGCCCCGCCTCTGATTCCAGCACCAATGGGGACAAAGCAGTATAAACAATGTGGCGGACATTGCACCAATTGCGTCCAATCAGGCAACGTTTCAACCAAAGGCCTGGTTTGGGCGAAAATATATTCACTTAGTTTACAGACCCTTAGCGTAAAACCAGCCGATTCCTTCAAGAACCCAAGAAGAAATGAGTGCAAAATATAGCCGCAATCATTATCATCAAAATTGTTGTTTTAGGCGGAAATGCGCTGATTTTTTTATGCCCATGAAGCCTGCGAGGAACGAGTAAACCTATTAAAACCCTAAGGAGGGACTTAAA
>Ga0075467_10002499_pt1 | contig 14484 bp, 12 predicted proteins | sample DEB08_DNA_9_FD_75067 | JGI IMG/M metagenome (GOLD analysis project Ga0075467, IMG submission 75067) | Aqueous microbial communities from the Delaware River and Bay under freshwater to marine salinity gradient to study organic matter... | ecosystem: Environmental > Aquatic > Marine > Coastal ...
CCCCAAAACCCCAAAACCCCAAAACCCCAAAACCCCAATTCTGTTGTAGAGAATGGATGTTTGGAAATAGATTAATTTGATTGGTTGAATGAGTGGATATAAGGGCTCACTCGCTGAGAACAATCAATATTAATTTAAATTAATTTCTCAACAACTGCAGATCGAAACCGTAACGATCAATCGATTTACCCAATCATATCAGAGAACGAGAAAATGGACGGTGAAAACTAAGAAATTCATAACTAAGACCCCATCGAGGCTGAGCCCGTTGTGGGCGCCGAAGCTGAAGCCGAAGTCTAAGACGGCGAGATGGACCCCGTGGAAGGCGAAGCCAACCAGGAAGGCGAGCGCCAGGAGGAAGAAGAGAACAAGTCCGAAGATGGCACTCCCCGCGTTCAAGAGGATGACCACTCCCTCGACCCCAGTAAGTAACACCTTCACACCCTCTGGTCGCCTTGGAAAAAGTCGGTTGCCCCCGACCATTTCCACAAGGCTCCTATGAGCTCTCGTCGACATCTCTAACCCCACTTTGCTTGTGTAGGAATCCAATGGATGTGCCAATTCCTTGAGAACCTTGATGGCTTTGGCGACAAGGGCGAAAAGTGCCAGTTGAACAACGACACGCTCAGACAATTTAAAGACTTCCTCGACAACGAGGCCTACCAAAAGTTCTTCTCTTGGATCGAGCCCGAAGAGAACAAGATCCAGTGGAGCTTCGACGAAGCACCCAAATTCGGTAAGCTACCTCATTCTGACACTCTCTAGCGCATCTATGGCCGTTCATCCTCTCTTAGAGCGGCCTGTCTCTGACATTTTGTCATTTTCTGGGTGAGCGCGCCCGCCTTTCTTGATTTGAATTTATTTAAATCTTAGTGCTTAATCTCACAATGTCCGCTACTTTATTTTAGATGGTAAAATCAAGGCTCAGGACTACCAGGTCGGCTACTTCGTGAAAATGAAGGGCAGCGAGCCTGTACAGTTCCACGCCATCGAGGAGCACCTCATGGTCGGCATTATCGACAAGGACCCTCTTGACGATTTGCTCGACAAGATGACCAGCGACTACGTGCCCAAGCTGACCGGCGAGAACGACTGGCCCGAGGGTGTCAAGAAGGAGTTCGTCGCCAACCTCCACAAGTTCATGGCCACGATCACCGAGGCTAGTCACCAGGCCAAGGGTCGCACTTACCTCTGCATCCCCAACGAGGACTTGACCGATGTCGACACCGCTTGCAAGGACAAGGACCTCATCCAGCGCCTCGAGTCCACCGTCATCTACTGGACGCGCCAAATCAAGGAGCTGGTCTCGAATCAGGACTCCCAGACCAGCAACGAGAACCAATCTCCCATCGATGAGATCAAGCACTGGACTGACCGCACCAGCAACCTTAAAGTGCTAACCACCAGAATGAAGGAGCCCAAGCTCAAGAAAATCATCGACGTGCTTGATTTGTCGCAGAGTTCCTACCTCCCCGGCTTCATCGATCTTCAGAAGAAGATCACTCAAGGCCACAAGGAGGCTGACAACAACCTGCAGTACCTCAACTTGTTGGCGGAGCCTTGCCGCAAAATTGAGAAGGCCCAGCCCAGAGACATCCCCAAGATCCTTCCCGAAGTCCTCAACAGCCTCCGTATCATCTGGGAGCTGTCCGACTACTACAACACCCAGGAGTTGATGATGGGTCTGCTGACCAAGATCTCCAACCAGATCATCAAGAGATGCCGCGCCAAGATCAACCGCGAAGACATGCTCGGCAGAGACGTCGAGAAGTGCATGCGTGACCTGGACGAGAGCATCGAATGCTGCAAGCAGTGGAGAGTCATCTGCACTCACAGCCAGAAAATGATCGAAAAGTACGGTCAAGGCAAGACCAAGTGGTCCTTCGACACCGAAGACACCATCTTCGCCGAGAACGAGGCCTTCATCCAGAGATGCAAGGACTTGAAGGAGATCTGCGAAGGACAGCTCCAGTTCGCTCTCCGTGGCGCCAACTGCAAGATGCCCGTCTTCGCTGGCACCAAGGGCAACGAGTGGACCAACAGTCTTGAGAACCTGAAGACCATGTTCGACAAGCACCTCAACAAGATCAAGGCTCTCGAATACGACATTCTCGATGTCAAGAACACCAAGTGGCACGAACACTACGGCACCCTCTTCAAGGAAGAGGTCAAGCAAATCGAGATCATCTACACCACGATCATCGCCTTGACCTTCAAGCACGTCTCCACCGTTGAAGACGCCGTTGAGATGCTCGAGAACTTCTACGAGCTTGCCAAACGCCCCTCTATTCTCGACTACGTCCAGAAGAAAGGAGCCGAGCAGGTCTACAAACTGTTCATGGAAGAAATCAAGGAAGTCGAAGACCTTCAGGAGAACAACTGGAAGGTGCGCCCTCCCATGCCCGTTTCCTACCCCTAGTTCGGTGGTATCGCCATCTGGGCCTACTCCCTCATCACTAGAATCGATCGCGCCAAGCGTGCCATCGACGGCCTCTACTTCATCCCTCCTCACCCCCACGCCGAAGAAGCCATCGGCAAGTACCAGAAGTTGAGAACTCAGCTCGATAACTTCATAATGACCGGTAACTTCAAGGAATGGAACGATAAGCTGAAGGACATGAAGGACGCAAAGGAGATCGACGACACCCTCCTCGATAACATCCTCGTCAAGACCAGAGAGCCTGGCGCCGATGACAAAGGTAACCCCGCGATCGTTACCTCTATGTTCCAGAAATCGCGCAAGAGCGGTCTTCTGGAGAGCAACTTTAACACCAAGCTGCTCAAGGTCCTCATCGAAATCCAGTACATGAACAAAATTCAGACCCTCGGATTCGTGACTATCCCTCACTCGCTCTCACGTCTTCTGCCCCAGAGAGACCGTCTGAGAATTTTGCGTGAAAGTGTCATGCTCATCGTTCGTGACTACAACAACATCATCATGCTCATCGACGACCGTGAGAAAGCCCTCTTCACTGACCATTTGCACCTGCTCGATAAATCCATCGAGCCCGGTCTTGCGAAGTACACTTGGACTAACGCTCCCGAGTACTTCGTGAAGAACGGCCGTCAGAACTGCCAGAACTGCTTCGACTCGATCAAAGAGTTCCAGACCCGCTATACCAACATCAGCGACCAGTTCGAAAACATCTCGACCACCATTCTCACCAACATTGAGAAGAACATGTACCAGCTCGACGAGTTCGTCACTAAGCAGCAGGATGCTCTCCTCAAAAAGCGCAAGGAATTCAAGAACGCCTTCACCATAGTTAAGAAAGAGTTGATGGAGACCTACACTCAGCTATTCTTCGGAAAGCAGAGCAAGGTCCAGAACGAGTGGCTCAGATTTGTGGGCGAGCTCGACAAGAAGCTCAACAAGGCTTTGTAGAACTCGGTGAAAAACTCCCTCCTTGATTTGCAGAAGCACGTCAAGGGAGACCAAACTGAAATCACTCCCATTTTCAGAGTCTTCACCCTGATAGACGACCCTGATGAGAACTGGAAGATTGTGCACGAGCCTAGCCACGACCAGCTCAAGACTGCCATCTCCAACTTCATCAAGGACATCGTGCAGGCAACCTCAGTCATCCCAAGAATTGAGGGCGTGTTCCGCATGGAGCGTGAAGCCGAAATCGACAAGATGAGACTTGCCCACAAAAAGGGCGACAAGGTCGTGGAGTCCAAGAACACTATTGTTGCGAAGATCACCAAGGACTTGAACTACCAGAACATGACTGAAGAGGAGAAGGACGCCATCTGGGCAAAGGCATTCAGACTTCCCAAGAGCTACAACCCCAAGGAGAAGGAGAGCTATCTCGAGAAGATCCAAGGCAAGACCGAGGTGAAGGGCATTGCTGAGCACATCAACGAGGTCGTCGAGAAGATCAAGAAGAACATGGAGGAGGATGCCGTTCTGTGGAAGGGCTACCCCGAAGTGCGTCAGATCAGAAACCTCAGAACTCAGAGAGGAAAGCAACGGTTCCTCGTTGGTGACTCCGACAAGCAAAAGAAGTTCCCTGAGGACCCCGTCTACCTTTACAAAAGTTCCATCGACCTGCTCGAGGAAATTGTCGCTGACATCAAGAACAAGCCCGGCCAGAAGAACGAGTAATTCGTGATCCTCGACTCGATGAAACTCAAGAACGAGTTGTGCGAGCAGGGCCAAGAGTGCATCCAATTCTTGATCACTCACGTCATTAACGAGACCAAGAAAGAGCTCAACCAGCTCCTAAAGGAACTCTCCGACACTGTCAAGGAACTTAAGACTCCTTGCCAAAACCTGGAGCAGCTCAAGCAGAACAAGGACAAGTTCTATGAGGTGCGTGAACGCCAGGACCAGATGCACGCCCGCATGGACCCCATCAAGAGAAAGTTCGCCTTCATCACTGAAGACGACAAGGGTAACCAAGGCAACGCTGCTGACGAGCTTACCGAAGAGGACAAGAACGCTCTGGCGAGCCTTGATGATGCCTGGGCCCAGTTTTTGATTGGCATGAACGAAGCCGACTAAATTATCAAGAACTCTTACAACAACCAGAAGCAGGAGATGGACAACATCATCGAAGACTTCAAGAAAGAGGTTGCTGAGAACAAGAAGAACTTCAACAACCTGGCTCCTTACAACATTGACAAGCTTCAGGAAAGAGACAACCACCGTGCGTTGGAGAAGCTCAGAGAGTTCCAGACCATCTGCAAGGAGTTGCGCCACAGAGAAGAAGAGATGAAGTTCGGTCTTGACATCTTCTCCTTTGACCCCATCCATTACAAAGACTTGACCCTTGTCGAGAAAGAGAACGAAATGCTCAAGGACATTTGGGCCGTCAAGCAAGACTGGGACAACCAGTGGGCTGCCTGGAAAGACATCAGGTTCAAGGACCTCGACGTCGAGATGATGGAGGAGGCCGCTGAGGACATCCAGTACAAACTCACCCAGAAAGACAAGGAGGTCAAGGCGTGGCCTATCTTCGAGTTCCTCAGAACCAAGATCAAGACCTTCATTGAGACCATGCCTCTCATCACTGACCTCAGAGACGAGTCAATGAGAGACCGTCATTGGAAAGATCTCCGCTACGAAGTCAAGGAGGACTTCAACGAGAACTCCGACTCCTTCAACCTCGAGAGAATCTTCGAGCTCAACCTCCTCAACCATCAGGAGAAGATTGGCGAGCTTACTTACAACGCCCAGAAGCAGCTCAAGATCGAAAAAGCTCTCCAGGAAATCAAAAGAATGTGGGAGGAAGACCCCGCAACCAACCTCGACATCATTCAGGAGCGATCCAAGGCCGACAACGAGCAGTACTACAAGGTACAGCAGGTCGAGAACATCATCTCCCTGATTGAAGACCACTCGGTGCAACTCTCAGGAATGAAGAGTTCACCTTACTACAAGCAGTTTGACGAGAAAATCGACTTCTGGGAAAACAACATCGCCAACATAACTGAAACTCTTGAGCTGCTCATCCAGGTGCAGGGCAAGTGGCAGTACCTTGAGAGCATCTTCCGTGGCCAGCCTGATATTCAGATGCAGATGCCTGGTGAAGAAGCCATGTTCAGATAGATCAACGACCGCTTCAAGCTCCAGATGACCAGAATCAACAAGGACCCCAACTGTTACAGAGCTCTCATCGTCAACGAGCGTGACTTCATCAAGACCCTTGGTGAGCTCAACAAGAAGCTGGAAGCTATTCAGAAGCAGCTCCAGCAGCTCCTCGAGTCCAAGAGAGCTGTCTTCCCCAGATTCTACTTCTTGTCCAACGAGGATCTGCTCGAGATCATTGGCCAGGCCAAGGACCCCGAGCCTATCAACAAGCACATCAAAAAGATCTACGAAGGTATCAACAGACTTCATGCTGACCCATCCGGCACTCGCCAGAACAGGACGTACAACATCAGCAGACTTGAGTCCCCCGAGGGAGAAATCATTCCTCTCGACACCAAGGCCGTCTCCGTCAACGAGAAGGTTGAGAGCTGGCTCCAGAAGCTGACCCTCTCCATGCAGGAGGCTCTCAGAAAACTCTTCTGGTCATACTACTCCGAACATGTGGCCCCCAACAAGAAGCTCCCTGAGAAAAGCAAGATGGGCCAGCAAATCAGTTTGGCCAAGGGACAGATCCTGATCACTTGCGCCCAGATTGAGTGGACCAACCAGGTGCAGCAGGCCCTCGACCAGCTGCAGAGTGCTCCCCAGTCGAACCCTCTGAAGAGAGTGAGAACTCTTTACAAGAAGAAGACCGACCTCTACATCGAGTGTGTTGACAAGCCCGGCATCTCTTACGTCGACAGACTGAAGATCATCGCTCTGATTATTATCGAAGAGCACAACAGAGAAGTCATTGACAAAATTATTGGCAACAAGGCTGTGACCAGTGCCAACTCTTTTGAGTGGCTCCAGCAGCTTCGTTTCATTCCCAAGAACGAAGAGGAGGGAGAGCAGCTCTTCATCCAAATCCAACAATTGAACGCTAACTTCGACTACGGGTACGAGTACCAAGGCAACAATGGAAGACTTGTTATCACTCCTCTCACTGATCGTGCCTACATGACTCTGACTAACGCCCTCGACTTGAAGCGTGGTGGTGCTCCTCAGGGACCCGCCGGTACCGGTAAGACCGAGACTGTTAAGGATCTCGGTAAGAACCTGGCCTTCTACGTCGTTATTCAGAATTGTTCCGACCAACTCGACCATATTGCTCTCGGCAAGATCTTCGCTGGTCTGACTCAAGCCGGCGCTTGGGGTTGCTTCGATGAGTTCAATCGTATTCTTTTGGATGTGCTGTCCGTCATCGCCACCCAGATTCACGCCATTCTTGAATGCATCAAGAGAGGCGACAAGCAGCAGTGCGTTATCAACGAGATGAACGTCTGCGTCTCCGAGCACACCGGAATCTTCATCACCATGAACCCCGGTTACGCTGGAAGATCCGAGCTGCCCGACAACTTGGCCAGTCTCTTCAGACCCGTCGCTATGATGGCCCCTGACTTCCTTGCTATTGCCAAGATCACCCTCATGTCCGAAGGTTTCAAAAACAAGGAAGAGCTCGCTAAGAAGGTAGTGACCATTTACGAGCTTATGAAGAAGCAGCTCTCCAAGCCAACTCATTACGATTTCAACATGAGAGCCATCAAATCTGTGCTCAACGCCTCCGGAAGAATAAAGCGTGAGCGCCCCGAGCTGGACGAGACCAGTGTCATCATCAAGGCTATCAGAGACATGAACTTGCCCAAGTTCCTGGCTGAGGATATCATCCTCTTCGATAACCTCTTCATCGATCTCTTCCCCGATCTCGAGGAGCCTGAAGTCGACATGGATGACCTCCAGCTTGCCATCGAGGACTCCTTGATCGCTAAGAACTTGCAGCTCAACGAGAACCTTGTCGTCAAAGTCATGCAGCTCTACGAGTGCAAGAGAACCAGACATGGAAACATGTTGCTCGGTCAAACCAACTCTGGAAAGACCAAGTGCTGGTAGATCTTGGCCGACGCCTTGAACTTGCTCCACGAGAATGAAATCTAGAAACTCGGCGGAAAAGAAAGACTCGCCGAGATGGAAGAGAAGGAGCGCGAGAAGCATCAGTTCCAATACTTGCCCGTCAAGATGGAGTCCATCAACCCTAAGTCCATTACTTTGGACGAACTCTACGGACAGTGGGACGACACGCAGAGTCCCCCTCAGTGGCAAGATGGTGTTTTGTCTCAAGTGCTGAAGTCTATGTGCCAGTCCTCCCGCGAGTACGCCAGATGGATGGTGCTCGACGGCCCCGTTGACACCCTTTGGATCGAGACGATGAACTCGGTGCTTGATGACAACAAGTTGCTCACTCTCGCCAACTCTGATCGTATTGCCCTCTCTCCCAACGTTCGTCTTTTATTCGAAGTCGAGGACCTCGACGAAGCTTCTCCCGCCACTGTTTCCCGTGCCGGTATGGTCTTCATGGACATTGAAGAGCTCGGCTGGAAACCCATTATGGCCATGTGGGTGGCTAGCAAGACCGACAAGGGCGAAGACTTCGTTGCTAACCTCGAGGAAATCGTGCAAAAGTACGTCGCCAAGGTTCTCAACGTCAAGAGACTCCAATGCAAGGAGCTTGTGAAAACATCCGAGTCTGCTTGCATCAACCACATGTGTCGCCTGTTCGATGCCCTCACCGAGAACATCAAGCAGGGCGAAGAGGAAGACCGTAACAGCTACCTGTACTACATTGAAAAGTGGTTCGTGTTCTCCCTCATCTGGGGTGTCGGCTCCACCGTCGATGAAAAGAGCAGACGCGACATCGATAACATCCTCCGTGACATTGAACCTATGTTCCCTCACGCTAACACTGTCTTCGAGTACCAGATCAACACGGAGAAGAAGGACTTCGAGACTTGGGACGCCAAACTCTCCACCTCCAACCTCAAATTCCAGGGCAAAGAGTTCCACGAGATCTACGTTCCCACCGTTGACACGATCAGAAACAGATTCCTCACCCAGACTCTGATGGACTACGGCTCTCAGATTCTTCTCGTCGGCCTGTCCGGTGTCGGAAAGACTGTGCTCGTCGAAGGTCTCTTGATGACTCTTGACGCCTTGACCCTCAACTTCACCATCAATTTCTCCGCTGGAACCAATGCCGGGTCCACCCAGGAGATCATCGAGGCCCAATACGATAGACGTGCCAAGAACAAGTTCGTCCCCAAGAACTCCAAGAAGAAGGCCGTCTGCTTCATTGATGACCTCAACATGCCCCGCAAGGAATAGTTCGGAGCCCAGCCCCCTCTCGAACTCTTGCGTCAGCACATCGACTACGGTTTCTGGTACGATCGCTCCAAGGTTGTGAAGAACTACATTCAGGACTTGCAGCTCGTGTCCGCTATGGGAGAACCCGGTGGTGGTCGTGCTGAGATCTCCACCCGTCTTCTCTCCAAGTTCCACGTCATAAACTACATCGTGCCGAGCAGAGAGAACATGCTGAGAATTTACGACAGAATTGCCGACAACAAATTCGCGCAGTTCTACGAAGAGATCAGGACTCAAACGACCGCTCTCGCCGAAGCCACCATCAACTTGTTCCATACTCTTCAGGAGCAGTTCCTTCCCACACCCGCCAAGAGTCATTACGTCTTCAACATGAGAGATATCTCGAAGGTGTTCCAGGGTCTTTACATGGCTGAGAAGGACAGTTACGAGTCAAAGGAGCAGGTGATCAAGCTGTGGGGTCACGAAATTCTTCGTGTGTTCCACGATCGTCTGATCAGTGAGTCTGACCAGATCAAGCTCAAGCAAATCTTGGATGAGCAGCTCGAGAACTACTTCCAGATGAACTACAAGGAGCACTGCATGACCAACGGAGAACAGGATGCCGTCTTCGTTGACTTCCTCTAAGACATAAACAGCTACGAAGAAGTCACCGACATGGAACTGCTCAGGAACCATCTTGTGCAGCAGCTGGCTGATTACAACGCCACCCCCAAACAGAAGAAGATGGACATTGTGCTCTTCAAGGACGCTCTTATCCACGTCGCGAAGATCTACCGTGTGCTCAACTTGAAGAGAGGTCACGTGCTCCTTGTCGGAGTCGGTGGTAGTGGCCGTCACTCCTTGACTCGTCTTGCCGGTTACATCGCCAAGATGAACGCCGAGCAACTCGAAATCAGAAAGGACTTCGACCTTCGTGCCTTCAGAAAGAGACTCATGGAGATGTACGAGAAGACTGTCTACGGAAAACAGATGCGCAAGACCGTCTTCATTTTCTCCGACAACGATGTCGTTCTCGAGGTCTTCCTCGAAGACATCCAGAACATGTTGAACTCTGGAGTTGTACCCAACATGTACAGCCCAGACGACCTCGCTCGCGTCCGTGACGAGATGAGAAAGGAGTACAAGCGCGCAGGCCAGACCAACGAGTCTGCCGATGCTATGAACGACTTCTTCTTCGGCCGTGTCAAGGACAACATGCATTTGTCCATCTGCATGTCGCCCGTCGGTGAGACATTCAGAAACTACTGCCGTATGTACCCCGCTCTGATCAACAACACCACGATTGATTGGTTCATGGGATGGCCCGAGGAGGCGCTTATTGAAGTCGCCAACAAGTTCTTGTCGAGTGAGACCTACGAGCAGTACGGCCCTGAGATTGTGCAGGGACTTGCCCACTTCGCTGCCTACTCTCACACTGGAACCCAGGAAAGTGCCGAGAAAATGAAGAGAGAACTCAAGAGAATCTTCTACGTCACGCCCACCAACTTCATCGAACTCCTCAAGGGATACGAGAAGATCTTGACCCAGAAGAAGCAGGTCGTTGAAGCGCAGATCAAGAAGCTGACCAACGGTCTCAGCAAGCTTGAGGATGCAAGAGCCGACGTCGAGGTTATGACTGAGGAGTCCGGCATCAAGAGAATTGAAGTCCAGAAGAAGACACAAGAGTGCGAAAAGCTTCAACTCGAAATGAGCAAAGAGCAAAAGGGTGCTGATGAAGCCCAGAAGCACATCCTGATCGAATCTGAGAAGATTGAGAAGGAGACTATCATCACTGAGAGACTCGCGCAGGAAGCCGAGCAAGAACTCCAGAAGGCCATGCCATCTCTCTTGGCTGCCCAGGATGCTGTTAACTCTCTCGAAAAGAAGCATATTTCTGAAATCAAGGCTTATTCGCAGCCACCCGAAATCGTGCTGCTCGTCATGTCTGCAGTCATGATCTGTCTCCAGAAGGAGCCCTCCTGGTAACAGGCTAAGGTTGCCCTCGCTGATCCTAAGTTCGTCGACAAGATCATGGATTACAACAAGGAGTCAATCCCTGCTGCCGTGCTGAAAAGAATTGAGAAATTCACCCAAAAGGCTGAATTCCAGCCTAACCTGGTCACGAACAGATCTTTCGCTGCTGGTGCCCTTTGCCAGTGGGTACGATCCATTGAAGATTACGCCAAGGCTCTCAAGATTGTGAACCCCAAGAAAGAGAAGAAAGCCGCTGCTGAGGCTGAGCTCGCTAGAATGAAGGAATTCTTGGCTAGACTTCAGAGCGAGTATTCCGTTTTGGCCTAAAAGCTCGAAGCTCTCGACAAAGAGTACACGCGCAACAGTGCCGAAATGCTTGTCCACAAGCAAGAGCTCGAAAGCTTGCAATCTAAGATTGAGCGCGGAGAGCAGCTCATCTCCGGACTTGGCGACGAAGAGGAGCGTTGGAAGGTTTCTCTTCTCGACCTCAACGTCGAAAACACTAACCTCACCGGCGATTCCATTTTGGCCGCCGCCTTCATGTCTTACTGTGGACCTTTCTCCTCCGATTACCGTGAAGATCTTGCCAAGGCATGGCTCAAGAAGATCAAGGTCGAGAAGGTGCCTCACACTGAAGACTTTGAGTTCTCTGAATTCTTGGCTGGTAAGGCTGTCGCCAGACAATGGCAAGTTGATGGTCTTCCCACTGACGATTTCTCGACTGAGAACGGTGTCTTCGTCACCAAGGGTCTCCGTTGGGCCCTGAACATCGACCCCCAGACTCAAGCCAACAAATGGATTAAGAAGATGGTGGGTGATTCCCTGCACATTGCCGACGCGAAGGACAAGAACTTCGTGCAAAAGATCGAGCACGCTGTGGTCAAGGGTCAAACTATTCTCCTGCAGGATGTCGAAGAGGACATTGATCCCTCTCTCGACAACATCCTCAACAAGGCTTGGGTGCCCATTCGCCAGGGCTCAAGCAAGTTCACCGTCAAACTCGGTGACCGTGAGATCGAGTACAACAAGCGCTTCCAGTTGTACATCACCACGCGTATGAGCAACCCTCACTACACGCCCGAGGTTTCCACCAAGGTCGCCGTGGTCAATTTCACTGTCAAGGAGTCGGGTCTTGAGGAGCAGTGCCTCGGTATCGTCGTTAAGAGTGAACAACCTAACCTCGAAAACAACAAGAACGACATGGTTAAGAAGATCGCGGACAGCAAGCAGATGCTTATCACGCTCGAAGACGAAATCCTTAAACGTCTCCAGGACTCTGATGTCAACCTTCTCGAAGATGCCACACTGATCTCAAGACTTAACGAGTCAAAGACGACTTCAGACACTGTCAAGACAGCCCTCGATGGAGCCGAAATCGCGATGAAGCGTATCGATGACACTCGTGAGACCTTCCGTCAGTGCGGTCGCAAGGCTGCCACCCTGTTCTTCGTGCTGAACGATCTGAACAAGATTAACCCCATGTACTAGTTCTCCCTCGACTGGTACAAGACTCTCTTCGAGACCTCTATCAGAGAGTCGAAGGAGACTGTGTCGCCGGATCGCATGAAGGCTATCATCACGACGCACACCCTCAACGTCTACAAGGCATCCTGCCGCTCCCTCTTCGAAAGACATAAGCTTCTTCTCTCCCTCCAGATGTGCATCAAGCTCAAGATCGCTGAAGGTGAAGTCGACAAGGACGAGTACACATTCTTCTTGCGTGGAGGTACCGTGCTCGACAGATCCCAGCAGATGCAGAAGCCTCCTTATGATTGGATCACCCAGCAAGCTTGGGATCACATCACTGAGCTCGAGAACTAGCTGCCCGCAACCTTCTCAGGAATCACCTCTGCCATCAACCTCTCCCAGAAGGAATGGCATCATTGGTTCATGTCGGATAAGCCTGAGCCTGAGAACTTCCAGCTTCCAGGAGAGTGGGAGACCAAGTGCGAGGACCGCCTCAAGAAAATGATCGTGCTGAGATGCTTTAGACCTGATCGCGTCAACTTCGCCATCAAGCAGTACGTCTTGCACAACATGAAGAGCCAGGAGTTCATTGTCTCCAAGTCCCCCTCGCTCGCCGATATCTACGAGGAGTCCACTCCCGACCAGCCCATCATCTTTGTGCTCAGTCCCGGAGTCGACCCCACCGAGCAGCTCAGCCGTCTCGCCGAAGAAATGAACATGGGCGTGAGCACGATCTCCCTTGGTAAGGGTCAGAGTGAGAAGGCCATCAGAATTTTGGCTGAAGGTGCCGAGAAAGGAAACTGGTGCTTCCTCTCCAACTGTCACTTGTCAGTTGGCCTGCTCCCCGAGCTCGAGAACAAACTCGACGAGCTCTTCAAGAGGAAGATCAACAAGTCTTTCAGACTTTTCCTCTCCGCCGCTCCCCACGAGAAGTTCCCCATCTCTCTCCTCTAGAGATCCCTCAAAATCACCTCTGAACCTCCTCGGGGTATCAAGAGCAATGTCGTCCGTCTATACAAGAACATGGCCAAGGCATTCACCCCTTGCGAGAACGACACCGGCTTCAGAAAGGCAGTATACGGTCTTTGCTGGTTCCATACCATTCTCATCGAGAGAAAGAAGTTCAAGACACTTGGATGGAATGTCTCATACGCCTTCAATGACTCTGATTACTTGGTGTGCGAGGACACTCTCGCTAACTACATGGGTAGACAGAAGGATGGAGTGACAGCTGAGCACTACGACAAGACGAAGGATGTGCCTTGGGCTGCTGTCCAGTACCTGATCGCCATGGCTAACTATGGTGGTCGTGTTACCGATGACCGCGATAGAAGACTCATCAAGGTGTACGCCGCTGAGATCTTCGAAGCCGATCTGATTGGCATTGAAAGGTGGAGACCGGTCGGCACTGACGAGCTCAACTACCAGTACCCCATGGATGAGGCCAACTTCAAGGGACCTGATCCTCAAAGCATCCTCGTGCCCGAGTACTTCTCCACGATGATCCAGGATCAGATGGAAGAAAACGATATGCCCCAAGCCTACGGCCAGCACACTAACGCCGAAATCACTTCCCAGATCATGGACTCCATGGAGCTTCTCGACTCTATCCTGAGTCTGCAGCCTGCGCAAACCAGCACTGGTAATGAGGGCAGCTCTGATAGCAAGATCTTGAACCTCATCGAGGAACTCAAGGTGAAGGTGCCCGTGTCGATTGACGTGCCCGCCCTCAAGTTCAAGTTCAGAAACGACGACAACCCTCTGAACGTCGTGCTCATGCAGGAAGTGCAGCGTTACAACGCCCTGCTCGAGATCCTGAAGAAGTCCCTCGTCTAGCTCGAAAAGGGTATTCTCGGTTTCAGTGTCATCTCCCCTGACCTCGAACACATGATGCAGAGTCTCAACGACAACAAGGTGCCCACCAAGTGGAGCAACACATACTTCTCGCTCAAGCCTCTCTCCAACTGGATGGAAGATCTTGAAGATAGATACAACTTCTTCGGTGAGTGGGTCTCGAAGGGCATGCCTTTCGTGTTCCACATCAGTTACTTCACGTACCCCACCGGATTCACGACTTCCCTGCTCCAGCGCTACAGTAGAAAGCAGGGCGCACAGGCCATCGACAAGCTCGAGTTCGAATTCGTTGCTCAGGGCAGACCTAAGAGCGATATCCTCGATCATGCCAAGGAAGGAGCCTTCATCAACGGTCTGTACCTCGAAGGTGCCAAGTGGAACATCGAGAAGGGAAACCTCTGCGAGCCTGAGGTCATGGAGCTCTACGTCCCCATGCCCGTCATCCTCTTCAAACCCACCACGAAGAGAGGAGGAAA
>Ga0075467_10002500_pt1 | contig 14479 bp, 13 predicted proteins | sample DEB08_DNA_9_FD_75067 | JGI IMG/M metagenome (GOLD analysis project Ga0075467, IMG submission 75067) | Aqueous microbial communities from the Delaware River and Bay under freshwater to marine salinity gradient to study organic matter... | ecosystem: Environmental > Aquatic > Marine > Coastal ...
GCTCAATTTCAACAATATAACCGTGCGCCTCGGCGGCACCGTGATTCTCGATGGCGCAAGCGCTGCGCTGCCTCCGGGCGCGCGTGTCGGCATGATCGGCCGCAATGGGGCCGGCAAGTCGACCCTCATGAAGGTGATCGCGGGCATGCTCGAGCCCGATGACGGCAGTGTCGACATGCCCAAGGACGCCCGGCTCGGCTATATCGCGCAGGAAGCGCCGGCGGGACAGGACAGTCCGCTGGATACCGTGCTCGCCGCCGACGTCGAGCGCGCGTCCCTCCTGGAAGAAGCAGAAACCGCTGCCGACCCCCACCGCATCGGCGAGATCCACGAACGGCTGAACATGATCGAGGCGCACAGCGCCCCGGCGCGAGCCGCCAAGATCCTGATCGGACTGGGCTTTGACGAAGAGGCCCAGCAGCAACCGATGGACAGTTTCTCCGGCGGCTGGCGGATGCGCGTGGCGCTGGCGGCGCTTTTGTTCTCGCAGCCGGAAGTGCTGCTGCTCGACGAGCCGTCCAACCATCTCGACCTCGAGGCAACGCTGTGGCTGGAAAATTTCCTGACCAGCTACCAGGCGACCATCCTTGTGATCAGCCACGAGCGTGACCTGCTCAACAATGTCGTCGACCATATCCTGCATCTGCAGCACGGCACCACCACTCTCTATCCCGGCGGCTATGACGCGTTCGAGAAGCAGCGGGCCGAGCGCCAGGCGCAGCTCGCCTCCTCGCGCGAAAAGCAGATTGCCCAGCGCGAGAAGCTGGAGTCCTTCGTCTCACGCTGGGGCGCCAAGGCGCATAGCGCGAAACAGGCGCAAAGCCGGGTCAAGGCGCTCGCCCGGATGGAGCCGATTGCCGCGGCGATCGATGATCCATCGCTCAGCTTCCATTTCCCCAGCCCCGCCGAGCTGAAACCCCCGCTGATCACGCTTGATGACGCATCCGTAGGCTATGGCGACAATATCATCCTGTCCGGCGTCAACATGCGCCTCGACCCCGACGACCGCACCGCACTGCTCGGCCGCAACGGCAACGGCAAGACCACGCTGGCCCGGCTGCTCGCCAGCCAGCTGGAACCAAAACAGGGCGCGATCAACAAGTCCAGCAAGCTGACCGTCGGTTATTTCACCCAATATCAGGTCGAGGAACTGGATACCTCGGACACGCCGCTGGAACATATGACCCGGCTGATGAAGGACGCCAAGCCCGGCGCGGTGCGCGCGCAGCTTGGCCGTTTCGGCTTTTCCGGCGACAAGGCGACGATCAAGGTGGGCAAGCTGTCCGGCGGCGAGCGCGCGCGCTTGGCGCTGGCGATGATCACCCGCGATGCCCCGCATCTGCTGATCCTCGATGAACCGACCAACCATCTCGACGTCGACGCGCGCGAGGCACTGGTCCACGCGCTCAATGAATATAGCGGCGCCGTCATCCTGGTCAGCCATGACCGCCATATGCTGGAACTGACCGCCGACCGGCTGGTCATGGTCGACAGCGGCAAGGCAGAGGAATTTGCCGGCACGCTCAAGGACTATACCGATTTCGTCCTCGGCAAGAACCAGCCCGGATCATCGTCGGGCAAGGCCAGTGGCGGAAACCGCAAGGAAGAACGCCGCGCCGCGGCCGAACGGCGCAAGCAGCAGACCGAATTGCGCAAGAGCATCAGCACCGCCGACAAGCAAATGCAGGCGCTGGGCGCCGAGATTTCGGCGATCGACCGCGCGATGTTCGATCCTGCCTCGGCGAATCCGAAACATGCCGATCTGGCGATGTCCGACCTGATGAAATTGCGCGCCGAAACCCAGGACCGGCTCGACAAGGCGGAGGCGCTCTGGATGGACGCTACCGACAAGCTCGAGCAGGAAAATGTCGATGCCTGATCGAGACGTCCGATGAGCGGAACCTGGAAGATCTCGATCCCCTGCACCCGCGCCGAGGCCCGGGCACTGGCGGCGGACAATCTGTTCATCAGCTCGAGCGACTCGACGCCGACCATTGTCGCCAGCGAGCTGGATATGAAGCGCCCCGACGAATGGATGATCGATGTCTATTGCGAGACCGAACCGGAGCCTGACCTGATCGGCAATCTTCTGCAATTGTCGCCATCGGCCAAGGCCGCCGCGATCCAGCCCATGGTCGAACAGCTCGCCGACGAGGATTGGGTGACGCTCAGCCAGCAGGGCCTCGAGCCGCTGCGTGCCGGGCGATTCCATGTCCACACCTTGAGCGACCAGCCATCCGACAACCCGAAGCTGACCAATATCTGTATCGATGCCGGCCGCGCCTTTGGCACCGGCCATCATGAAACGACGATGGGCTGCCTGCAAAGCCTCGACCAGCTCCGCAGCTCCGGCAAACGCTTCCGCAATATCGCCGATATCGGCACCGGCACCGGCCTGCTCGCCTTTGCCGCGCACCATCTGTGGCCCGACGCCCGGATCATCGCCAGCGATATCGACCCGGTCGCAGTCACCGTCACCGAGGCCAATGCGGAGCAGAACGCTATCCCGCTGGGCAATGGCCGCCGCCATATCCGGCTGGTGCAGAGCAACGGCCTCGACCACCCGGCGCTCCGCCAGCGCGCGCCCTTGGATCTGATCATCGCCAATATCCTCGCCGGCCCGCTGGTCGCGCTGGCCCCGCAAATCGCAGCAGCGTCCAGTGCCGGCACCGTGCTGCTGCTCGCCGGCCTGCTCAGCCGCCAGAAAGCCGAAGTCGTCCGCGCCTATGTCCGCGAGGGCTTTCGCCTGAAACATTCCCGACTGGACAATGAATGGCCGTGTCTGACGCTGGTCAAATCAAAGAAATATGGCTGGGTCCGCAAACCGCACCGCAAGAAGTCGCCGCTGGCATCGGATTATTTCGGGGAATGCTAGTGCCCCTGCGTAGGCAGGGGTCCATCTAGGACCAGTCCGTTTAAACGCCATTTCAGGAGATGGGTATCTGCCTACGCAGGTACACCCTCAATCAAACAACCGTCGCTTCGCCCGCCTGCGACCGCGCGTATTCCTGCGTGCCCCTGGTCAGCACGACATCGCCCTCGACAATCTCGCCGATCCGGATGTCGGGCAGCGCGGCGATCCGGTCATAAACCGGCTTGAAATCCGTCTCCACCGTCACCCGCAGCAGCTCGTCGAGACTGGGGATGACGAAATAATTCTGCTGGTAGTCGTCGATCCGGTACTCGGTGCGCAGCACCCGCTCGAGATCGAACAATATCCGGTTGGGGCTGGGATCATCAAGCGCAAACACGCTCTCGCCATAGCTGGACACGATGCCCGCGCCATAGATGCGCAGGCCCTCATCCTCCTGGATCAGGCCGAATTCCACCGTATACCAGTAAAGCCGCGCCAGCTGCTTCAGCGTACCGAATTTGAGCGCCCTGAGCCCGCCGCGGCCATAAGCCGCCATATAGTCGCCAAAGCGCTGGTCGGCGAGCATCGGCACATGGCCGAAAACATCGTGAAAAATATCCGGTTCCTGCAGATAGTCGAGCTGGTCGCGCCGCCGGATGAAATTGCCCGACACAAAGCGCCGGTTGGCGAGATGGTCAAAGAACACATCGTCCGGCACCAGACCGGGCACTGCCACCACCTGCCAGCCGGTGGCGTCCATCAGGATCCGGTTGAGTTCTTCAAAATCGGGAATGCCGGGCTGCGACAGCTTCAAAATATCGATGCCGTCGAGAAACGCCTGCGCCGCCCGCCCCGGCAGCATTTTCTGCTGGCGCGCGAATAATATATCCCAGGTCTCGTGATCTTCCGCGGAATAGGCCTGCCAGTCCTGGTCGATCGTCCAGTCGGCATTTGCGTGCGCCGGCGGCTTGTCATAGACATGGGTTTCGGGTTCGGACTTGCTTGGCATGACCGCATCTTACAGCAAAAAAGGTTTCAATGGCAACTACAGCGCTTAAATGGTTGAAACGCAGTGTCATTGCAGTGGCTGCGATCATTGCCCTCTATCTGCTGGCGGCGCTCTCCGGCAGCCTGCTGCCGGCCAACCAGAGCTGGCGGAGTTCCCCGGATGGCGTACAATTGTTCATCGAAACCAATGGCCTGCACACGGGAATCGTCATGCCGATCTGGAGCGATGTCCACGACTGGACGCCGCTGGTCGGGCCCGAACATCTGCAGGACCCGTCGCTTTACGGCAGCCATATCCTGGTCGGCTGGGGCCATGAAGGCGTCTATCGCAACACCCGCGCCTGGACAGACCTGCGCGCAAGCGACGCGATCAGCGCGATCCTCGGCAGCGACAATGTGCTTATCCACGTCGATCACCTGAGATATCCACAGGCTTATCCCTATTATCGCCGGAGCCTGCGGGTCAGCGAGGCCGAATATCGGAAAATCGCCACCGCGATCGCGGCACGGTTCGCGCTCGACCGCGATCAGCGCGCGCAGCCTTCGCCCGGCTATGGTGAAACCGACTTGTTCTACAAGGCAAAGGGCCATTATGACGCCTTCTATACCTGCAACAACTGGACCAGCGACGTGCTGCGACAGGCGGGCATCCGCACCGGCCTGTGGACACCCTTCCAGGGCGGGGTCATGCGCTGGTTTCCGGAACCGCCCGGGTCAACCGCTAGCCGGTGACAATATCCTGCAGCGCGGCCGTGTCACTGATCGTCACATAACCATAGCCCGGCTCGACCATGCCGGCCTCCTGCAATCCGGTCAGCGCCTTGCCCAGCGAAACCCGCGACACACCGACCAGATCGGCCAGGTCCTGCTGTGTCGCCATGATCCGCGCCCCGTCCTGCTGATCGCCGCACAGCTGTAGCAGCGCCTGCGCCAGCCTTTGCGGGACCGACAGGTTGCGGGTCGATTCGATCAGGTTGAACGCATCCTGCACGGTCAGCGCCATGGTCTTGAGCAGCAACCGCGTGACCGCCGGATCGGATTCCATCAGGCTGTGCAGTTCGCGCTCGCCAATCCGGATCAGGGAGCAGTCGGTCCCGGCAATCGCGTCGACCGTTCGGGGAAATTCGCCCATGAAGGCCAGCTCGCCGAACGTGTCGCCCGCACCGATCAGCGCAAACAGCATCAATCGCCCGTCGATGCCATAGCGCCCGATCTGCACCGACCCGCGCTCGACATACCAGAATTCCCTGGCTTGATCGCCGCGTTGCTGGATGATCTGGCCCCTGTCGAAGGTCCGCACCTGCCCGCGTGCCAGCAAATCGTGGCGAACCGTATCGGGCAGAGCCATGACAAAGCCGGTCGCGGCCGTCGAAGAAGGTCCATTCATGAATTAATCACCAAATGAAAACTTATTTGCATTTCTCAGCAATTACATCGGCTATCGAAAATCTGCAAGCCATGCAGTGGGAGAGAAAACATGCGGCCTGAACTTTTGGCAATCACGGGGATATTTCTGGTCTTCGGCCTGCTCGAATTTTTCCGCACAAGGCTTTTCAGCAAGCCCGAACAGACCCGCGACGACGCTCTCGTCGAAATCATCGGCTCGTTCGTGCTGCTCGTCATCACCCAGCCCGGCATCATCCTCGCGGCCCAGTTCATTCTCGGCAGCCTGGCACCGCAATGGCAGGGCGCGCTGGCCAATATCCCGCTGATCGCTGCCATCGCCCTGTTCCTGGTCTTTGACGACATGATGCAATATTTCTGGCACCGGCTGTCGCACAGCGTGCCCTTTCTCTACAATCTGCACCGCTCGCACCACAACGCCCAGTATATGAGCATCCGCCTCGTCTACCGGAACAATATCTTCTATTATCTGACGATGCCCAGCATCTGGTTTTCCGGCGCGCTGATCTATCTTGGTCTCGGCTGGGTCTATGTCGGCTATATCATCGTCAAGATGGCGGTCATCGTCGGCGCCCACAGCGATGTCGCCTGGGACGCGCCGCTCTACAAGATCAAGTGGCTGGCCCCGGTCATGTGGCTGGTCGAACGCATCATCTCGACCCCGGCCACCCACCACGCCCATCACGGTCGTCACAAGAGCGACGGCGTGACCAACTACAAGGGCAATTTCGGCAATCTCCTGTTCTTCTGGGATGTCCTGTTCGGCACCGCGCATATCACCCGCCGCTATCCCGAAAGCTACGGCGTCGAAAATCTCGCCCCTGCCACCCTGGGCCAGCAACTCGCCTGGCCGATCTTTCCGGAGAACAAGCAAGGCGGGCACGGCGTCAAAGAGCTTGCTGCAATGGAAGCGAGCGCCAAGGCATAAAAGCTTGGGAGAGAGGACGGGTGGTCGCTGGCGAAATGTTCAACGGCCGCCCGACTTCCAACCGTAGGGGGGGGGGCAAAGCCACGGTTGTTAGAAGGAGTTTCTGCCGGACCGCTATCGCCCCATTAGAGGTCATTCCCAACAGAAATCTCATTTCCTAGAACCTGCCATTCAAAAAGCTAAAACTATAGTGGAATATTGGACCGTCAACAAAATGGCAGGTTTGGGACAAGCCAAAGCGGATAAATACAATTGCTAAATGTTAATCGCAATTGACAGGAATCGCTCCAGTACCAATGTTTCACGAACTTAGACTGGCTTCTCCAAATCTTTCGCGGCCGCCGGCATTTTGCTGCTGCAAAGCTCTACTCCAGCCCCTGAAACGAAAACTAATGTATTTCTGGTGATCCGATCAGCTCCAGTATTTCTGACTGGCGATCACTGCTCCCTCAGCCAGAGCTTGCATTTTGGCCCAGACGATATCCCGGTCAACGCCGCCCGATCCGGCATGGATGGAAAATCCGCAATCGACCCCGGCCATGACATTGTCCCGCCCGACCAGATCGGCATAGCGGCCGATCCGCTGCGCGATCAGCTCGGGATGCTCGATATAGTTGGACTGGCATTCCACAACCCCCGGGATCAGCAGCTTGCCTTCCGGCAGTTTCACACTCTCGAACATCGCAAATTCGTGCGCATGGCGCGGATTGGCGGCTTCGAACTGGATGGCATGCGGACGGGCGCGCCAGACCAGATCAATGATATCCGCGAACGGCACATCACAATGGTGCGGCCCCGGATAATTGCCCCAGCACATGTGCATCCTCAGCCGGTCTTCCGGGATATTGGCCGTGGCGCGGTTGATCGCCTCGATATTCAGCATCATCCGGTCGCGGAACTGGGACAGGGTGAGGTCCCGGAACTGGGTGTGGCGGCCCATCGCCAGATCGGGGCAGTCGATCTGCAGGATGATCCCGGCATCGGCGATCGCCTCATATTCGTGGCGCAGCCCTTCGGCGAGGGCGAACAGATAATCTTCGTCGCTGTCATAATATTCATTGGCAAAGAACAATGCCGTGACGCCAGGCGACGCGGCACTCATGAACGCCTGCTTGCCGCCCTTTTTCTCTAGTGAGCTGTTGAGATTCGCGGCATCGCGCTCGACCGCGGTCATGTCCTTCACCGTGATCGGCGCGTTGCAGGCAGGCGTCTTGCGGTGCCGCCGGCCGGGATCGGAGAAGATTCGCGCCTTGGTGTCCGGAAAATCCTCGATGTCCTGAAATACATAGCTGTTGCCGGTGCCGCCAAAGCCGTGCAGCCGGTCCTTGATATAGGTAGCGTAGCTGGGCTTGGACTGCTCACCGTCATTGACGATGTCGAGTCCCGCTCCGACCTGCTTGCCGACGACATAATCGACCGCTTCCCCAATCCGCCTGTCGACGGCTGCCAGATCGAGCGGCAGGCCATCTTCCTTGGCGAACATGATCTCGACCAGATCGTCCTCGCGCGGCAGACTGCCGACATGGGTGGTCAGGAAACGACCGGCACTCATGACAGTTGCTCCCGGACAATCGCGGCCCCTTCGGCCATCGCCTTCATCTTGCCAGAGGCGGTATCGCGGGGCAGATATTTTAGACCGCAGTCGGGAGCGATCGCTGACAGCATGGGCAATTCCTTTAACAAAAATTCGAGTGTAGAAAATCGCCAACGAGGCGGTTGAATGCAACCGGTTGCTCCATGGAGCAGAGGTGCCCTGCTCCGGCCAGAAACCGGCTCTCGCCGGACGGCGCCTGGTTGCCTATATATTGGGTCACCGCGCGGCGCCATGGCGTGTCGGCTTCGCCGGTCAGCGCCAGCACTGGCATGGCCAGATTGCTGATATCATCCGCGGTCAGATGAATGTCCGTATCGTCCTCGACCAGATCACGACCGGAATAGTCGGCCAGGATGGTATCAATGTCGTGATCCATCTCCGCTTCGCCCGCCATCAATCGATGCTGCCGCCATTGCTGTTTCATCCCGGCCAGATCGCCGACAGCGATCAGCTCCCGATAGGCGTCCAGCGGTACCGCTCCGACGGGATCGGACCCGATGACATTGTGCAGCGGCGCGCCGGCAACGACCAGGGCGGAAACCCGGTCAGAATATCGCCGCGCATAGTCCATCGCCACCGTTGCTCCTTGCGAAAAACCGATGATGGCAAAGCGGCCGTCCGGGATCAATTGGTTTATATCCTCAAATTCCCGTTCCAGGCAGGGCGGCGCTGTCGATTGACCGAAGCCCCGCCGATCCGGCATCACCAGCCGCCAGGACTTCGCCAGCGGATATTGCACCCGCCACATCCGCCGGTCGAAGGTCCAGCCGTGCAGCAGCAGTATTGGTTTGCCCGCGCCGAGCATCGAAACGGCAATTTGTCCGTCGTCGACGGCGACCGAAACGTCTGTGGGTTGCTCGGCCGTCATCGGCGTCGTCGGACTTTCCGCATCAATGGGCAGCCGCAAGATCCTCGTGGCGCACGTCGTTATTGGGCTTGTGGTCGCCGGCCAGCCAGCGCTTGAGCTCGGAATGCGCGTCTTTCCGGCGCAATTCATTGATCTGGTCGGCATGGTCGGCGTCCAGGGTGAATTCGACGATCATCCCGTCCGGGTCGACCGCATAGACCGACCGGCAATAGCCATGTTCGAGCACATAGGTCTGCGGTTCCTGCAGCCCGGCATCGGCAATGCGCCTTTCGATCTCGGCCTGGGTTTCCTTGTCGACATTGAGCGCGACATGACGGAACGGGCTCGGCGCAAGGTCGGGACCGAATTCGGCCTGGTCGGCGGGATCGGCAAACTGGAAGAACGCCAGCGCGCTGCCGTCGGCAAGACCGAAGAAACAGTGGCAATAAGTCCGCTCGGACCCGAACAGCTCTTCCTGTTCGCACCAGGTCGCGATCAGCGGAAAGCCCAGGATATCTTCATAAAAATGGCGTGTGGCTTCCAGATCTTTGACGACATAGGCGGTGTGGTGCAGTCGGCTTGGCAATGACGAGGTCATGATCTTCTTCCTCTTACTGGTTTCAACTTGTCCGAATATACCTACCCGAAAAGCCGTTTGGCAATCTCGGCGACATGTTTCCCCTGAAAATGGGCGCCGGCCAGTTCATTGTCGCTCGGCATCCGGCTGCCGTCGGCGCCGGCGATCGTGGTTGCTCCATAAGGCGTGCCGCCGCTGATTTCGCCCATCTCGGAATTGCCTTCAAACGTATAGGGCAGTCCTACGATGACCATGCCGTGATGCAGCAGGCTTGTGTGGAACGACGTGATCGTCGTTTCCTGGCCGCCATGCTGGCTGGCAGTGGAGGCGAAAACACTCCCGACCTTGCCGACCAGCGCCCGTGAAAACCATTGCGGACCGGTCTGGTCGAGAAAGTTGCGCATCTGGGCCGCCATATTGCCGAAGCGGGTCGGGGTGCCGAATATGATCGCATCATAATCTTCCAGATCCTCCGGCTTGACGATCGGCGCATCCTGCCCGGTCTTCATGCCCGATGCTTCGGCGACCTCGTCGGAGACCAGTTCCGCCACCCGTTTCAGATCACAGCTGCATCCCTCGACGCTCGCAGCACCCTTGGCCACGGCACCGGCCATGGTTTCTACATGCCCGTAGCTCGAATAATAGACGACCAGTATTTTTGCCATATTTTCCTCAAAAACTCAATGTTGCTTCGACACCGTAGATCCGTGGACGGGCCTTGAAGACAAAGCCGCCGGGAGAAAATTCGGCATTATATTTTTCGTTGAACAGGTTGCTCGCGAAACCGGTCAGGCTCCAGTTGTCACCGCTCACGCCCAGTCTCGCGTCGACCAGGTCAACCGGGTCGCGGGATGTGGTGTTGAACGGCTCCCACCAGGTGCGCCCGGTCCGGCGATAGTCGACGCGGAACAGCCCGTCGAGACCATCGCTCAGCTCGGGCGTGAACTGCGCGCCGAGATTGTAGGTATAGCGCGAGATCAGCGGCAATTCGTTGCCGATCACGGTCGCATCCGGAAATTCCTTGATGTCGCTCCAGGTGTAACCGACCGCGGCATTGATCTGGACCCACGGGGCAGGGCGCAGCAGCGCATCCAGCTCAAATCCCTGGATTCGGGCCTTGGGAATATTGCCGAGATTCTGGGTCGAGTTGGCCGCGAGGAACACGAAGAAATAGCTGTTCTTGGACACCGTCGTGTAAGCCGCGCCGTTCAGGGTCAGCATCCGGTCAAACAGCTGGGTCTTGATCCCGGCTTCAAACGTTTCTGCGGTTTCTGCCTGGAAAATGTCATTGACGCCGACGATGCCATTGGCAGCAGCCACGCCGCCGACGCCGGTCTGGTTGAAGCCGCCGGACCGGAAGCCGCGGCTGTAGCCGCCATAGACGGTAATATCGTCCATTGGCTTGTAGGTGACGGTCAGCTTGGGCTGCAAGTCGTCAAAGGTGATGCGCCGCTGCTCGCCCGTCCGTCCTTGCGGAAAACCGGCAGGATTGGGCAGAAAGGCGGTCGGAGTCAGCGTCGTGTTGACACGCCGGTCGCGGTCATAGCGCAGCGAGCCATCGACCCGGATCTGGTCCGAAAATTCGTAACCCGCATTGGCGAACAGCGCCCAGGCGAAATTGGATTGCTTGTCGGACAGGAAGGAAAACTGCGGGTTCAGCGGGTTGGTCGAGGGCGAACGATAGACCGGGAAAACGCCGTTGCCGGTGTCGATCATGTTGCCGGTCGAGATGAAACGGATGGTGTCGATGAAATAGCCGCCGAACATCCAGAACAGCTTCTCGTTCTTCGGCGACTCGAAGCGCAGTTCCTGGCTCAGCGCCTTCACGTTGACATATTGGCTCTGGTTCAGGTCGAACCCGTTGCCCGGGCCAAAGATCGCTTCGAACAGATTGAAGAAAAAGGAATCCTGGATCGGAAGAAAGTCAAAGGCATCGCCGGTCAGGACTTCCTTCACGGTATCATAGGAGGTGATCGAGGTGACCGAGAAATTGTCGCCCTCGTAACGGAACTTGGCCGCGACATTGAAAATGTCACGATCGTTCTGGCCCCGGTTGTTCACCCGGATCGGCAGGCTGGTGTCGTTGACGTCGTTGACGATGTTGAAATAGAGCGCCTGCGTTTCCAGCCTGGCATAGGATGCCCGCAGATCCAGCGTGATGTCGTTGCCCGGATCAAACAGCAGGTTTCCGCGCACCGCGATATCCCTATAGGGGTCGGCCTTTTCGTTCAGGAACGTGTTGCGCAGATAGCCATCGGAATCGACATAGGATCCCGACACCCGGAATTTCAGATTGTCGGTGACCGGTCCGCTCAGTCCGCCGCGCACCTGCCAGCCAAAGCCGTTGTCGACGCCGACTTTCAGCTTGCCTTCCAAAACGTCGGTTGGCTGCTTGGTGTTGATGATGATCGCGCCGCCAATGGCATTTCTGCCGTAAAGGCCGCCTTGCGGACCCTTCAGGACTTCGATCTGCTCGATGTCGAACAGTTCCTGGTTGAATTGCGCCGGATTGACCTGCTGCACGCCATCGACAACCACCGCGACCGATGGTTCGGAGTTGCGCGCCTGGGTGATGCCGCGAATGATGATGAAGGCGTTGCCGGCATTCTGCGTTTCGACCAGGTTGACGTTGGACGTCAGGTTGATGAAGTCGATCGGCTTTTCGATGCCGGCCGCTTCGATCGCCTTTGCGGTGAAGGCGGTTACCGCTCCGGGAACATCCTGAAGATTGGCATCACGCCTGGTTGCCGTCACGATGATGACGTCGTCATCCGCCTGTTCTTCGGTTTGCGCAAATGCGGGAGTCGCAGACAGGCCCGACACCAATATTGTCGACGCCAGTAACCCGATTTTTCCCCAAGAAGTCGCTTTCATCAATCCATCCCCTTCCGCAGCCTGAACCTTTTTGCGTTCAGTTTCTGTGATTCCCATAACGGCTTCGAAATACGAAGTCAAATTCGATAATCGAATTTATGAGGAGTTGGACAGGGAATGTTGCAGGGCCGGCCAGCGACGGAGCGACTGTTCGATTTCCGCAGCGGCGTTGCGCAGCAACGGCAGCCGGGTTTCGATCAGCTCCTCCTGGGAAATCCGCGTGGTCGATGTCGAGCAGTTGATCGCGGCAATGGCCTGACGATTGTCGTCCAGGATCGGAACGGCGATTGACACGATTCCGAAATCCAGTTCATCAAGCGCCGAATCATAGGCGCGCTCGCGCACGTCCTCGAGCCGCTTCTTCATGACCGGTCCGGTCGAGACGGTGCGTTCGGTGAATTTTTCGTAGGGCGCCAGGTCCAGAAAGGCATCGACTTCTGCCTGCGGACGAAATGCCAGGATCGCCTTTCCAAGCGATGTCGCATGGAGCGGAAACCGCGTGCCCACGTTCACGCCCAGCCGGATGCGCCGGTTTGTCGACACGTGGGTAAGATAGAGTATGTCCTGTCCGGAAATAACCGCCATCGAGGCGCTATCGCCGGTTTCATCGCGCAGCGTCTGGAGCGGAGGAATGCACAGCTGGTCCAGGTTCATCGAGGCATGAAAAGCCGATCCGAGCGTCAGGACTTCCGGCCGAAGCAGGAAATTGCGGCCATATTGACCCACATATCCAAGCGCTACCAGAGTTTTCAGGCAGCGTCGTGCGACAGCCGGACTGAGTCCGGTCCGTTCGGCCACTTCGCTCAGCCGCATTTCCGGATGCTTGTCGTCAAAACATCGCAAGACCGACAGGCCGCGAGCGAGAGTGGAAAGATATTCGGGGTCCTTCGTGCCCGAACCGGTCACGCTGCGCCTTCTGTTTTCTGGGCAATCTTGTTCCGCATGGGCTCCACCAGCTCCTTGTTGTCCGCGCCCAGGACCGGCGGCGCTGTCACCGATTCCATCCGTTCCCCGTCAAAACTGACCGGCGAGCGGATCGTCCGGAAGACGCCGTGCGGGCCCTCGGGGTCCTCGACGACGATCCCCAGCGCCTTCGCCTGGTCGCAGTCCACCACTTCCTGCGAGGTCCGGACCGGAGAATGCGGCACTTCCAGTTCTCCCAGTTTCTCGCACCAATAGTCGCGTGGCTGCTCCTTGAAAAGAGGCGCCAGGAAGCCGATCACATTTTCATAATTCTCGATCCTCGCGTTCCGGCTTTCGAACATCGGCAAGGCCAGCATGTCCGGGCACTCCACGGCGGTCGCCAGATTCTCCCAGAATTTTGGCGGCGAGGACATGTGCAGCGCCAGCCATTTCTGATCGGCGCATTCGAAGACATAGGATTGCGAGACATGCGGCCGGCTATAGGGCCCCATGATCTCGTCCTCGGACAGCAGGTGGGTAAAATCGTCGAGATTGAAATGCGACATCGATTCGAACATCGACGTCTCGACCAGCCGACCTTTGCCGCTGCTGTTGCGTTCATGGAGCGCGGCGAGAATCCCGTAGGCCGCGTAAAATCCGGTCAGCGAATCGGCAATCGCCGGCCCGACGACCCGCGGGTTCTCCGGATTGACCAGCAGGCGCAGGAAGCCGCTCGCGGCCTGCGCAACGGTGTCGAAGGCGGGCCGGTCGCGATCGGGCCCCACGGTGCCGAAGCCCGATATGGAGGCATAGATCAGGCTCGGGTTGATCGCCTGCAGCCGCTCCGCATCCACACCGATTTTTTTCGCCACGCCAGGCCGGAAATTCTGGATGAAGACATCCGCGTCCTTGATCAGCTCGTCGAAAACCGCGAGATCTTCTGCGGTGCGCGTATCCAGGGTGATGCTGCGCTTGTTGCGATTGTAGGTCTGGAAATGCGGACTGTAGAGACCGCCCTTGAACGACCGGAACGGATCTCCGGTCCCGTTCTGCTCGACCTTGATGACATTGGCTCCCAGGTCGGCCAGCAGCATGCCTGCTGCGGGTCCCGTGATGAAGGTTCCCATTTCAAGAACAGTGATACCGGCTAGGGGTCGTGACATCCGTCTCTCCTTCTGACTTGACTATAGCCTAAAAACTTCGAATAACGAAATCAACTTCGAAAATAGAAATAATCGGGAGATCAGCCATGCGGATCGGCAAACAGGACAACGCCCTCACATCAATTTGCACCTCGGATGCCAGCAGCATCACTGTCCGGGGCCATGACCTGTGCGACGATATTATAGGGCAGTGGGATTTTACCAGCTATTTCTGGTTGCTGGTCAACGGCGTTGCACCAAACGAGAAACAGAAATTTTTTGCCGACGCGGTCCTGTGCGCTATCGCCGAACATGGCCTGGTTCCCAGTGTTGTCGCAGCGCGCATGA
>Ga0075467_10002504_pt1 | contig 14466 bp, 14 predicted proteins | sample DEB08_DNA_9_FD_75067 | JGI IMG/M metagenome (GOLD analysis project Ga0075467, IMG submission 75067) | Aqueous microbial communities from the Delaware River and Bay under freshwater to marine salinity gradient to study organic matter... | ecosystem: Environmental > Aquatic > Marine > Coastal ...
CCAGGATTAATAATTTGATAAGCTGCCTGACACATTAGTGTAGCTTCATGGAAACCGCATAATATTAATTTTAACTTTCCTGGATAAGTATTTACGTCTCCAATGGCAAAAACACCTGGAATATTAGTTTGATAATCAAGAGCATTATTTACTTTAATAGCGTTTTTTTCAATTTCAAGTCCCCAATTTGCAATTGGTCCAAGTTTAGGCGACAATCCAAAAAGTGGGATAAAATGATCACAATCTAATCGAAATTCTTTTTCCTCATCTCCAGTTTGCTTAACAGTAACTCCAGTCACATGAGCTTCACCAACTATATCAATAACTTCAGCTGGAGTTACAAGATTGATTTTACCTTGGTTCTTTAATTCTTGAACTTTATCAACTGAATCTAAGTGTCCTCTAAACTCGTTTCGTCTGTGAATTAAAGTTACTTCTGACGCAACATCACTTAAAAAAATGCTCCAATCTAAAGCTGAATCTCCTCCACCCGAAATTACAACTCGTTTATTTCTATAAATTTCTGGATTTTTAATAATGTATTCAACGCCTTTATCTTCAAAATCAGTAATGTTAGAAATTAAAGGTTTACGTGGCTCAAAACTACCCAGTCCACCAGCAATTGCAACTACAGGAGCTTGATGTTGTGTTCCTTTATTAGTAGTTACAATAAAAGTGCCGTCATTTTGTTTTTCTATAGTTTCTGCACGTTCACCTAAAGTAAAACCTGGCTGAAATTGCTTGCATTGCTCCATTAAATTATCTGTAAGATCTCCTGCTAAAATTTCAGGGAATCCAGGAATATCGTAGATAGGTTTCTTTGGGTATATTTCTGAACACTGTCCTCCAATTTGAGGAAGCGCATCAATTAAATGACATTTTAATTTTAGTAATCCAGCTTCAAAAACCGCAAACAATCCTGTTGGTCCAGCTCCAATAATAAGTATGTCTGTAGAAATCATTTATTAATCAATTTAAAGGCACAAAAGTAAAAATTAATAGTAGAGTATAATGTGATAAAAGTCACATTCTTAGGCTTCAATATTAATGACACTTTCTATTTGTGGTGCATATTTCTTAATAGTCATTTCAACACCAGATCTAAGCGTCATTTGGTTTACACTACAGCTTGTACAAGCCCCTTGTAACTGAACTTTCACAAACTTATCATCTTCTATGGACAATAATGAAATATCACCTCCATCACTTTGTAAAAAAGGACGGATTTCATCCAATGCTTTTTCTATATTCAACCTTAGTTCTTCTGTAGTCATAACTTATTTATTTACTGCTGAACATCCAGCCATTGTAGTTATTTTAATAGCTTCTGTTGGTGGCAAAGCAGTGTTTCTCCTAACAACTTCTTGAACAACGTTTTTTGTTAATTCTTCAAATGCAGATTCTAATGGTGAAGCTACTTGTAGTGCCGCTGGACGACCTATATCTCCGGCTTCTCTAATACTTTGAACCAAGGGAATGTTTCCTAAAAATGGCACATTCAAATCTAAAGCCAAGTTTTTAGCACCTTCTTTCCCAAAGATATAATACTTGTTTTCTGGTAATTCTTCAGGCGTGAAATACGCCATGTTTTCAATAATTCCTAAAACAGGAACATTGATACTATCTTGCTGAAACATTGCCACTCCTTTTTTTGCATCTGCCAATGCTACATTTTGAGGTGTACTTACGATAACAGCTCCTGTAATAGGAAGCGATTGCATAATGCTTAAATGAATATCTCCAGTTCCTGGTGGCAAATCAATAAGCATAAAATCGAGTTCGCCCCAATGTGCATCAAATATCATTTGGTTTAAAGCCTTAGATGCCATTGGTCCTCGCCAAACAACAGCTTGGTCTGGCTTTGTGAAAAACCCAATAGATAATACTTTTACGCCATAATTCTCAACAGGTTTCATTTTTGATTTTCCATCAATGTTTACTGCCATTGGTCTTTCGTTAACTACATCAAACATTATTGGTATTGATGGCCCATAAATATCAGCATCTAAAATTCCAACTTTAAATCCCATTTTTGCCAATGTTACTGCAAGGTTTGCTGTAACTGTAGATTTACCAACACCACCTTTTCCTGAGGCTACAGCAACTATATTTTGAATGCCAGGAATTGGATTTCCTTTAATTTCATTTTTTGGTTTAGCAGGAGCTTCAGCTTTAACATTAACTACTACTTTTGCTTTTGGATATACACGTTCATGGATGGTTTTCATGATATCAACTTCCGTGCGCTTTTTTGCTTGTAATGTTGGATTTGATATCGTTATATCGACAATGACTTCATCTCCAAAAACAATTACATTTTTAACTGCTCCACTATCGACCATATTTGCGCCTTCTCCAGGAGCAGAAATAGTTTTTAGAGCCACTAATACATCGTCTTTATCTAGCTTCACTTTAGGTAATTTAGATTAATTCTAAAGTACAAATATACTGTGAAATGTTCACAATAAGAAGCGGTAGTATTGAAATGATTTATAAGTAGATTACGTTTTGCTATAGTTCTTTTGAAGGATCCCAATATACACTTTCAAGATTCTGAATTTGGTTATCAATAACTTCAATACCCTCACTTTCTAAAAGTTGTTGCATTAAATTAGTGCCATCAAAATGGTGTTTGCCAGTAAGTAATCCTTTTCTATTCACTACACGATGCGCAGGAATATCTTTGCCATGAGAACCATTCATGGCATAGCCAACCATTCTTGCACTTCTTGCTGCACCTAAATATCTTGCAATAGCTCCATAGCTAGTCACCTTCCCATAAGGCACAAGTTTGGCTATTTCGTATACTCTATCAAAGAAATTGAGCGTTTCAGGTTTCATTTTCTATAATTCTTTGATAATATTTATTAGTGTAACAATAGCTATGATGCCTGTTATGGAACCAATAATGTAATTCATGCTTTTTTGAGAGGTGAATTTTTCGTTTTTAATTTTATCAAAAAAGAATATATAAATATATAACATCACAAAAGTTCCAGTGGTCGCTCCAGCAACATAAGCAATGATGCTATAAGTTTCAAATGTTAACCATCCAATTGACGCCAAAGTTATCGTCATATAAGCTTGATATGGTATTGGAAAAATGTTTAACGCAGACAGTAGTATGCCTTGGAAAAACCTGCGATGTTTACTTCTTATATTAGCTTCAACATTAGGTTTAGGTTGTTTTCTAGCTACTACTAAATAGTAAATAGTTATTAATATAAAAATAACTAAAGCCACACGTTTCAGAATATCAATAACTTCTGGATGATTGCTTAAGTATTTTGCAAAAATAGTTGCGGCATACGTTTGAAAACAAACAATGACGCAGACTCCTATTGAAAATAATACACCACGATTATATCCTTCTTTTAGGCTAATTTTAGCGGCTGTCATATTCAACAATCCAGGAGGTATAACTCCAATAAATGCAATTACTAGACCTAATAAAAAGATAACAGTAGTATCCAACGTTACTTAATTTTAAATCTAATATACGTAATTGGTTTATTATGCTCTAAATACTGACTTTCATAATACGTTTGAATACTTGTAACTTCTTCTGGACTGCCTTCCTGCTTATAAACATTATGATTGGCATAAATCACTTCATGGCCTTCGCCATGCAATAAACCTAATGTGTAACCATGCATAAATTCGCTATCGGTTTTTAGGTTGATTATGCCATCAGATTTTAAAATATGTTTATAACGTTGTAAGAAAACAGAATTAGTCATTCTGTGTTTTGTACGCTTGTATTTTATTTGAGGATCTGGAAATGTTATCCAAATTTCATCGACTTCATTTTCAGAAAACACATATTCAACGAGTTCAATTTGTGTTCTTATAAAAGCAACATTAGGGATACTCTCCTCTATGGCAGTTTTTGCACCACGCCAAAAACGAGCACCTTTTATGTCAATTCCAATAAAATTTTTATTTGGATATTTTTTTGCTAATTCAACGCTGTATTCTCCTTTTCCACAACCAAGTTCTAAGACCAAAGGATTATTATTTTTAAAAAATGTTTCATTCCATTTTCCCTTTAAGCTGTATTGATTGTTAACTAAATCATCACGAGATGGCTGAAACACATTGGAAAAGGTGTTGTTTTCATTAAAACGTTTCAATTTATTTTTACTTCCCACTTTATCTTTAAAATTTTGACAAAATTAAGGAAACAAATTAGCTTTATCTTTGTTTTTGATGAAATGAGGTCAATTAGACATTAAATGGAACCATTAAATTATCAATTTGAATTGCATCAGACCTCTAAAACAATATTAGATATCTGATGAATTTGAAAAAACGGATTTTAGTTGCGCCTTTAAATTGGGGACTTGGCCATGCTACAAGATGCATTCCAATTTTTAATGCATTGATAACTCAAGGTTTTGAACCTATTATTGCAAGCGATGGTAATGCGCTATTACTTCTACAAAAAGAATTTCCAAATTTAGAATCTATAGAATTACCTTCATATAATATTAATTATTCAAAAAAGGGAAGTCACTTAAAACTCAAGCTATTAATTAACACTTCAAGAATTTTAAAAGCTGTTAAGGCTGAAAACCAGATGACTCAACAACTAGTTGAAACACATAAAATTGAGGGTGTTATTTCAGATAATCGCTTTGGAGTATACTGTAAAAAAATCCCTAGTGTGTATATAACGCATCAATTAAATGTGTTAAGCGGAAGCACAACAACACTAACTACAATGCTTCATAAAAAAGCCATTAATAATTTTGATGAATGTTGGGTTCCTGATTATGAAGGCACTGAAAATTTGAGTGGACAATTAGGTCATTCTGAAACATCTAGAACGACATTAAAATATATTGGGCCATTAAGTAGATTCCGTAAAACAGACGTTGAAATAAAATATAATCTTATGGTTTTATTATCTGGCCCTGAACCACAACGAACCATTTTAGAAACGAAATTAATTTTAGAATTAAAAGATTATAAAGGCAATGTAGTTTTTGTAAAAGGAATTATAGAAGCTGAGCAAAAAGTAACAACTCAAAACAACTTAACTATTTACAATTATATGACTTCTGTTGCATTGGAAAAAACTATAAATGAAAGTGAATTGGTACTCTCTAGATCTGGTTATACCACAATAATGGACTTAGCAAAAATGGAGAAAAAAGCATTCTTTATTCCTACTCCTGGACAATATGAACAATTATATTTAGCTAAAAAATTTAAAAAAGAAAAAATTGCACCATATGGTTTACAAGGTAATTTTAATATTGAAAACCTAAACGACTTCAATCAATTTAAAGGATTTTCCAATAGGAAAAGCGGCACAAACTATCAAGAATTATTTAGCCTTTTCGAGCGTGAATGAAAATTCGCTACCAATTCCAAATTCACTTTCAATGTATAATTTTTCATCGTGTGCTTCAATAATATGCTTTACAATAGCGAGCCCTAAACCTGAACCTCCTTCTTTACGAGAGCCACTTTTATCAACCCTATAAAAGCGTTCAAATAATCTTGGTATATGTTCTGGTTCAATACCTTCTCCATTATCTGTAATACGCACAATAACTTTGTTCTTAATTAAATTTTCAACACTAACTTCTGTCGTTCCATTTTGTTGGCCATATTTAATGGAATTTACTATTAGGTTTGACAAGACTTGCTGAAGTCTTTGTTTATCTCCATTTACCATTATTGGCTTGTTATAATCTAAATCGAAAGTGAGTGTGATTTTCTTTTTTGCTGCTTTTATTTCTAATAAATCAAACACATTTTTAATAAGTGCAACTATATCAAATACCTCAATATCTAAAGTTAAGTCTCCAGTTTCTAATTTGGTAATCATATCCAAATCGTTGATGATAAACGTAAGTCGCTCCACACCTTTATCTGCACGTTCAAGATATTTATGCAATAATTTCTTGTCTTTATAAGCACCATCTAATAAAGTAGAAATATAACCCTGAACCGTAAAAAGAGGCGTTTTTAATTCATGTGATACATTGCCTATAAATTCTTTTCTGTATTGCTCTCTAATTTTAAGTGTCTCTATTTCTAATTTCTTATCCTTTGCGTACTTATCAATTTCTTGAGTAAGCGTTGCCATGTCAGTTGTAATTTGACTTCTTTTGAAAGTACTAGACTCCAATAGTGTTAAATCATCATATATTTTTTTAACACGTTTATAGATGAACTTTTCAACTCTATATTGAATAATAATAAAGGAAACGACAAAACATGAAACCGTAAAAATTAGAATATATATGATACTTAGCTCATGAACAGAATACAAAAAAACACTCTCAATGAGTGTTAGTAAAAGCGTTATAAGTAAGGAAGACTTAAACGCAAACTTATAAGATTTATTAAAATTTTTAGGCATTAATTTACAAACTTATAGCCAACACCTTTTACAGTTTTAAACGAGTTATCCCCTATTTTTTCACGAAGTTTTCTAATATGAACATCAATGGTTCTACCTCCAACAATGACTTCATTTCCCCAAACTTTGTCAAGAATTTCATCGCGTTTAAAAACTTTTCCAGGTTTTGATGTTAACAAAGATAATAATTCAAACTCTTTTCTTGGCAAAATGATCTCTTTGCCTTTTAAAACTATTTTATAAGCATCTCTATCTATGGTTAGGTGACCTATTTTTACAACATCAATTGCCGAATCATCATCTTCTTTATAACGTCGTAATAATGCTTTCACTTTACTAACCAATACTTTTGGTTTTATTGGCTTTGTAATATAATCATCTGCTCCAGCATCAAAACCAGCTACTTGTGAATAATCTTCGCCTCTTGCTGTTAAAAAAGTAATGATGACGTCATTAAGTTCTGGCATTTTCCTAATACGTTCACAAGCTTCAATACCATCCATTTCAGGCATCATTACATCTAAAATAATGAGCTGTGGTTTTTCTTTTTTTGCCTTTTTAACCCCTTCAGCTCCATTTTTGGCAGTAATGATTTTATAACCTTCTAATGATAAATTATAACCAACAATCTCCAAAATGTCTGGCTCATCATCAACTAATAGTATTTTAATATCACTTTTTTTCATAACTCAAGAGCAATCTAAGTTCTTATTAAGCAGTAAAGATAAAGCTAATGATTTATATAGTTGAAAACTGAGGCATTAATAACACATAAGTAACTTCAAATTTACAATATGGTAACGTGGCGTAACGTAGCATTTGATAAATATTGTATCAAAATGTTATTTTTTTGTAAAAATTTTAATTAAACTACTCATATTCTAGCATTAACGCCAAATTATTTTTATATTTAAACTCACATTTTACAATTAATTAATTAACAATTTAGATATGAAAAAACTTTACATTTTACTTTTTGCAATTTTAATTTCTGCCTTTTCTTTTGGGCAAACTAATGTTGGTATTACTGGTAATGTTGATGGTGTTTATATAAACGAAATACATTATGACAATATAGGTGGCGATATTGATGAATTTTTTGAAGTTGTTGGCCCTGCTGGAACTGACCTTTCTGTGTATACGATTACACTATACAATGGGAATGATACTAATGCTTATAATACTATAGCTTTAACTGGTACGATCGACGACGAAGGATCTAGTGTTGGTGCCATTGCAATGATATTGCCTGCAAATGGAATTCAGAATGGTGCTCCAGATGGAATTGCACTGTCAAAAACTGGATCTACAGATGTTCAATTTTTAACTTATGAAGGAAGCTTTACTGCTGGCGATGGTGATGCAGCAGGATTAGCTGGAGTTGACATTGGAATCGCAGAAGCTTTTCCTTATCCAGAAGTAGCAAATCACTCGTTAGAGTATGATGAAACGTTCATGACTTGGCAATTAAGCTTAGACAGTACTCCTGGTGATTTTGCTCAAGGGACTTTATCAACTATTGATTTTAATACAAAATCATTTAGTGTTTATCCAAACCCATCAAACACAGGATCTGTAAATGTAGTGTCATCAAGCACTTCAAACTTCGGACAAATTAATGTTGCTGTGTATGATGTGTTAGGAAAACAAGTGATCAACAAAGCAATGACAAGTGAAAAACTTAATGTGTCTTCATTGAATGCTGGAGTTTACATCATGAAAATTACACAAGGCAAGGCAATATCAACTAAGAAACTAGTGATTAAGTAAACTTACTTTTAATAATAATTTAAAAGCGTTACCAATTTGGTAACGCTTTTTTATTTTAATTACTTTTGTCAATGTTCTCGATACAAAAATTGCAAACAATTTTCACTCGAACTGACGACCTCTTTATGATTGACAATAACACAATATTCAACATTAAAAACGAAACCGATTTTCAAAAATTAGCGCTTCAGGTTTTTAATTATCAATTCAACACTAATAAAGTGTATCGTTCATTTTGTGATTTACTCTATGTGCATCCAAGTGATGTGACAAGCATTGAGCAAATCCCCTTTTTGCCTATTGAATTTTTTAAAACGCATAAAGTTTTATCAACTCAACAATCTATTGAGGAAACATTTACAAGTTCAGGAACTACAGGAAGCGCAACAAGCAAGCATTATGTTACTGATTTAAATATTTACAGACAAAGCTTTAGAGAAGGCTTTAAGCATTTTTATGGTAGCGTTGATGATTATGTGGTTCTTGCCTTATTACCTTCTTATTTAGAACGTGAGGGCTCATCATTAATTTATATGGTTAATGATATGATTACACAATCAAAGCACCCTGAAAGTGGTTTTTATTTAGATAATTTTGATGCTTTACAAAACGCCTTAAAACGTTTAGATAAAAGTGGTAAAAAAGTCCTCCTTATTGGAGTTTCATTTGCCTTATTGGATTTGGTTGAACGCTATCAATTCAACTTGCGAAATACTATCATTATGGAAACTGGTGGTATGAAAGGACGACGAAAAGAACTTATTAGAAACGAATTACACAATATCCTTAAAAAAGGATTTGATGTTGAAAGCATACATAGTGAATATGGTATGACAGAATTGCTGAGTCAAGCCTATTCTAATGGTAATGGCATTTTTAACTGTCCAAAATGGCTGAAAGTTTTAACTCGTGATACTGAAGATGCCTTAACAATTCAAACGCAAGGCAAAACAGGAGGCATCAATATTATTGATTTGGCTAATATTAACTCATGCTCATTTATTGCTACTCAAGATTTGGGTCGTGTATTACCAGATAATTCTTTTGAAGTGATAGGTCGCTTCGACAATTCAGATATTAGAGGTTGTAATCTTATGGCTATCTAACTTATTTGAAAACTCGAGAAAAAGTGAAGTTAAAAAAATTAGTTATCACCATAAAAAGATGCATTATTCACAGCAGAAACTAATAAAACAATACCCAAAACAATACCAGCGATTATACCAATAATGATTCTTCCTTCCTTTTGTTCAGATTGCTTAGATCTTTTTAGTTGAATTTTAACAATTGATTGAGTATCTATTGGTTCATATTCTAATTTACTATTTGTTAGTTTTACACCAACCCAATTACCATCAAGCGTATCTATTTTAAGGTATTCTAATTGGTTATTTCTATTGGTTAACAATTTTACTTCTCTTTTCGATTTAAAAGCATCCATCATCGTATAACTTCCTTGATAACTGGCACAACTTTGAAAAAATATTAATATTGACAAGAAATATGCAATTATTCTAAAGTATAGTTTTTTAGTTTTCATTTTTACATGTAATAAATTTGCATAACAAGGCGACACTAAATTTAGGTGTTCCCTAACTAAATGTTATTAAATTACTTTATGAATTGAACTTATAACTCGTACCAAGAAAATTATAAGTAATTAGTAATTTAAACTAAACTTAGTGTCGCTTGCTAAATGTAAAATTATCCTAATTTATTTTAATGATCTATGATTAAAATCATTGGATATTATGTTTATATTAATTAACTCTAGATATAGTTGTAGAAAAAGGAACTAAAACGAAATTGGTATTTCTTTAGCATTCGCAGCTATTACATATTTTCTTATTACTAATATTGACATTAAACCAACAATCTCGTGGAAAGATTAACAATTCAATAATATAGACGAAAATTCAAACAATTAAGATAATTTGAAGTTTGCTAAGATTTTTTTTATTAGTCCAATAATACTTTCATTAAAATTGTCATTATTAATAATGCTATTAAACTCAAATAAATTAAAAAAACTTGTAAGGTTTCCTATGTGCCACCGACCATGTCACTATCATAGAAAATACTATGATAAAAGAAAGATTTAGTTGGTTAGATTTTTTGAAACGCCTGAATGCTTATTCAGGCGTTTTTATTAGTTAAACTTAACAATATAAGTATTCCGTTTTCCTTTATTGATAATTACGTAAGCATCATTAATAAGATCGTCTTCAGTTAAATTATAATCTTCAGTTACCTTTTCTTTATTCACAGCAATTGAGTTTTCCTTTAATGCTCTCCGTGCCTCGCTATTACTACTTAAAAAATTAGTTTTAGCTGCTAAAATTGCAATCATATCAATCCCATCTTTCAACTCACTTTTACTTAATTCAGCTTGAGGAACACCTTCAAATACATCTAAAAATGTTGATTCATCTAAGGTTTTAATATCTTCTTTGAAGGACTTACTAAATAATATATTCGAAGCTTTTTCAGCACTTTCAAAATCCTCTACAGAATGCACAATCGTTGTTACTTCTTGCGCTAAACGTTTTTGAAGTAATCTCAAATGAGGCATTTCTTGATGCTCTTTTATCAAGACTTCGATGTCTTCTTGAGTTAAAAAAGTGAAAATTTTGATATACTTTTCAGCATCATCATCACTACTATTTAACCAATACTGGTAAAACTTATAAGGCGATGTTCTTTTAGCATCTAACCACACATTGCCTCCTTCAGATTTTCCAAATTTTGAGCCATCAGATTTGGTTATTAATGGACATGTAATTGCATACCCTTTGCCATTGCCTATTCTTCTTATTAATTCTGTGCCAGTTGTAATATTTCCCCATTGATCGCTTCCTCCCATTTGAATAGTACAGTCATTTTCTTTATATAAGTGAAGAAAATCATAGCCTTGAACCAATTGATAAGTAAACTCTGTAAAACTCATCCCTTCTGATGAATCTGAAGAAATTCTGTTTTTTACAGAATCTTTAGCCATCATATAATTTACTGTAATGTGCTTACCAACATCGCGAATAAACTCCAGAAAAGTAAAGTCTTTCATCCAGTCGTAATTATTAACTAAAACTGCATTGTTTTCAGCACTTGCTTCAAAATCTAAAAAATGTGATAACTGCTTTTTAATGGCTTCTTGATTATAACGAAGTGTTTTTTCGTCTAATAAATTACGTTCGTTAGATTTTCCTGAAGGGTCTCCAATCATTCCAGTTGCACCACCAACCAACGCATAAGGCTTGTGACCACAACGCTGATAATGTGCCAATAACATTATTGGGACTAAATTCCCAATATGTAAAGAATCTGCAGTTGGATCAAAACCAACATAAGCACTTCGCATGGTTTCTTGTAAATGCTCTTCTGCTCCAGGCATAACATCGTGGATCATTCCTCTCCATTGTAACTCTTCAATAAAATTCTTAATCATTACTTCATTAAATTTGAGCAAAGATAATTTTTTAAGTACTGACGTGAAAAGAAAAAACACTAATTTAGTTTTATGATTTTAGTTACTGGAGGAACAGGTCTTGTTGGGAGTCACTTACTTTTTAAGTTAGTGCAAAATGAACATAAGGTTCGTGCTATTTATAGAACCAAAGAAAAAATTGAATCTGTTAAGCATGTCTTTTCATATTACACAAAAGAAGTCGACCAGCTGTTTTCAAAAATTGAATGGATTCAAGCAAATATTAATGATATTCCAAAGCTAACTGAAGCTTTTAAAGGAGTAACTCATGTTTATCATTGTGCTGCATTTATTTCGTTTGATCCTCATTATTACCATCAGTTACGACAAATAAACATTGAAGGTACGGCCAATATTGTAAATCTCTGTATTTCTAACAAGATTGAAAAACTCTGCTACGTAAGCTCTACTGCTGCGACTGGCAAAGACCCTTCAAATAAATTTATTACCGAAGAATCGCCTTGGAACAAAGACGAAGATCATGATGTTTATGCCATTACAAAATATGGCGCAGAAATGGAGGTTTGGCGAGGTTGTCAAGAAGGTTTAAACGTTGTTATAGTAAATCCAGGCGTTATTATTGGTCCAGGATATTGGCGATTTGGTAGTGGAAATTTTTTCAAACACATCTATAAAGGCCTAAAATATTATACAACTGGAACCACAGGATATGTTGCTGTTGATGATGTTGTGAATGTTATGGTTTTGCTCATGAAAGGAACTATAAAGAACGAACGTTATATTGTTATTGCTGAAAACTTAAGCTTTCAATCTTTTTTTACAAAAATTGCCAATGCATTGAATGTAATACCTCCAAAAAAGGAAGCCTCTTCTTTGCTATTACAAATTGCATGGCGAATGGACTGGCTGCGAAGTAAGCTTAAAGGTAAACATAGACGATTGGTAAGGCACACTGTAAATACTATTCAGAGCAGGACAAAATTTGATAACTCAAAAGTTAAACGAGAATTGAATTATGAATTTGTTTCTATTGATTCCTCGATTTCTTCAACGAGTCAACATTTTTTAAACGACCAAGAGGTTTAAGTTTAGTTTTATCAAGATCGAGAAGTTTTTCACCTCCTAAAACACGTATTTCTCTTAGAGAATCTCTATTGCTTTTTTGTTCTCTATTTAATGAGTCTCTTTGCCTATCTTCTACTTGTACAATATTACTATAATGCTTTTTATCTTTTTCTAATTTGGCTTTCACACCTTGATAAATTTCATCATAAGCATCTAAATCAAATGCGTAATATTCATTACTCTTGGCAAATTGGATGCTATCAATATTATGTTTTGTATAAACATATTGTTCAGGATGAACACCTTTTTGTTCCAAGAGTTTTCTATTGACACCTTTTGCAGCGCTTAATAAAGACATATCATAGATAATATCTACCATCTTATCTTTAGAGATTAGGCCATCAGGCTTTTTTATCCTTTTTTTGCCTTCTCCTCCACAAGAAACAAGTAATAGTACTAACAATAAATATGTTGCTTTTTTCATCATCTAGCAAAAGTTAATCGTTTACCAGCATGTGCATCATAAAATTTAAAGTTATTATACACCAAACTACCATTCACAAAAGTATGAGAAATTCTTGACTTAAATGAAGTGCCCTCAAATGGTGACCAACCACATTTATATAAAATATTATCTTTTTTAACTGTCCATGGATTGTTCAAATCTACAATCACTAAGTCTGCAAAATACCCTTCTTTAATATAACCACGTTTTTCAACTTGAAACAAAATTGCAGGATTATGACACATTTTTTCAACTATCTTTTCAATCGATATTTTTCCTTGATGGTGTGCTTCTAACATAGCAACCAAAGCATGTTGCACTAATGGTCCTCCAGAAGGTGCTTTTGTATAAACGTTATTTTTCTCCTCCAAAGTATGTGGCGCATGATCTGTGGCTATAACATCAATGCGATCATCTAATAGCGCTTTCCAAAGTGCGTCTTTATCTTTTCGGGTTTTTACCGCAGGATTCCATTTAATTAATGTTCCTTTTTTATCATAATCTTCATCTGTAAACCAAAGGTGATGTACACAAACTTCAGCTGTGATTTTTTTATCTTTTAAAGGAATTTTATTTGAGAATAAATTGGTTTCTTTTCCCGTTGACAAATGAAAAACATGCAGTCTTGCCCCTGTTTTCTTTGCTAATTCAATGGCTTTCGATGATGATAAATAACAGGCTTCTTCGCTTCTAATAATTGGATGATACTTTAAAGGAATGTCATCTCCATACTTATCAATATACTCTTTCAAATTACGCTTTACAGTAGTTTCGTCTTCACAATGTACAGAAATAACCAGGTCTGTACTTTCGAATATTTTTTCTAATACTTTTGGATTATCCACCAACATATCTCCAGTTGAAGATCCTAAAAACAACTTCAGGCCTGCAACATTTTTAGCATCTACTTTCTTTATTTCTTCTAAGTTATCATTGGTGCCACCAAACATAAAGGAGTAGTTTGCCCAAGATGATTTTGAAGCTATATCAAATTTCTCTTCTAATTTTTCAATTGTTGTTGTCTGCGGATTTGTATTAGGCATCTCAATAAAAGAGGTAATACCTCCTGCAACAGCGGCTCTAGATTCAGATTCAATATTCGCTTTATGCGTAAGTCCAGGTTCTCTAAAATGCACCTGATCATCAATAACACCAGGAAGCACAAAATTATTTTCGGCATCAAACACATGAACATCTGAAGATTTTGCGCTAATAGAAGAGGCAATTTCTTTTATATATTCGTTTTCAATAAGAATATCGCCATTAAATATTTTGCCTTCATTAACAATTCTGGCATTTTTTATA
>Ga0075467_10002506_pt1 | contig 14451 bp, 13 predicted proteins | sample DEB08_DNA_9_FD_75067 | JGI IMG/M metagenome (GOLD analysis project Ga0075467, IMG submission 75067) | Aqueous microbial communities from the Delaware River and Bay under freshwater to marine salinity gradient to study organic matter... | ecosystem: Environmental > Aquatic > Marine > Coastal ...
ACGTGCAGCTACCGCCATGGAATATTTTGTATTGAGTAACAATGCGTATGAAAAATCCAAGGTAAGCTCGTTGGGTTGCTTAATTCCCTGTTCAATAATAGTACCCGCGACTAAATCATTTAAGACAATATCGCCTAAACTAAAATACTTCAAACTAGCTGCCCAAGCACTTCGATCCGTGTTTTTATTGAAATAGGTAATGTTTGCTAAAAAAATATCGTTGACCAGTTTACTGAGATAAGGAGTATAACTTACCCCGAAACCAGATTTTTGTTCCGAAAAAACATATTTAGCAGGATTCCATTGCTGTGAAAAAGCATCGACAGATGTTGCTACCCCTTGCTCTCCCATTGCAGCACCACGTGCATCTGGGGTTATTAATAAAAAGGGGACCCCAGTAGTAATGACACGTTCTTGAGCAACTAAATCTAAGGTGCATAAAACACAGGCAAAAGTAGCTAAAGATACTCTTAAGCAGGTCTTTACATTGTGTATAGTTCTTGTCATATAATCTTATAACGCTTTTTTTACAGAAATCTTATGTGCAAATAATTTAAAAAAAAAGCATAAGAATAAGATCCTAGATAATAATCTAATATTTCAAACGTTCTAATTAAGAATCTGCACGCAAACAAAACTTTAAAGTCTAGATGCAACAGTAGATTTTGTATATTGCATACATTAAGTATAAAACGAGTACTTTATATAATATTTATGAGAATTAACTTATTATCTAAAAACGCTATTCTGATTGCTTTTACAGCATTGATCGCTATTTCCTGTGGGAAAAACAATCAATCTAGAGCTACTGGATGGGGTATAAATTCAAAAAAAGGTGGATTTCAATATAATGTTGAATTTGAGGATCAAGAAACTGGTCCGGGTCTAGTCTTCATTGAAGGGGGAACATTTACAAAAGGACAGGTACAAGACGATGTTATGCATGATTGGAATAATTCTCCGAACAAGCAACATGTCATGTCTTTCTATATTGATGAAACAGAGGTCACCAACCTAATGTATTTAGAATACTTGGATTGGATCACCCTAGTTTTTCCACAAGACCAAAGACAATTTAAACAATTATATAACGGTGCACTACCAGACACCCTGGTATGGAGAAACCAGTTGGGTTATGTCGAAGAACTTACCTCTAACTATTTACGTCACCCTGCCTATGCGGAATATCCTGTTGTAGGAGTTAATTGGTTACAAGCAGTACAGTTTGCTGAATGGAGAACAGATCGCGTAAATGAATTTATTCTTGAACGAGAAGCTTACATTCAAAAGGATGTACGTTACACAGAAGTTGATGCGAACAGTACCTTCAGTACGGGTGCATACCTCAAACGTCCAGAAACTACTTATGGTGGAAAAATTGACAGTTTAGCAGGTAAGAATGGTCGTATGCAAAAAGACACCACTGAGGTAAATGTTTATGCAGGTGTAGAAAAAGGAATTTTACTTCCTTCATACAGGCTCCCAACGGAGACTGAATGGGAATACGCAGCATTGGCCCTTGTTGGAGATAGAGAATACAACACCTATCGTGGAAAGAAAAAATATCCATGGTCAGGAGAATATACACGTTCAGAAGATCGTCGTTCAGAAGGTGATCAATTGGCAAACTTTAAACTCGGTAAAGGAGATTATGGTGGAATTGCTGGATGGTCAGATGATGGTGCCGATATTACAATACAAGTAAAAGCATATCCACCAAATGATTTTGGAATTTATGATATGGCTGGAAACGTTGCCGAATGGGTTGCTGATGTTTATCGCCCTATTGTAGATGATGAAGCTAGTGACTTTAACTACTATAGAGGTAATGTTTATTTAAAAGATGTTATCAATGAAGATGGAAAAGCGCAAGTAATTTCGCAAGACCAATTGGTATACGATACACTTCCTAATGGAAAAGTTCTTTTAAAGAGACTCCCTGGTCAACTAGAAAAAGTAGCTATTGATGAAGAAGAAACATTCCTTAGACAAAATTTCACGAAGAGTGATAACAAAAACTTTAGAGATGGTGATTTAGGATCGACTCGTTTATTCTCAAGATTTGGAGAAGAAGAAGAGGACAGTGAAAATGCTCGCCCTGAGACTACAACAATGTACGATGCTCCAACGCATCCAAAAGTTACTGTTGATGAAGACGGTAATTTAGTTCGAACAAAAGATAAATCTAACAAAAGAACTTCGTTAATTACTGATGAAGTTCGTGTATATAAGGGAGGATCCTGGAAAGATAGAGCATACTGGCTCGATCCAGCTCAAAGACGTTACATGCCACAATACCTAGCCACTGACCACATTGGTTTTAGATGTGCAATGACTCGATTAGGTTCGAAAAGCAAGGTTAAAAAAACGGCAAGACACAAACGTAAAGGTTAATCAAATCAAAAGGCATTTTTAACGAAATGCCTTTTTTTATTTTATGGAAGCAAAAGATCTTTATTCCTATTTCCTGAAATCCACAGGGGTTGCTACCGATTCACGACAAATCGAAGAAGGGACACTTTTTATATGCCTAAGAGGAGAACATTTTAATGGTAATGCATTTGCAGCGGAAGCCCTCGAAAAAGGAGCCTCTTATGTAATTGTAGATGACTCGGAATATTTCAAGGAAGACATGCGTTATATTCTCGTTGAAGATTGCCTAAAGAGTATGCAAACACTTGCCCATCACCATCGTATGCAATTTAGCATACCTGTGATAGGGCTTACGGGATCGAATGGAAAAACAACCACTAAAGAATTAATCAATAGTGTACTGTCTCAGCAATTCAATACTACAGCAACGGTTGGTAACTTCAACAACCACATTGGTGTACCCTTGACTCTTTTGAATATAAATTCGAAAACTGCAATTGCCTTGATTGAAATGGGGGCTAACCACCTTAAGGAAATTGAAATCTTAGCAGCAATAGCTGCTCCTACTCATGGCTATATAACCAATTTCGGAAAAGCACATCTAGAAGGGTTTGGAAGTATTGAGGGAGTAGTTCGAGGGAAATCTGAGCTCTATCAATTCTTAGCTAAGAATAGTGGCATCTGTCTAATCAACTCAGCAGATCCGAAACAAGTATTCGGTACTCAGAATCAAGAAACATTTTCCTTTGGAGCCAACAGTAAAGCAACAGTTACAGTTCGAAATGTTGATCGAGGAGCGGATGAAAACATTGTGATTCTTACAGAGGAAACAGAAATCATTAGCCAACTAAAAGGGGCGTACAACTTCACCAATATTGCAGCAGCTGTAGCCTTTGGAAAATACTTTAAAATTCCTACTGCTAAAATAAAAAAAGGAATTGAAGCGTACAATCCAACAAATAACCGTTCGCAATGGCATACAACGGATTCCAACACCCTAGTGCTCGACGCATATAATGCAAATCCCAGTAGCATGAAAGCTGCTTTAGATTCCTTTTTTAGTTTTAAAAAAGAAGATCAAATTTTGATCCTTGGTGATATGCTGGAATTAGGATCTTTTGCAGATGAGGAACATCAAAAGATTGTGGATTTAATCGAAACAAAAAACATAGAGAAAGTACTCTTGGTTGGTCCTGAATTTAATAAAACCAAAACATCAACTTCAAGTTTTAAGAAATTCGATAACACTACTTCAGCTATCCCCTACCTCCAAAAAAAGAACTTCCAAAACAAAACCATCTTGATCAAAGGATCTAGAGGAATTGCCTTGGAAGTGCTAAAAGATTATTTGTAGAACTAGTCGATACTTAGTTCTTGTATTTCTTTGAATCTTGAAGAATCTTCTGCTTCAATTTTACTTTTTAATAATGGCCATACTTCTTTGAAGAAAGTATTGGTTTGTCCAATTGCAACTCCCAACTCTTCTTTAGCATGCTGAAGCAATTTGTTTTCTGTCTCCGTAATCCCATCTTGACGACTTCTAATATAACGTGATGCATTTCTAATACGCGTCAAAACATTACTTTCTGGATTACGAACAATCCCTTGGCGTTTGTCCTCTTTACCAATATAGAGTGCGATTAAAGAATCGATGGTTTTGGACTGGCTTTTCATTTCTTTCAGCAAAGCCTTCATTTTGTCTGATTTGTTTTCTTTAAAAAGTTTTTTATAATCAGCTAGTGTTTGCTTACTCTCTGCTAGTTGCTTTACAGCACTTGCAGCTGCAGCGGTATATCCTTCTAATTCTTTGGATGCCGTATATACAGCATCAATGTTCGCAGGATCTACGGTTAATCTTGGATCGCTTTTAACCTCAACAGTCTGCTCAGATTGTTCGTCTCCAAAAGACAAAACTAAACGATACGTTCCTGGCTTCACTTCCACTCCCGAAGGCTCTCTTTTTGATTTACTCGGTTTTCTTCTCGGTCTAGAAACTCCTTTCTCATCCATATTCCAATACCAACGATGAATCCCTTTTTCTTTAGGAACCTTCTTTTTTAAGGTTCTAATCAAACGCGCTCCATCGTATACCATAAGGGTTAGCGAGTCTTTTTTATTTTCTTTCTTTTCAGCTTCATCTTTATCATTATCTTTTTCTTCTTCGTCTTTTTCAGTATCCTCCTCTTTTTTAACAGGAGGGTTGACGAAATAAGAAAGCATGGCTCCGTATTTTCGGTTGGTACCCTGGTACATTGCATCTGCGCCGAAACGACTCCCAGTTGGCTGCTGATAAGCTGCCAAATAGGCTGTTGGTGGTTCGAATAGTTGTACGTCCTTTTCAATTTTACTAGGGCTAGAAGCCAAAGCTCTGAGTGGGCGAATATCATCTAAAACCCAAGCTGCTCTTCCAAAAGTTCCAATTACCAAATCGTGTTCTCTGGGGTGAATAACCAAATCTTTTACCGAAACGGTTGGAAAAATTTCAGCATCAAACTTATCCCATTGCTTTCCTGCGTTAAGCGTAATATAAAGTCCATCATCGGTTCCTAAAAACATCAAGTTTGCATTGATCGGATCTTCTATGATACTCAATGTGTAACTCTCTACATCGGCACCATCTACAATACGCTCCCATGTTTTACCATAGTTCTTGGTTCTGTATGCATAAGGTGTATAGTTGAATCTTCTGTAATCATTTGCAACCAACAAGGCTTCTCCTTTGTTTTTGTTTGAAGCTTTGATTTGGGTAATCCAACTCCCCTTAGGAAGTCCTTTGATGTTTTTGCTAACTTCATTCCAAGTTGACCCTGCATCTTGTGTGAAATGCACACGTCCGTCGTCAGAAGCAACCCAAAGCATGTCTTTTTCAACTGTAGAAGGTTCAATCACTAAAAGCGTACAATGGTTTTCTGCACCAGTTGCATCTAGGGTAAGTCCTCCACTTTCGCTTTGCTTTTGTTTTTCGGGATCGTTGGTCGTTAAATCTGGAGAAATTACTTTCCAGGTTTGCCCTTTATCCTTACTAACATGAACGAATTGACTTCCGAAATAAACGGTACTGTTATCAAAAGGATCTTGTCCAATGGCAGCGTTCCAATTGAATCGTAAGCGTGTATTTGCTTCTGGATGTGTAGGGCGAACGATATAATTGTTTCCGGTTTTCCAGTCATAACGGGACACATACCCTTGTTGACTCATGGCATAACCATAGCGTGAGTCGTCCAAGTCGGGGACTACGTCAAATCCATCTCCGAAAGCAATTTCTTGCCAGTATGAATTTCTAATTCCTTGTACTTTCCAAACATAGGCTGGGCCCCTCCAAGATCCGTTGTCTTGCATTCCGCCATACACATTGTACGGGAATTCGTTGTCTACACTAATGTGGTAGAATTGAGCAACAGGAATGTTGCCAATAAAACGCCAGGTTTTACCGCCATCGCGTGTTATGTTTAAGCCACCATCATTTCCATCGATCATAAACGATCCGTCTTGTGGATGAATCCACCACGCATGATGATCTGGATGAACACCGTTGTCCACTCCGTAAGCGGGCATCAGTTGACTGAAATTCTTCCCACCATCTTGCGATACATTTACATACGTAAATACAGAAAATACTCGGTTTTCATTTTGCGGATCAACCGCAATATCGGAGTAATAAAAAGGTCTGTTTCCAATATCGTCTTTATCATTTATTTTCTTCCATTTGAAACCCCCATCTTCAGACTTATATAATGCATTTTTCTTTGATTCGATTAAGGCATAGATAATGTTTGTTTTATTCGCTGCAATTGCCAAACCGATTCTCCCAAGATCACCTTTAGGCAAACCGTCTTCATCCGTTTTCTTAGACCAATTTTCACCACCATCAAAACTTACATAAAGTCCACTCCCCGAACCTCCTGATTTGAAAAACCAAGGATCGCGTTTGTGTTCCCACATAGCGGCAACTAATTTATTGGGATTAGTCGGGTCTATCACCAAATCGGCAGCACCGGTTTTATCATTTACATATAAAATTTTCTTCCATGACTTACCTCCATTGGTGGTCTTATAAACTCCTCGTTCGGAATGTACACCCCAAGGAGAACCAATTGCTGCTACATAAACTATATTGGGGTTGGTTGGATCGATAAGCACGCGGTGAATGTGTCTTGTTTTTTCAAGCCCCATGGACTTCCATGATTTTCCACCATCTAGGGATTTAAAAATTCCATAACCGCCATTCAAACTATTTCTAGGATTTCCTTCTCCCGTTCCTACCCAAATCACATCCGGATTGGATTGCTGAATCGCTACTGCTCCAACAGAAGCGGTTACTTGGTCGTTAAAAATTGGCTCCCAAGTTACTCCCCCAGAAGTAGATTTCCATAATCCACCTGAAGCAGTACCTACGTACATTATATCCGAGTCGGAACTCACAACATCAATAGACGTTATTCGTCCGCTCATCCCCCCTGGGCCGATATTCCTAGGCGCAGCTTCTTTGAGCCATGTAGTAGAAAAATCTTGTGCTCCCAACTGAAGGAAACAGCATAAAAAAAGTAAAGAAAATATTGGTCTCATCCTTGTGATATTTGATTAAAATTGTATTGCAACTAAAGATAGAAAAAAATACCAGTTTAAGAGTCTATAAGAAAAAAGCAGTTTGAAATGATAAATTGTTTTGTTTCCCCCATTCTTCTTTAAGGATACTATAAACGTACGTTCCTTTACTTGCGCCATACGATTGAATGCTGTAATTCCTTAGAAGTCCTTCTTTAACAGCTCCAATTTTTTCAATTGCTTTTTGAGATTTCAAATTATTTACATCTATTTTAAACTCAACTCTTCTTAGGTTTAAATTGTCAAAACAATAATCCAAAAGAAGTCTTTTACAAATTGCATTCACACCAGTTCCTTGAAAACTTTTACCAATCCATGTCCATCCAATTTCTAATCTTTTATGCTGAAAACTTATGTTTCCAAACATTGTCACTCCAATGGGGCTATTGTTTTCCTTGCCCCAAATCATTAAAGGATATAGTTTCATTTCTTTTTTTGAGTTAAGGCAGAAATTAAAATAATCTGTTAAATCACTTCTATTTTTAACTCTTGCTCCAAATTCGCCAAGTTCTTTATGATAGCTTATAGATTCTATTTGATCTATGTCGTCAAAGGTTAAAGGACGCATTACAATTGATTCGTTTTCAAGAATCAATTCGGTTGAAAAAAAAAATTCTAAATTCATTTTTGTGATTGAATAAAATGATTCGTTATGGGTTTAAATCAATAAAAATATTGTTTGTTAAAAGCCTAAAAATTCCTAGTTATTTCCGAATCATGGCAAACAAATTCAACTACATTTGATTCCGGATCTTTAATGAATATTGACCTCCAATTAATCCATTCAAAAACTTCTGTGACATATTCTATATTGGACGCACTACAGAAATTCAATACATTAGTATAATCTTCTTTATCAATTTCTAGTGCAAAATGATGCAATGTGCTATGATCCTTTTTCAGGTCACTAAAACCCTCTCCAAAAGCATTTAGGTTTGCGAAAGGTTAACAATGAAGCATAAAAAAACCTTTCAGAATATTGAAAAGTTTGTGGGTGTTAAGGGATTCGAACCCATGACCTCTACCCTGTCAAGGTAGCGCTCTAAACCAACTGAGCTAAACACCCTATAAAAAGATAATAGGTGTTATTTTTTCTGAGGCCCTCTCAAATGAATGACCAATCCGTTTAGGAAATTTCTTAAGATTTGATCTCCGCATTCCATATATTTCGGGTGACTTTCGTTTCTAAAAAAAGCGCCCAATTCGCCTTTAGAAACTTTAAAATCTACCAGTTTACAGATTTCTACGATATCAACGTCTCTCAATTTGAGCGCTACACGTAGTTTTTTAAAGATGTCGTTATTCGATAATGCCATAATCAAAGATACTTTTTTTAAGAATTAATTACTACAAAACACCTTGTTTTAAGTCAAAAGTTGCAGCCTCATTTTCTAATTAAAATAAAGCAGAGGAAGCAACGGATAAATGAGTACAATAAATGCAATTCAGATTTAAAAAAATAAGTACATTTATTAAAACTTTAGGTTCATGATCAACAAAACGGTATCTACTGTGTCGGAGGCTCTAGAGGGTGTGCAAAACGGCATGACCCTTATGCTGGGTGGTTTTGGCCTATGCGGGATTCCAGAAAAAGCCATTGCCGAATTGGTACGTCTGCAGGTGACTGATCTAACCTGCATTTCCAATAATGCTGGGGTTGATACATTTGGTTTGGGACTCTTGCTTCAACAAAAGCAAGTAAAAAAAATGATCGCTTCCTATGTTGGTGAAAATGCCGAATTCGAACGGCAAATGTTGAGTGGTGAAATGGAAGTTGAACTCATCCCACAAGGAACACTAGCTGAACGTGCGCGAGCCGCTCAAGCTGGCTTCCCTGCATTTTACACTCCCGCTGGTTATGGAACTGAGGTTGCTGAAGGAAAGAAGTGCGGGAGTTTAATGGTAAAATGCACGTGCTTGAGCAAGCTTTTGATGCAGATTTTGCATTCATTAAAGCGTGGAAAGGGGACGAAGCTGGGAATTTAATTTTCAAAGGAACTGCTCGGAATTTTAATCCCAATATGTGCGGTGCTGCAAAAATAACTGTTGTAGAAGTTGAAGAATTAGTTTCAGCTGGAAGTTTAGACCCAAATCAAATCCATGTTCCAGGAATATTTGTTCAACGCATATTCGAAGGAAAGGATTACGAAAAAAGAATTGAGCAACGAACAGTTCGTTCTAAAACATAAGCCATGGCATTAGACAAAAACGGTATTGCACAACGCATAGCACAAGAACTCAAAGACGGATATTATGTCAATCTTGGCATTGGCATTCCTACCCTTGTTGCAAACTATATCCCTAAGGATATTGCTGTAGAATTTCAAAGTGAAAACGGTGTTTTGGGGATGGGACATTTTCCTTTTGAAGGAGAAGAAGATGCCGATATCATCAATGCTGGGAAACAAACGATAACAACACTTAAGGGCGCCTCTTTTTTTGACTCTGCCACAAGCTTTGCCATGATCCGAGGAAAACATGTTGACCTTACGATTCTAGGTGCAATGGAAGTTTCTCAAACCGGCGATATTGCTAATTGGAAGATTCCAGGCAAAATGGTAAAAGGCATGGGAGGGGCGATGGATTTAGTCGCTTCTGCCGAAAATATTATTGTGGCCATGATGCACACCAACCGTTCGGGTGTATCCAAGTTACTTAAAAAATGTAGCCTACCTTTAACTGGAGTGGGTTGTGTTAAAAAAATTATTACCGAATTGGCCGTAATGGATATTGGTCCAACTGGCTTCATTTTAAGAGAAACTGCCCCAGGAGTTTCCATCGACGAAATTATCAAAGCAACAGCTGGCGATCTTCACATAGCTGAGGATGTTAACGTGATGTCCTTTTAAAAAAAACATATGAATCAAAATTTAATCAATCACCTTATCGGCATTGTCGGGGAAGCTAATATACTGCATTCAGGTGCTGAAAAAGAACGCTTTACACACATCTGGAAAACAGACATTCCGCTAGAAGCAATTGCTGTTGTGTTCCCAACTTCTACTCAAGATGTGTCTGAAATTATGAAGCATTGTCATAGCGTTCAACAAGAAGTGATCATTCATGGTGGCTTAACGAATCTAATTGGCGGAACCGAAACACAGGCTAGTCAACTAGTAATAGCTTTAGACAAAATGAATTCGATTGAAGAAATCGATGAACAGAGTCGAACAATTACAGCTCAAGCTGGTGCAATCTTAGAAAACCTGATCGATGCTGCTCAAGAAAAACAGCTCTTATTACCAATGAGTTTTGGAGCAAAAGGCTCTGCGCAAATCGGAGGTGTCGTTTCAACCAATGCAGGGGGCTTACGTGTATTTCGATACGGCATGACCCGTCAAATGGTTCTAGGAGTCGAAGCTGTTCTACCCAACGGAACAATTATTTCTTCACTTAAAAAAATAATAAAAGACAATTCTGGCTACGATTTAAAACAACTCTTCATCGGTTCTGAAGGAACGCTCGGTATTATTACAAAAGTTATTTTGCGGCTCTCCGAAGCTCCGACAAGTCGCTCTTCCGCCATTGTTGGTATTGAAAATTACGAACAAGTTATCGGTCTGTTGAAATTCTTAGAAAAAAACTTAGCGGGAATGTTAAGCGGCTTTGAACTCATGTGGCAAAGTACATACAAGGCTATGACGAGCGAGAATTCTCACTTAATACCACCCCTTAATCAAGAATATCCCTACTATGTTTTTGTCGAAAGCTTGGGGACAAAACCTGCAGAAGATTACAGCAGATTAGAAGACCTTATCGGGCAAGCGTTAGAAACAGAGTTGATAGAAGATGCTGTAATGGCTCAATCAGAAAGGGAATTACACTCTATTTGGCAAATCCGAGAAGACGTATCTGTTTTAGCAGCTCAGGCCAATTTTGATCAACATTTCGATATTAGTATCCCGATTCCACTGATCGGAAAAATGGTTGATGACGCCGTTATTGCGCTAGAAAAACTTCCTTTTGTAAGTTGTGTGTTCCCTTTCGGTCATGTAGCTGACGGGAATATCCATTTTATTATTGGAAAAAAAGAAAACAATGCAGCCATCATAAAATCAATTAATGATATTATATATCAGCCTTTAAAAGCAGTTGGAGGTTCTGTTTCTGCTGAACATGGAATTGGATTACACAAAAAAGAATACTTGTCTTTTTGCAGGTCTGAAGCTGAAATTGAGTTGATGAAAACACTTAAAAAAACGTTTGATCCGCTACACATTCTTAACCCAAGAAAAATCTTATCAATCGAATAAAAGCTAGTCTTCTTCTAATTTAAGGCTCAGGTTTCGGATTTCGGTTTCAAAGGGATATTCGATAACCCTAGAATCATTTAGTGTACTTTCACCTTTGATGAAATTTAAATTGAAACTGGAAAGAGAAGGCAACGAAAGCTTCACGCGTATAAACCTACCATCGGTCATATTAGACACAGCCCAAAGCGTAATTCCATTGTATTTCAAAACTAAACGCCTTATCCCGGGGTACTCCGCAGGTGAAGTAAAGAGGGTTGGTTTCGGTGTTGTATCTGCTGCCACATAAGTAACTGTATTTCCAAAACTAGTCAGTGTAAAGGTGTTCGTTTCTGATATCCCCAAGGCATTCGTTGCCGTAGTACTGCTTTCAGTATAAGTAGTAGCAACGTAAAGTTTTTCCGTCTTTCTTAATCTATACTCAAATTCTAAAGCAAGCTTATTGGTAGGGAATCCTGAAAATACTTTGGTGCACTCTGCAGCATTTTCAACAAGATCAGAAACAAAAATCCACGAGGGCACTACATTGCCCTCTGAATCCATATAAGACTCAAAGTCAGTGAGTTTAGTTGTTCCAGTAATGGTCCAACTATCAGGAGTAAAAGACCAGTCATCTTTATAAAACGACCTAATGTAATCATTATAATAACGTATATCTTGGTCTTCTGTATTGTAAGCTTTAAGTCCTACATCAAAAGTCCCATACCCATCGTATTGAACTATTTGCTGAACCAAAGTAGAAGAAGCTGGGGTTCCACCTGGAAATTGCCACGATAGACTATCGACATTCGATGCTGTTGCAATGTAGGTAACATTAAAAGTTGGAGTTCCAGTACTGATTGATGACGGTAAGGAGCGTTCTGAAGTTACAAAAGAAGCATTTACACTTCCTGTATTTTCCCATCCATCTGTTTTAATAGGATTTGGTTGAGAATAAAAAATAGGGCTTTTTGTGCAACCTACTACAAACAACAGAGTAAGTAACCCAATACCAATGACCCCAGAAAAAGCTGTAACTTTCATATGGTAAAAATAAAGTAATTATTTACTATAATTATAAAAATACAATCTATTTAAGCAATACTTAATGGAAACCTAATAATCAGTTGTCTCTTATCGCAAAAAGGAAGAGGTGATTTTAATTATTTTAGCTAACTTAAAATTTTAAAATTTAACCCGCTATATTCTCTTATGAAATCATTTTATTCCAAATACAGAATACTTTTTATACTCATATTCCTTTTTGCTTTTATTAGTTTAGTGGATACTGTTGTTTTAAATGGCTCGTTCAATGGAGTAGAAAAATACAAGCACTTGATCTATATGGCATTTCTAGTAGGTGGAGTTGTTTTGTTATTGACTCAAATCATCAAAGAAGATGATGAAAAGAATGGTTCCTGATTTTTATCAAAAAAAACTTTTCCTTCTATTATCTTTACAAAAAAAACAATGAAACACTTCTCTAAAGAAGCAATTGGAGCGATGCCCTCGATTTATCGTTTGAATATGATAAACAGCTGTACGGGTTATAAATCTGCTAATTTGATTGGCACACAATCTAAAGAAGGAAACACTAATCTAGCTGTTTTTAATTCTGTAGTTCACTTAGGGAGCAATCCTCCGTTGATCGGTTTTATTCTAAGACCAACAACAGTACCAAGGCATACACATCAAAACATGAAGGAGACAGGCTTCTTCACCATTAATAACATCCATTACAGTCAAATCGAAGATGCTCACCACACTTCAGCTAAATATCCAGAAGATGTTTCTGAATTTTCACAGACTGGTTTAGAGGAAGAATACAAAGAAAACATCCAGGCACCATTTGTAAAGAATGCTCCATTACAATTGGGCTGTACCTATGTAAATGAATACCACATCCAAGAGAATGATACGTTGATGATTGTCGGGCAAGTTGAACACATTTTCATGGAAGATGAAATGCTCCTTGAGGATGGTTGGGTACAACTAGATAAGGGAGGTGTAGTTGCCATCAACGGACTCGATGGCTATGCACTACCCAAACTCCTTGAACGTTACCCATATGCCCGCCCAAAAACCCAAGAATAATGGATTTTATTAGTGAAGAGCTTCTTGACTATGTGACCAAAAACTCACATGATGAACCCGACATTTTAAAAGAACTAACTCGAGAGACTTACCAAAAAGTTCTTTTACCAAGAATGTTGAGTGGTGCTCTTCAAGGTCGTTTTTTAAGTATGCTTTCGAAATTAACAAGCCCCAAAAGAATTTTAGAAATCGGTACCTATACAGGCTATGCGACCTTATGTTTGGCTGAAGGTTTAACTAAAGATGGTTCTATAGACACCTTAGACAAAAATGAAGAGCTGTTTGATTTTCAAAGAAAATACTTTGATCGATCGGGTTATGGTTCGCAAATTGAACAACACTTAGGCAACGCAATCGATATAATTCCAGGTCTCAAATCGGGATATGATCTTGTTTTTTTGGACGCAGACAAAACAAATTACCTAAATTACTTTGAGTTAGTACTCCCTAAAATGAATTCTGGTGGAGTGATTTTATCGGACAATGTATTGTGGAGTGGAAAGGTGATAAAGCAAGCAGATCCAAAAGACAAGGATACACAAGTGCTACAAGAGTTCAATCAACTCCTAGCTACCGACCCAAGAATAGAAAGTGTTTTACTTCCTTTACGAGATGGCTTGACATTGAGTCGCGTCCATTAAAGTTTCCTTTTTATTGACCCCGTAATTTTATCGAAATCTTCTTTGACTTGGTCAATTTCTTTAGTCAACTCTGAAGTAATGGATTTAGAAGGATCAATATCCGCAGACTTTTGAATCTCAGATTTAATTTCATTCGTTGCGTTACGCACTTGAGTCATACCCTTAGCCAATCCTCTTGCTATGGAAGGGATTTTGTCAGCACCAAATATTAAAAGTACAATGAAGAAAACAAATACTATTTCTGCACCGCTGATGAATGTGAACATCTTCTAGTTTTTTACAAATATACAGTCAAAAAAAAAGCAGCTAAAGTTTTTAGCTGCTTTTATTACTTTATTCTTATCCTTTTACGGCTTCCTTGAACTGATCGAAGTCCGTTTTAACTTCTTCTTTTGGCCAAGCATTGTTTGACAAATCAACATCAGCTGTTTCAGCTTTTGGATCAATCGTTATGCCAATAATCTCCTTATCCGAAGTAACCATTTTCTTTACAGATTGATCATTCTTGC
>Ga0075467_10002508_pt1 | contig 14449 bp, 10 predicted proteins | sample DEB08_DNA_9_FD_75067 | JGI IMG/M metagenome (GOLD analysis project Ga0075467, IMG submission 75067) | Aqueous microbial communities from the Delaware River and Bay under freshwater to marine salinity gradient to study organic matter... | ecosystem: Environmental > Aquatic > Marine > Coastal ...
ATTTTTGAAGCTGGTGTGACACAAATTTCTGGTTCCGAAATTCGTTTTAGAATAAACCCTTCACCTTCTGGAAATACACCTTATAAGTTTTTAGCAAATCAGGTTGATGGGTTCACTTTTGTACATAAATTAGAAAATGGAACAACCTCCTCGATTTTTACTGGTGGTTTAACCATTACATGTTTTAAAAATGATAATGATCTAGATGGCATTAAAGATGCATTTGATTTAGATAGCGATAATGATGGAATTCCAGATAGTATTGAAAATCAAGGAACACTAATTACTCTATCATCAATTGATGTAAACCTTGATGGATTAGACGATATATTTGATGCTTCAGCTTTACCAATTGACACAGATAATGATACTGTTTTAGATTTTTATGATTTAGATAGTGATAATGACGGTATTTCCGATTTAATTGAAACTGGACAATTAGGAGCATTATTAGACACAGATTTAAATGGTGTTGTAGATGGTCCGAATTACGGTGTTAATGGTTGGGCAGATGATGCTGAAACTTTCCCTGATAGCAATGAAATTGGATACATATTAAATGATTATGATAATGATAATATTTTTACATATTTAGATTCCGATAGTGATGGAGATGGATGTAGCGATGTTAATGAAGCTGGTTTTTTAGATGGAAATCAAGATGATTTTCTTGGAGACGCACCTCCTACAGTAGATTCAAATGGTTTGGTAAGCAATGCTACTGATGGTTATACATTACCCAATATAGACTATCTAACAAGTGCTCCAATTAGTATTACGACACAACCCGTAAACACAATAGCTTGTGAGTTATCAACTGTAATTCTCAGCATTATATCTACTGAAACAGAAACATACCAATGGGAGTTTAGTACAGATGGTATTAATTGGACAAACATAATAGATAATGCTACTTATTCTGGAGCACAAACAGTCAATTTAAACATTAGTACTATTCCAATAACTTTTAATGGGTATCAATATAGAGTTAAGTTAGATAGATCTGGAAATAGTTGCGGTATCTATACAGATGAAATAGATCTAACTGTTAATGAATTACCAGTTGCAAATACCGCTTCTGTTATGCGTTTATGTGATGATGACAATAATGGAACCATACCTTTTGATCTCACAACTCAAAATAATACTATTACTACTGTTACTGGAATGACGATAACGTATCATATATCGCAATTTGATGCTGATGGAAATATTAATGCTATTATAAGTCCTTTTGAAAGTGGTAATACTACTATTTATGTGAGAGTTGAAAACGACAACAATACATATTGTTTCGATACTTCAAGCTTTAATATTGAAGTTTATGAATCTGCTTTCCCTACAGATTCTGCAACAATGACAAGGCTTCAAGAATGTGATAACAGTTCTGTTGGCAATGACATTGATGGTTTTATAACCTTAGATTTAACTCAAAAAGAAACTGAAATTCTTAATGGGCAATTGGCTTCAAACTTTACAATAACATATTTTTCAGATGCTAGCTACATAAGCCAAATAACAACACCAACAACATTTAATAATACTGTTTCTGGCTTACAAACCATTTACGTTCGAGTTACTAATAATCTTTTTACTAATTGTTATACGGATACTTCTTTTGAAATAGAAGTTTTCGAATTACCTCAAGTAAATACTCCAAATACATATGCCCAATGTGACGACGACTCCAATGATGGGCAAGCATTTTTCAACTTAACTCTAGATAATATTAAGGAAGAAATAAATGCAAACTATATAGCCCAAGGATTAGTATTTACCTATTATGAAACACAAACTGAAGCAGAAAATGCAGCTAATGCAATAATTAACCCAGATGCTTATCAAGACGCTTTAGGCTTTACACCAGAAACTGTTTGGATTCGTATAGAAAATCCCAATACTTGTTTTAGAGTAGTGCCAATAACTTTAGAAGTAAACCCAAGCAGTGCTGCTTTAGCTTCATATATACCTGCTCCAAAATACGAATGTGATGATAGCTCTGATAACAGAGATGGTATTGCGGTTTTTGATATGACCGATATTAGAAATGAAATTAGTGCTAATGTATTTCCTACTTTTAATGTCAACGTACATTTTTATGAAAGTCAAACCGATGCTGAGCTAGAAACCAATGAAATATTAGACATTACAAATCACGAAAACACAAATTCTCCAAACATTCAAAGTATTTGGGTAAGAGTAAAAAGTGATTTAGGAAATGATTGTTTAGGTCTTGAAGAATTTCCAAACCTTTTAAATGTTGAAGCTTTACCAATAGCTAATGCTATAACAATTGGAAGGGTATGTGATTTTGATATTACAGATACTGTTTTAACCTATCCTTTTGATGTTTCTCAATTAGAATCAGATATTTTAAACGGACAAAACCCTCTGAATATTACCATTACGTATTTTGATTCAAACGGAAACCCTTTATTGTACAGTGATGGCACAACTGTGACTAGCCCAATACAACCCATATTTTTAACCGAAAATCAAACCATTACCATTAGAGTTACAAATAATAATACACAAGACCCAGATGGTGCATGTTATGACGAAACTACCATAGACTTTATTATAGACGAACAACCTATTGCAAACCCCATTGCTCAACAAATTGTTTGTGATGGAGATGCTGGTGATATTGATGATGATGGTTTTTATCCTTTCGACACTTCAGCTTTTACAAGTACTATTTTGGGATCTCAAACGGGTATGGAAATTTATTACGATTATGTTGATGAAAATGGTAGTGCTCATCTTGATCAGTCAAGTTTACCAAATCCACTTAATTCAGAAAACCAAACGATTACTGTTGAAGTTGTGAATCCAAACAATACATCTTGCACTGATACTGCAACTATTAATTTGATAGTATACCCGCTTCCCGATTTTACTGTTGAAACACCTCGTATAGTTTGCTCTTCAGATCCTACATTTTCAATTGAGTTAGAACCTTTCGAATTCAATACTTCTGAATCTTTTGATTATGAGTGGCTTTGGACAAGTTTAGACGGAACAACTAACAATCAATTTATCTCAAACGATAGAATAATTACGATTTCAACACCAGGAACTTATACCATTACACTTTCCAAAACTGATGGCACTAGTTGTTCTAGAACTAAAGAGATTTATGTAGATGCTTCTGAAATTGCAACTATAACTCAAGAAGATGTGACTATAGTTGATCTAACAGAAAATAACTCTGTAACTATTGATCCTACTAATTTAGGTATGGGTAATTATGAATATGCATTACAAGAAGAAGGTTCTACCTTTATTGTATATCAAGACGAACCGTTCTTTGATAATGTTAGAGCAGGTTTTTATACCATTCATGTAAAGGATGCTATTTGCGGTGTATCAACTTTGGGTATTTCAGTTATTGGATATCCAAAATATTTTACTCCTAACGGTGATGGCATTAATGATTTTTGGAGAATTCAAGGTGTCAATGAGGTTTTTCAACCTAATAGTACTGTTCTAATTTATGATCGTTACGGTAAATTGATAAAACAGTTATTGGTGCAATATGACGGATGGGATGGCACTTATAATGGAGCTATGCTAGCTACAGATGATTATTGGTTTAATGTTTCACTTGAAGATGGTAGACAGTTTTCGGGTCATTTCACTTTAAAACGATAGCATACATATTTTGCGTAATTTTGCAAAATGAAGTTCAAAATTGAATCAGAATTTAATCCTACTGGAGATCAGCCACAAGCCATAAAACAACTTGTAAATGGTATTACTTCAAATGAAAAATACCAAACTCTACTTGGTGTAACAGGATCTGGTAAAACCTTTACAGTTGCCAATGTTATTGAAGAAGTTCAAAGACCTACATTGGTTTTAGCACACAATAAAACTTTAGCAGCCCAATTATATTCTGAATTTAAACAGTTTTTTCCTGATAATGCAGTTGAGTATTTTGTATCCTATTACGATTATTATCAACCAGAAGCTTACATTCCTGTTTCAGGAGTTTACATAGAAAAAGATTTATCTATAAATGAAGAGATAGAAAAAATGCGTTTAAGCGCAACATCATCATTACTCTCGGGACGTAGAGATGTATTGGTAGTCGCTTCCGTTTCTTGCATATATGGTATTGGAAATCCTGTAGAGTTCCAAAAAAATGTAATTTCTTTAAAACGAGATCAAGTTATTTCTCGAACAAAATTACTGCATCAATTAGTTCAAAGTTTATATTCTAGAACAGAAGCAGATTTTAAGCATGGTAATTTCAGAATAAAAGGAGATACGGTAGATATTTTTCCGAGTTATGCCGATGATGCTTTTAGAATTCACTTTTTTGGTGATGAAATCGAGGACATTGAAGCTTTTAATATCCAAACAAATAAAGTCATTGAAAAATATGACCAACTTACTATTTATCCAGCAAACATGTTTGTAACATCTCCAGATGTGTTGCAGGGTGCTATTAAAGAAATTCAGGATGATTTAGTAAAACAACATGATTATTTTAAAGAGATTGGTAAGCACTTAGAAGCAAAACGACTTAAAGAACGTACGGAATTCGACTTAGAAATGATACGTGAATTAGGCTATTGTTCTGGTATTGAAAACTACTCACGCTATTTGGACCGCAGGCTTCCTGGCACGCGTCCATTTTGTTTACTAGATTATTTCCCAGATGATTATTTAATGGTAGTAGATGAAAGTCATGTAACTATTTCACAAGTACATGCCATGTATGGAGGTGACCGAAGCAGAAAAGAAAATCTAGTCGACTATGGTTTCAGACTTCCAGCAGCTATGGATAACAGACCATTGAAATTTGAAGAATTTGAGGCCATTCAAAACCAGGTGATTTACGTAAGTGCCACACCTGCCGATTATGAATTACAAAAAACAGACGGTGTTTATGTGGAGCAAGTAATTCGACCAACCGGTTTACTAGATCCTATTATCGAAATACGCCCCAGTTTAAATCAGATTGATGATTTAATTGAAGAAATTCAACAACGCATTGAAAAGGATGAACGTACTTTAGTGACTACACTCACCAAACGTATGGCTGAAGAATTAACTAAATATTTAGATAGAATTCAAATTCGGTGTCGCTACATTCATAGTGATGTAGATACTTTGGAACGTGTTGAAATCATGCAAGATTTAAGAAAAGGTCTATTTGATGTTTTAGTTGGTGTAAACTTATTACGTGAAGGTTTAGACTTACCAGAAGTCTCGTTAGTTGCTATTTTGGATGCTGATAAAGAAGGTTTTTTACGTTCGGCACGTTCCTTAACACAAACTGTTGGTAGAGCTGCTAGACACCTAAATGGAAAAGCTATCATGTATGCAGATAAAATCACTAAAAGCATGCAGAAAACAATTGATGAAACCGAATACAGACGCCAGAGACAAATAGCCTATAATACTAAACACAACATAACTCCAACAGCTCTAAATAAAAGCTTAGATAATGCCTTATCAAAAAATTCGGTTAGTACTTACAGTTATGAATTAGAAGCATTGAAAGCTGCTGAACCAGAAAGTGAATACCTGAGTAAATCTGAACTTGAGAATAAAATAAGAGAAAAAAGAAAACTTATGGAAGGCGCCGCAAAAGCTTTAGACTTTATTATAGCCGCAAAACTTCGCGACGAAATAAAAAACTACCAAAATAAACTAGAAAAGCTAAAAGTATAAACTTTTAGCTTTTTAGTAATCTACTCTTGGTAAATTATAATCAACACTAATATTTGATTTCTTTTAGAATAATCTAAATGAACTCAATTTTAATTATATTGTGTTTTGAAAATATCTATCAAAACATCTGGTGGTACAATTTTATTTGGAAAGCTTTCCATTAAATATAAAACCTTAGTTATAGATTCGTGACTAAGTCCCATTCTCAAACCAAAATTATATAACTTTATTACTCCGGCCGAATTATTATCTTCATTAAACTCTTGTTCAATGTTCATCAATAAAACCAATCTATGAAACTGAACAATACGCTCACTATGCGATTTTAGATGCGTGTATGTAACTGGGTTTTCTAACAAATATTCAAAATCTTCACGAGAAATATCTAATTGCTTCGCTACTCCTAGTAGGAAATTATACTCTATGCGTCTTATATTTTTATCATGTTTAGCAAAAGCTATCATTTCTGACAAAAGGCTTAATTTTTCTACTCTATTTACCATGCTATTAGGTTTTCTTTAAGTATATATTAATTACAACATAAAGTTACGCAGAACAGTCTTTTAATAATCGTGGATATAATGTAACTTATCGAAAAACAGTAGGTACTTAATCGTGATTTATGTCTACTTCGTCAATAATTTGATTTTCTTAAACTAAAAAATTTGCATTTTGTCTTTTATTAGATCATGATTTTACCTGAATAAATAATATATAATGTATTGATAATCAATTTTTTATAATGATTTTTTTTGCAATAAAAATTTATTATTAATACCAACATTTAGGGTATCTTTACAGAAGCTAGCTAAACGTTAGTTTTGATTAAGCTAATTATGATAATCGATGAAATACATCCATTAAAAGTCAATTAAAAAATTATGACGAACAACGATATTTTAAAAAAATTAAGAGTAGCTCTAAAACTACGTGATGATGATATAGTAAAAATTTTAGAACTCGTAGATTTTAGAATTTCAAAAAGTGAACTAGGCGCTTTGTTTAGAAAAGAAGACCATCCCAAATATATGGAATGTGGCGACCAAATTTTACGTAACTTTTTAAACGGACTTGTAATTCACCTTAGAGGGCCCATGCCAAAAAAGGGAGAAAAAAGTAATACACAAAAAAAGAGTAACGATTAAAGTTACTCTTTTTATTATATCATATACTGAAACAAGTTCAGCATTAACAAACAATTTTAAGCCAATACTTGCTGTACTTTATCAGCAGCTTCTTGAAACTCAGTAGCACTCATTACGTCTAATCCTGAATTATCAATTAATTCTTTAGCGATATCTGCGTTAGTTCCTTGTAAACGCACAATGATAGGCACATTTATAGTACCCATATTTTTATAAGCATCAATAACACCCTGAGCAACACGATCACAACGTACAATACCACCAAAAATATTAATAAGAATGGCTTTAACTGCTGGGTCTTTTAATATAATTTTAAATGCAGCTTCTACACGTGCAGCATCAGCAGTTCCACCAACATCTAGAAAGTTAGCTGGCTCTCCTCCTGCTTGTTTAATTAAATCCATTGTAGCCATGGCTAAACCAGCTCCATTCACCATACAACCTACATTTCCTTCTAGGTCAACATAGTTTAAACCAAGTTCTCCAGCTTCAACTTCAATAGCACTTTCTTCACGTACATCTCGCAAATCAACATAGTTCTTGTGTCTAAATAAAGCATTATCATCAATAGTTACTTTAGCATCAACAGCCATTATTTTATTATCACTTGTTTTTAAAACCGGATTAATTTCAAATAAAGATGAATCAGATTTTACATAAGCTGTATAAAGATTAGCAACAAACTTTGTCATTTCTTTAAATGCCATTCCAGATAATCCTAAATTAAAAGCAATACGTCTTGCTTGAAATGGCATTAAACCAACAGTAGGATCAACTTCTTCTGTAAAAATTAAATGTGGCGTTTCTTCTGCAACCGTTTCAATATCCATTCCACCTTCAGTAGAATACATAATCATATTACGGCCAGTTCCTCTATTTAATAAAACGGATATATAAAACTCACTTGTTTCACTATCACCAGGGTAATACACATCTTCTGCAACTAAAACTTGGTGTACACGCTTACCTTCAGCTGAAGTTTGAGGTGTTACCAAATCCATTCCTATAATTTGTCCAGCAATCTCTTCGACTTCTTTTAAGTTTTTAGCAATTTTAACACCGCCGCCTTTTCCTCTTCCTCCTGCGTGAACTTGTGCTTTTATAACGTGCCAACTCGTTCCTGTTTCATTAGTTAATTGCTTTGCAGCAGCAACAGCTTCTTGTGCATTGTGGGCTACGATACCACGTTGTATGCGCACTCCAAAACTGCTTAATATTTCTTTACCTTGGTATTCGTGTAAATTCATAATATCGCTTCTTTTTTAAGATTCACAAATGTAAATAATAGCGTTTACTTACCCTAATATTTAATTGTGAAAACTTTGATAAATTAAGGCTTCAATTAAAATTGTTAAATAATTAACAAAATGTTTAATTTGTATTATTTTTTATTTATTTATTTTTTATAAGTCTCAAAAAAATATCTTTGACAAAAATTAAAAAACCTATGTTAGATAGTCAGATGCTCAAAATTGCAGAAGAGTTTGGAAGCCCCGTTTATGTTTATGATGCTGAAAAAATTACAAATCAGTATAATAGGCTAACCAATGCCTTTAAAGGAGTTAAGAAACTAAAGCTTAATTACGCCGTTAAGGCATTGTCTAACATTTCTATTTTAAAGCTTTTTAAGTCACTCGGATCTGGTATCGATACCGTTTCAATTCAAGAAGTTCAATTAGGTTTAGCAGCGGGATTTTCTCCAGAGGAAATTATCTACACACCAAATGGAGTCTCGTTAAACGAGATAGAACAGGCTGCAAAATTAGGTGTTCAAATCAACATTGACAATTTATCTATCTTAGAACAATTTGGTACAAAGCATCCAAAAACTCCTGTATGTATACGTATTAACCCTCATGTTATGGCTGGAGGAAATGCTAATATTTCTGTAGGTCACATCGATTCTAAATTTGGGATTTCAATTCATCAAATACCTCATATATTAAGAATTGTCGAAAATACTAAAATGACTATCAATGGTATTCACATGCATACGGGTAGTGATATTTTAGATATTGAGGTGTTTTTATATGCTAGTGAGATATTATTTGACACGGCTAAACAGTTTAAAAATTTAGATTTCATCGATTTTGGTTCAGGATTTAAAGTCCCTTACAAGCAAGGTGATATTGAAACAAATATTGAAGAATTAGGTGAAAAACTATCTACAAGGTTTAACGCCTTTTTTAAAGAATATGGTAAGGATTTAATCCTTGCTTTTGAACCTGGTAAATTTTTGGTTAGTGAATCTGGCCGTTTTTTAACTAAAGTCAATGCTGTAAAACAAACCACATCTACAGTTTTTGCTCAGGTAGATTCTGGGTTTAATCATTTAATACGCCCCATGCTTTATGGTTCTCATCATGATATAGTTAATATATCTAACCCAAAAGGTAGAGAGCGTTTTTATACCGTTGTTGGCTATATATGTGAAACAGATACTTTTGGAAACAATAGACGCATTAACGAAATTAATGAAGGTGATATTTTATGTTTTAAAAATACTGGTGCTTATTGCTTCTCTATGGCAAGTAATTATAATTCAAGATTCCGCCCTGCTGAAGTTTTATGGTATAATGAAAAAGCTCATTTAATACGAAAAAGAGAAACATTTGAAGATATAATGAGTAATCAAATTGAGGTTAATTTTAACACAAAAAAGGCACAAGTATTAGTAAAGTAATATTCTTTCTACAACCAAAAAGGCTTTTTAAGACAAAATAGTTTTAAAAAGCCTTTTTTTTTAAAAAATAAACTCTTGTTATTTAAATTTACTCATGAAATCGGTCTATTTTTGAAAAAAGAAAAATTTTAATGGATTTTACGAACCCACTTGTTTACGGTGTTCCTTGTTTTCTTAGTTTAATTCTACTCGAATTATCTTACAGTAAACATCACAAAGAAAAAAAAGATTTATATAAATGGAAGGATTTAGCTGCCAGTCTAACCATGGGTATTGGCTCTGGTATTCTTGCTCCTCTAACTAAAACTATAGCATCAATAGTTCTTTTTAATTTTGTTTATGAAATATTTAATCCAGAAATTGATGGTATTCGCACCAATATTATGGGTTGGAAATCTTTTGGTTATGCTTGGTATATATGGATAATATGCCAATTAGCTGATGATTTTAGTTACTATTGGTTTCACAGACAAAACCACAATGTCCGTTTTTTTTGGGCGGCACATATCGTGCACCATTCCTCAGATAATTTTAATTTAGGCACTGCAGTAAGAAACGGTTGGTTTACCATTTTTTATAAACCCTTTTTTTATATGTGGATTCCAGCGGTGGGGTTTCCTCCCGAAATGCTAGTTGTTTGTTTAGGTATAGAAGCCCTATGGCAATTTCAATTACATTCTGTTTACGTTCCTAAAATGGGTATTATAGAAAAAGTTTTTAACACGCACACCATGCATCAAGTACACCATGCTCAGAATGTTGAATATATGGACAAAAACCATGGCGGTTTCTTAAATATTTTTGATAAAATTTTTGGAACTTGGAAAGAGCTAGATGAAACAATAGATATAAAATATGGGGTTACACATGCTCCAAATTCATACAATCCATTAATTATCTTAACTCATGAGTATAAAGATATTTGGAATGACATGAAAAAATCTAAAAACTGGTTTCATAAATTCATGTACGCATTTGGTGCACCTGGATGGAGTCATGATGGAAGTACACTTACCATAAAACAACAACGAAAGCTCCAAAAAAGCAAATAAAAAAAATGGCGCAGTTATTAATTTACAAATGGCACATTTATGGACTCTTGAAAATGATAAAATAATACGTTTTCAGCAGTATGCGGATACTAAAGGAATTGTAGACGCTATGAATGAATAACATATAGCCGCCTAAATGCAACTTAAACAATCATTAATCATAGCAGTAATACTAGGGGTGATTTCTCTTGCCACATGGCAATTCTATTGGTCTTCTCAAGGATATTATCCAGATTACGATAATGATGAAGCATTATGGGCAAATCAGAGAGCTCGAGTTAGTAAAGCTAAAAAAGGTGATATAATAATTATAGGTTCATCACGAATTCATTTTGATATACAATTAGATGCATGGGAAAAAAACACAGGTATTAGGCCAATACAGTTGGCACAACCTGGATCTTCCCCTCTTCCAATTTTTAATGATTTAGTAAATAAAACAGATTTCAACGGTACTATATTAGTTGGTGTTACACCTAGGCTATTTTTCTCTGGAACAACCAACGAAATAAGACCTTATAGAAGTTCGAATAATAAAGTAAAATATTTTTATAACCAGACATATGCCCAGCGTTTAAATCATCAGTTATCAATTCCTTTTCAAAGAAATCTTGCTTTTATTAATGATAAGGATGGAATTAGTGGAATAAAACTAGAAGAATTAATTAATAGAATATCAATAGGGAACAGAATTGAAGAAGGATTTCCTCCTTTTCCTAAATTCGCTAATATATCATTGGATAGAAACTTAAGAATGATCGATAAAACTGTTACCGATACATCCTTTGCAAAAATTATTAAGCGGGTTTGGACTTACAAATCAACTGATACAACTCCACCAGAGCATATAGACAAAAACGGTGTTTTAAAACTTTTTAAGAAAGACGCAAAAACCTTCATGGATAGAGGTGGTACTCTTATTTTATTAAGATGCCCTTCAACCGGATATTACAAAAGAAAAGAAGAAAATTTTTATAAGAGGGAACAATTTTGGGATTCTTTATTGATTGTAACTAACGTCAAAGGTTATCATTTTAATGACTATGAACAACTAAGTAAATTAGATTGCCCCGAATGGTCTCATCTTTCTGGAAAAGATGCTGATTATTTCACCTCATAAATAACTAAAATTATGTTGAAAGATCAAGTTATACCAACAACTAAAACAAAATAATATGAAATTAAAACAAAGCTTTATTATTGCTATCTTATTAGCCATTATAAGTATTATTACTTGGGAATTTTATTGGCGATCTCAAGGGAACTATCCAACTCTTAACGATGAGCGCTCACTATGGGCAAATACAAGATCTAATGTTGATAAAGCAACCAAAGATGATGTTGTTATTTTGGGAGCATCAAGGGCCTTTTTTGATATACAATTGCAGACTTGGGAATCAATCACAGGACGAATGCCTATTCAATTAGCATCAACTGGTTCATCTCCTTTACCAACTTTTCATGATATTGTTAACAATACTAATTTCACTGGCACCATACTTATTGGGGTTACACCAGGGTTATTCTTTTCAACAACAAATACGCAAGCTTTTCCATGGAATCGACCCCAAACTAAAGTAGATTATTATAAAAAAAGAACTTATGCACAGCGATTAAATTATCAACTTTCAGTTCCGCTTCAAAAAAACTTTGTGTTTATGTCAGCAGATGAAGAAGAATGGTCTGATGATATAGATTTAAAATCGCTGTTAAGAGTTATTAAAATGGGAAATAGAACAGGTGGTCCAGTAGATCCCCCATTTTATTATTTTGGTGATATAGATTCTAATAGTAATATGCGCATGACAAAGAAAACAGTAACCGATACCGCATTTGCAAATACCATAATAAAAGTATGGCATTTCTTTGGAGCTGGCGCACCACCGCCTGATAAAGAATCAACAATGAAATTCTTTCTAAAAGATTTAAAAAAATTCAAAACTAGAGGTGGTAATGTTGTGCTTATGAGGTGCCCTTCCAGTGGTGGCGTCAGAGCAGGCGAAAACAAAGGTTTACCCAGAAATGAATACTGGGACGATTTAGTTAAGCAAGCAAATGTTAAGGCCTACCATTTTGAAGATTATGAATCTTTAAAAGACTTAAGATGCCCTGAAGAATCACATTTATCAGGAGAAGATGCAGATTATTATACAAAAGAATTAATAAAACTAATGAAAGCAGATAATGCTATTGTCAACCTTTAAACTAAAAGACTATGTTATTTAACTCATTAAGCTTTGTACTATTTCTAGTAGTAGTTTTAGCACTTTACTACTCAAAGTTTCTAAACTGGACCTCGAAAAAAGGGATGCTATTACTAGCAAGTTATATATTTTATGGTTTATGGAATCCACCTTTAGTAGCATTGCTTTGGATATCAACTATGGTTGACTGGACTGCTGGTAAAAAACTTTCAGTAGAAGAAAATGAACGTAAAAGAAAAATGTGGCTCATTTTAAGTATGGTAGTAAACCTAGGTTTTCTTGCCTTTTTTAAATATCGTGATTTTTTACTAGATAATTTCACAACTGTTGTAAATACTTATGGTTATGGATATCAATCACAATCTATGGATATTATTTTACCAATGGGTATTTCTTTTTACACCTTCCAAACTATGTCGTATACCATTGACATGTATAAACGAAAAACACAACCAGCTAAAACCTTTTTAGATTTCGCATTATATGTTACATTTTTTCCTCAACTAGTAGCTGGACCGATTGTAAGAGCACAAGATTTAATTACTCAATTTTATGAGGAAAAGAAAGCTACAGTAAATCAATTTATTTGGGGAATATTTTTATTGACAATTGGTTTGTTTCAAAAAGTAGTTATGGCTGACACCTTACTTTCTGGAACAGCAGATAAAGTTTTTGGGTCTGACAAACTATTACATGGCGTAGATGCTTGGATAGGAACTTTAGCTTTTTCTGGTCAAATATTTTTTGATTTCGCAGGCTATAGCACATGTGCTATAGGTATTGCCTTAATGCTAGGCATCATATTACCAGACAACTTTAAATATCCTTATGCCTCATTAGGTTTTTCAGATTTATGGAAACGTTGGCATATCACACTTTCTAGTTGGTTAAGAGACTACTTATATATTCCTTTAGGTGGGAACCGGTATGGGATTTTAAGATTATATGTAGCTTTAATGGTTACAATGTTATTGGGTGGATTATGGCATGGTGCGGCTTGGACATTTATTGTTTGGGGTGGTTTGCATGGTACTTATTTGATTTTAGAGCGTTTACAAAGACGATATCTACCATTTAAGATTACTAAATGGAACGGAATCTTTTTAGCTTTCATAACCTTTAGTTGTGTCAATATAACATGGGTATTCTTTAGAGCTCGTGAATTTGACACTGCTTGGAACATGATTAAATCTATGTTTTACATGCAGATAGATGGTGAAAAGATTCTTCAAAGTTTTAGTATTCTAAAAGTATGCATTGTTGTTGGTCTTTTGTTCTTATGTCACTGGATTATGCGGAATACTTCCATGAAAGAAGTATCTTTAAAAATTCCATTATGGATATTGGGTATACTTTGGGCTGTAATGTTATTCCTAATTGCTATTGCACAAGGTAGTGGTGAACAATTTATTTATTTTCAATTTTAAGCAATAGCGACCTTTTATATATGATAGATGTAAAATCTACCCGAATAGAATCCATAGATATTCTAAGAGGTTTAGTTATGGTAGTAATGGCATTGGACCACACCAGAGATTTTTTTCACTATGGAGCGTTTTTTATTGCAGCTTCAGGAAGTTTTGAGAAATTGGCCATCATAGCCAGTAGTTCCATGCTTATCATATATTTTGGTGTTGCAATATCAGTAGTAAAATTGAGGTATTCTCAAAAAGCTCAACC
>Ga0075467_10002513_pt1 | contig 14445 bp, 11 predicted proteins | sample DEB08_DNA_9_FD_75067 | JGI IMG/M metagenome (GOLD analysis project Ga0075467, IMG submission 75067) | Aqueous microbial communities from the Delaware River and Bay under freshwater to marine salinity gradient to study organic matter... | ecosystem: Environmental > Aquatic > Marine > Coastal ...
CCCCAAAACCCCAAAACCCCAAAACCCCTGGCCAGTGTAATAAATTTAAAACAATAATATTATATACAAGAATGTTAATGAAAGTTTTATAAACGCTCATTCCTTGGTGCAGAGAAGGGTGGTTCCGGCCAGCTTCCACTTCATAGGAGGAGTCATGCCTCTGTTGGGGTTCTGTGGTGCTCCTGCTGACTCAGCCTTGAGGAAGACTCTGAAGATGAGGTACTTGTCGTTCCTCTTTGGGTACTTGTAGACGGGGCAGTTGTAGTATGTCTTCTCAAGCACGGCGACGTCTGGCTTCTTGCCACCGCCCTGGTTTGCTCTCATTGTTTCCTTGTCAACGGGGCCTCTGGGGTTGTACATGGCGTTAACGAGGATGATGGGGAACTGGTAGAACAGCTCCTTTGGCTGAGAGTCCTCGAGTCTCTTCTCACCCTTGTGCCATCCGGCTCCTTCCAGGAAGAGTCCGTGCACGAATACACCTTCAGCGGGAGGGTTGATCTTCATGCCCTCGATTCTTCCGTCTTCTCCTTGGACGATTTCCTTCTGAACTTCGGTGTAGTAGATAACATCGTCAAGAGCCCATCCCTTCTTAGTTCTCGAAACCTCCTGCTTCATGGCAGTAAGGAATCCTTGAGGGTTGAAGAAACCTGTCAACCAGAAGGATGGAGGTCTCTCCTTAGAGATCCAGATGTTGAGCTGGTGGTGTCTGTCGAGGAGTCCCTTAATCCAGCCGGAGATGGATGGGGTCAACCACGAGATCTCAGCGCCAGTGGGGTCGAATTGCCACTTTCTGGGGACTCTGAAATCGAAGACAGCGTTGATGGACTCGACAATCTCGGGAGTCATGATAATGGTTCCCTCAATAGCTTCGATCATGCCCTGCATGGTGCTTCTGACAGTGGTCAGGATGAACTGGAATCTCTCGAGCTCTTATCTGAGGAAGATGTTAAGAGGAACAGTGTTCATCTTGCCAGCCTCTCCGAGACCCTTTGGTCCCTTAAGAACCTTGAGTCTCTCATCGACATCGAGGAACACGAAGTCAGCTGGGAGCATTGGAAGCATCTCCTTCTCGAGCTTCTCCTTGACTTCCTCCTCGCGGGACTTTCCGCCACCTCCTGAAGCTTCCTTAGGCATGGTGTCTACGAGAGTGTTGAGCATCTCGTTGGACTCCTTGAGTCTGAAAGTGAGATCAGCGTTGGTGTGGAGACCAAAGATAGGAGGAGAGTCTTTGCCAGGCATGTGGTCAATCTCCTCCATGTACTTGGGGTGTTCCTGAGCGTCGGGGATGACGTAGCTGAAGTCAGTCACAGAGTTGTTGAAGCAGTAGCCGGGTTAGAGGATGTGCTCTTGGATCCACATCATTCCGTAGGTCTGGAAGAGCTCTCTGTCAAGGGCATCTGTGATTCTTCCTCCGTACTGGACATCGCAGACCATGTACTGCATTGCTTTCCATGAATAGTGGGTGTTGAGGTTTCCGCACTGGGTCATGTGCACTTCAAGGAAGGTCAGGGAAGCAATCAGGTCAGAGTTGTTGAATTCGTATGGGATACAGAATCCAAGAGGTCCGAACTTTCTTCTCTCCTGCACGATGGAGTGCATGAAGCAGATGGAGTACACGACAGCTCTCCACTTCTCATAGGGCTCGACCTTCTCAAGGAAGTCTTGGTTGATGACAGTGGAGAAAGTTCTGGATAGACCAGCCTGAAGTCCCTTGGGGGGCTCAGTGGTGACCTTGACTGCCATTTGGAGCAGAGAGAGAGGGAATTCCTTATGAGGCTCACAAGTGATCCACAGTCTGAAATCGGGGTGGACAACCTTATCAGATGGGTTAAGGATGTCTTCCATCTGAGCCATGAAGTCGAGACTCAAATGGCAGTTGTTAAGCACAACCCACTTTCCAGAGGTCATGCTCTGGTTGATGAGGGCCATAGCAGGGATTTCCTGCTCCTCTCCCATGGACACTTTTCCGGTAGGGAACTGCTTGTGCTGTCCCTTTTTGGCGAAGTCATCAATAGATCCAGTGGGATCAGCTCCTGCAGACAGGAGGTAGAGAACTGGGACGTTAGCGGCGGTCTCATCGTAGGTGTCTGCGATAAAGTCAGTGATGGGTCTAACGTAGTCCTCTCCAAGCACATCCTTGATGAACATGTTGGCGACGAGCATGGTTCTGTCTTCTCTCATAGCTCTGACCAGGCACATGTGGATGAAGGATCCGATGTTGGCATCGGCGTTGATCTTCTCCTCATAGTCTGGGACAGGGGAGTTCTCGGGCTCGTTCTCTTCAATCCAGCTTCTCCAGATGGCGTCATTCCTCTGAATTCTGTCGGGAAGCTCCTTGAAGAAGCAAGTGTGGTCGTTGTTGAACTTATGCTTGGAGACTGCCTTAAGGTTAAGCCAGGTCTTGTCGTTCATCCAAGAGAAGATCTTGTTGCGATCATCGATACCTGCACCAGCCTTCAGGAAGAGACTGACGTCTCCACTGGTAAGTTTCTGATCCTTTATGAGGATCTTGGTGCACATCATGATCTTGAAAGTTGTCTTGTCTCTTTCGAAGAGGCCTCTGTTGATGTACCTGTAGACTCTCTTGGTGAGTTCAGTTCTGATGTTGATGACTCTTTCCTTCACAAGTTGAGCCTTAACAGAGAAGTCAATGGCAGCATCGAACAGTCCGAGGAACTGAGCGAGGGAGGTGTTGTACATCCAGTTGACCATGGTCATCTCGACGACGCAGAAGTAGAGCACTGCACCTCTGGCAGCGGCAGGTCTGAAGAGTTCTCTCTTCTCATTAATCTCAATCTTCTTCTCGTTGGCCTCAATGAGCTTCTCATTGACCTCCTTAGACTTGACCTTAATGGTGGCGAGCACTTCAATCAGTTCAATATCATCAAGGAGAGATCCCTGAGAGTTGGCAAGTCTGTCGAGGAGTTGCTCTTCGTAGGACTGAAGAGTCTTGGTGTTGGATGTCACATCTTCCTGAAGCTGGTTCAGGGTGTCCTCAAGGATCTTCTGCTCCTTAGAGATAAGTCTAGCAAGCAGCTGTTGCTCGAGACCTCCCTGGGTGACAGTGAAATCAATGATGGTGGTCTTGGCAGCAAGCTCGGGGGAGAAATGAGGGTTGGCAAGACGAGAGGTCATGTAGAGACGGAATTTAATGTCGTAGTCCATCTCCTGATCGGCAATCTTAACGAGTCTGTTTCTACCCTTTACAATAATCTGCTTCTCAAGAATAGGGTCGAGCATGGGGTCGACCTCATTCTCAATGGACTCGATTAGAACGGGGAATCCTTCAGCTAGAGGAACCTTAAGAGAATCTCTCAGGTTGGGCACGTTTAGAGTCAATACGCAGTTGTTCTCGAGGAGCTCTGGCTCTCTGCACTTGATCCAGTGGATAGCCTGACCCTGAGGATCGATCATGAGTGGGTATCTTGAAGATCTAGTAACCATAATACCGTTCTGCACTGAAAGCTCATCAGCGGGAAGTCCTTCAAGGTTCCACTCTCCGACGGTAGCTGGGTCGACCAGGAACTCAGTGAGCTTGAGGTTGTCTGACACAGGAATGTTCTTCTCCTTGATGTCAGAGTGGAAGTACTCTTCCAGGAGTTTCTCTCTGAACTCGGCGTTGAAAGGTCCGCAGTAAGAAACGAAGGCGCAAGCCTTGGCAACATCTCCAACCAATCTCAGCTTGAGAGACTTGAACTCGTTGGCGTTCTAGATCCATCTGACCTTGTTGTCCTGGAGAGAGTTGATGAGCCTGTTTGCTTAGTCCATCTTCTTCTTGGTTCTGGAAGCGTTCTCCTCCAGAATAGTCTTTTTGCCAATGGCATCGTCGTACTTCTTCTTAAGACCGTCCTTAAGAGCCTGCACCTTGGCAAGTTCCTCTTCAGCCTCAGCGAGGTTGGCCTCAGCCTCCTGCAACTCTCCCTGTTTAATCTGGAGAAGGATAAGCTTAGGCTTCACAATCTTGGAGGCCTTGTGGTAGTCGCTCATAGCAGCTGCCCATGTACATAGACCTTCAAGGGCGGACGATGACTTCTTGGCAACAGCACCGTTGTAAATCTCTCTGCCATCAGGAGCAGTGAGAGTAAGGTATGGCTCGAGGAGCTCAATGGTTTCTTCGTTGATATCATCCTTCTCGTTGGAAGAGAACTCGAGGAGCTCCTTCAAGAAGTTGGAGTTACCGAGAGTCAACTTGGTGTGGTTGTCGAATGAATCGTTCATGAAGGGGATGTCCTGCTTCAGAATGTTAAGGTTCCTTGGCTTGACTGGGTCGAGAGGACGCATGAAAAGAACGTGGATGGTGTCCATGATCAGTCTGGTGGTATCGACTGCGTTTCTCATTCCCTTAAGCTCGTTGATATCTGCTGGCTTGATGGAATCAGCAGCTGCGACAGCCTTCTCCAAGAAAGGCATAGCCTTGGAGAGATCTCTATCTGCAGATTCTTTCTCTCCCTGAATCTGAGTCTTCTGGGCGATACAGTTAGACTGCACAACAGCGACTTCATCAGACTTGATCTTGGCCTTTCTGGACTCGACCTCGAGTTCCTTGAGTACCTTCTCGACTTCCTCAGTGGCAGCCTTGAGGGTGATCTCCTCTTTCTTGAGAGCAATCTTGAGCACCTCAACACCCTCAGATGCCTCGGCGAGTTTCTCAAGTCCACTGACAATGTTTCTTTCCTCAACATCGATACCGTTGTACTTCTTGGTGTAGACATCCTTGTAGAGATCGATGAACGAGAGATAAGATTTGGGGGTAACATAGACGTGTCTACGCATTCTCTGGAAGTAGATTTCGCAAACCTCTGTGACGAGATCGTGGCACTTACCCATGTGCAGCTCAAGAGCGGCCTTGGTGTCCTTCTTGGCATCCATCTTGAAGACGGACAAGAACTTGTGGGACACAGCAACAAGTGCATCCTCGGGCCACGGCAGGAACCAGTCGATTGAGCACTGGGAGAAGAGGGAGGGGAACTTCTGTGATCTCTCTCTGAACTTGGTGCCGACTGGGGAGAAGGCAAGAATCATGTGGAGTTGATCCTTGACTCTGTTGATGAAGAAGTTCCAGAGCTCGAGCAGTGATGGCTCAACACCCTTGGTGCCTCCAATTTCCTTAACGTACACATTCTTGCACTCGAGGGAGAAGACGTCCTTCTCATCCTTGGGGATGAGTCCTGGGATTTCTCCGGTAGCGAGCATAGAGTTGATGGCTTCAAGGAAGGACTCAGACTTGATTTCAGCATCAGTCATGATGAAAGATACTGACTTGCCAGCTGGGCCTGCAGTTCTGTAGAGTTCCTTGATGTCATCCTTAAGATGCTGGTCAGCATAGGCCTTGGTCAGGGAAATCTGGAAGAAGAATTTAGAGGCAATGAAAGATGCAAGCTTGGTGAGGGACTGCTTTCCAGATCCTCCCACACCGACAAGGAGAACGTTTCCTCCAGCGGTGTTGATAATTCTGGTGACTCTGAGGAGATGCTTGAGGGCATCGTCGAAGATAACCAGGTTCATCTGCTTAGAGGCATTCTTGATGTTGTAGGCCTCGAGTTTAGCGTTACAAATCTTTCTGATTGTCTCGATGTCGGGGCAAGCTTCGTAAACGAAAGGAGCTTCGGCAACGATATCACCATACTCATCAATCTCGTCTTCACGCATGAAGTCGCAGAAAAGCAAGTCAGTCATGAGCTGCTCATCATCGAATCCAAGAGAGTCGCGGAACTTGTCTCTGGTGGTCTTGTCAAGGAGATCAGTGAAGACCTTCTTGTCACCGTTGCTGATAAGCTTATCAACGAATGTTCTGTCGCACTCGTGTCTCCAGAGGGCAATGAGGAACAGTTCAGGTCTCATCTTTGTCTTCACGTTCAGAGAGTTCTTGATAACGTTGTACTCGGGCTTCTGCACGACGGCGCACAGACCCTGGAACACACGGGCGAGCTCACGGATTGTGAAGGTGTAATGGAACTTAGCAGGGGTGGGGAGGAGTCTCTTCTTGGTGGCATCCCAAATGGCGATGGTGGCATCAACAAGGTAGCCCTTCATCTGGACGATCTCCTGGGAGTACTTCTTGGGGTTGAAGAGCACTTCAAGGATCTTACCATAGATGTTCTCAATGGATCTAGTGGAAGGAGGAGTCATGTTGACGGAGAAGAAGTGACGCTTAAGTCTGGGAGGAATGTCGTTACGTCCACCACCGGGATGGTTCATGGCTCCGAGGAACTAAAGGCCTTCGATTCCTCTGAAGAGACCACGCTCGTCTTTGGAAAGGAAGTAGAAACCCTTCTGCTCAATGAGCTGTCTGGTAATTTCGAGGGTAATCTGATCACCCCAAGTGTTGACGAAAGGCATGCTCATATCATCGAGGAAGACAGTCATCTTCTTGCCCTGGGGAGGAGCATAGGTTCTAGACTGCTTCTTCTCAACCTCGGCCTCAATGGACTCCTGGAAGTTGAAAGGAGTGGTTGCACTGGAGAAGTTGATTCTCTTGAGGAGCATCTTGTCAGTGTCGAACTTAGAAGAGTACATCAAGATCACGGAGGTCTTGGCGGTACCTGGTCCTCCGACAAGGAGGGTGTTGAGGTGGCCTGGCTCCTTTCTGATCTAGTTTCTCACAAGAGGGAGGGTGGAAATCTTAGAGATGATGTATTCAGCTCTGGTGGAGTCGGGTGTGGGGATGAGCAGCTGGGAGAAGAGGATTCTCTTGGGAGGAGTCCATGTCTCGGCTTCCCAGATCTTCCAGTTCTTGGTCTTCTCGTCAACCATGTAGTCGAAGATAGTCTCCTTATCTTGGCCAACTCTAGCAGCCTGAGCCTGAGGAAGAGGGGCGTTTCTGCTCTCGAGGTACTTGTGGAACTTCTCACGCTCCTCAGTCTCGAAGAGGCCGGCGCATGACCAGGCAAGACAGTAGAGGAAGAACTTCTCGAAGGCAGCCTTGTCAACAGTCTGCTGGGCATCAATGTAAGGCTGGAGGAGAGAGGTAATGAGGTTAAGCATCTGGTTGATTCTAACAACATGAGGGCAGTCCATCACGTAGGTGTAGTCTCTCTGGAGCATCACGAACATGTTGGGCTTCTCGATGTACTTCTCAGTGAACTCAAGAGTCCACTTCTCCTCATCGGGGTTGCACTGTCCACGCTCCTGAATTCTATCCTTGCACCAGGTTTCAATCAGGGGCTTCCAGAACAAGTCAGTGTTGGAGACATAAATGATACCGCATCTAGACACGGTAGCGGGAGAGGCGTTGTTGAGGTTCTCGACCTCGAAGACCATCTTGGTGTTGTCAGACATAGGGATTCTCTCAGCGTTAGCGAGGGTAAGAATCTTGTTGTCATCGAGCACAGTGTTCAGGTTTTCAATCCAAATGGCATCGACGGGGCCATCGCAGATAATCCAAGAGATGTGCTTGTTCTTCTTGTCGTTGCACTTCTTCCAGATTTCGGAGAAAACACCTGGAACCCACTCGCCAGTAACATTGTTCATCACACCATACATTTCCTGACCCTTGATAGATTTGGGGTTCATGCGGTTAAGCTTGTGAACAAGACCAGTCTCAGTAAGAGCGTCGGTAAGGGTGTTCATAATGGTGGTCTTTCCACTTCCGACGGAGCCGACGACCATGAAGCCGTGACGCACGAGGGAAGTCTCGTAGAGCTGGATAATCTTGATGAACCAGTCTTGCTTGTCCATAAGGTTTCTCTCCTTGATGATCTTACGTACCTGAGTTTCGACACTCTTGTAGACCTTCTTGGGGATGTCCTTCTGCTTAGGGAAGATATCCTTGAGCAGGGACAGGAAGAGAGGGATATCCTGAGCAACGAACTTAGACAAGTTCATGTCTCTCAGGGTACGGGCCATGATCATCTCTTCAGAGGTGCCCTGGGGCTCAGTTCTCTTGGAGTTACCAGCAGTTCTGAGCACGGACAAAATGTTTCTGAGTCCGAAATCGTAATGTCTCTGCTTGGAGAGCTGCTCCTCGCACAGTCTGTAGAGCTCGTTGAACTTGAATGAGAGGTTCTCAGCATCCTTGTAACCGACTGAGGAAAGCTTGACCATGATGATGATTCTTCTGTCAGGGGTCATCATTGTGACACCTCTGAACAGAACCTTCAAGTTCTCGGGAAGCTCCTGACGTCCAGCATAACCGGGGTTCATTGTAATGAAATAGGCGCAAGACTTGATGAGGAGGATAGGCTTCTCCTCGTTTGGGAACATGAATCTCTTCAAGTTCTGCTTCTTAGCTTGAGTGATAGACTCAACCTGGGCAGCGACGACAGAAAGGGTAGCGAGAGAAATTCTGTTGAACTCATCGAAGCATCCCCAAAGTCCGGACTAGCACACTCCCTTGAAGATCTTGGCCATGTCTCTGTACTTGTGCTCATCAGAGCAGTTGGTGACGACGACAAAGATACCGAGTGTTCTTCCGAGATCCTTGACAGTCTCTGTCTTTCCTGTTCCGGCAGGTCCAGCAGGGGCACCACCATAGTTCATGCCGAGGGCCTGAGAAAGGGTGACGTAGCATCTATCTGTAAGATCTGTGATACAGAGTCTCTCCTTGGCTCCGAGGAACTCATAGGAGTAGGTGAAGTTGACATCAGTGACGGACACCTGAATGTGGTTGTCCTCTCTTCTGTAAGAACAACGGGTGTTCTTGCACCAGTCGAAGTCGTTAGCGTCCTTGATTCTGTTGTTTCTGCTGTCCTCAGCAATGATCTTGAACACATCCACCTGATGCACATGAATTGTCACGAGAGTCTCAATCTTGGTTCTCTGGAGCTTATCCAGGTCGGTAAGACAGAGCTCGACAAGCTCGTCCTTCATCTTCATAAACTCCTTGCCCTTTTTGGTAAGCTCAGCATGCTTCTCCTTCTGGTTCTTCTCAAGGCACTCATTGACCTTGTCAGCCCAAAGGATCTGCACTCCGAGGAGAGCAATCTAAGACTGGAACTTCTGGATGAACTCAACGAGTCCCATTGAGAAGCACTCTTGGGCTCCGAGGGAGCAGACTCCTCTAACAGATCTCTGCATTTCCTTCTCGAGCTTACCAAGCCAGTCTTCGATGTTTCCTTCAGCAAGCACTGGCTCACTGAGGTAGATCTTCTCCTCAATTCCTCCCATGATCATGATAATGTCCACGATCAGCTTTCTGTTCACGTCATCGAAAGAAACGCGATGGATGGCATCGAACAGCTTCTCGAAATCGTCCTGAACAGCGTTGGGGTCACTTCCCATGGAGAGGATGGAAAGCAAGTCAGCGTTGGAGATAAAGTAGAAACGGGGGAACAGAGATCTCTTGGTCTCGAGGAAGTTCTCCAGCTTCTTCTGGCACACCTCAAGACCCTCTTGAAGTCCGGGAAGGGAGCTTCTGAGGATATCATTGGTGCAGCACTGGATGACGTTCTTGGTGTCGAATGCCTTCTCCATGATCTTGAGCCATTGCTTGTCAATACCCTTGAATTTCTTGCTCTCAAGAGGCAGCTCTTGGGCAATAGATTTGGATGAGAATACAGACACAAGGTTGGTCCACAGGTTCTGGACCTTGAGCCACTTCTCAACGGTGTCCTGGCACTCAGCAAGCTGGGCAATCTTCTCGAGGACGATTGGCTTGAAGGGCTTGACGTATCTCATGGCATTCATCTGATTGAGCTGCATGATGTGCTCTTCGAACTTCTCTTGGATGTCAAGAATGTTTCCAGAGAGGATCGAAGGGTGGTCAACTCCCTTGAAGTTACGGATATCGAACTCAGCCTCCTCCCAGAAGGCAGTAATTTCCTCATTGAGGGCCTTCTCGAGCTTGAACTGCTTATCAGCAGAGTCTGTGATGTCCTCAATGTCATCCTTGAACTGGAGAAGAGGAGCTTCGAGAAGCTGGGCAAGGGTGAACTCCTCACTCTCGAAAGGAATGTCGGTTTTGCACATTTCGATGATCTCCTCCCAATGTCTTGGGCGGATGGTGGGTTTGGCGAGAGCCTCGACAAGAGGAATGATTTCAGTCATGTTCTCAATCTCCACCTTCAGTTCCTTGTAGGCGTCCCAAGCCTTCAAAGAGCCGGGAAGCTTGGTGCAGTCTCTTCCAAAGATTTCGATTTGCTCAGTCATCTTCTCGATCTCAGCCTCAATGTCCATCCAGCGGATATCCTTCCACTTAGCGATGGTGTCCTTGACCTTAGAGTAGAGAGAATAGAGCTTGTCAAGAAGTTGGATCTGCTTGTCAGTCTCTACGAGCTCGGGGTACTCCTGGTGAGGAAGACCGAAGAGGGTCTCTCCTGCGTTGTAGGTATCGAACTTTCTCTTACGGATAGAGTACTCGTCGAAGAACAGTCTTAGTCTGTTCAGAGCCTCCTTTGGGTCGATTCCTGGAACCATAGGTCCGTTTTCCTCAAAGTTCTTTCTGAAGAGCTTTACGTCGTCAACAAGGGAGGTAACACCCTTCACGAGAGTCATCTTGAAGGAAGATTGCTGACCCTGGAGGTTGTTTCTGGTCTCAACGGCCTGGTCAACAAGACCACCCCAGTCCTTGTCGAGGATGGTTTGAGGGTCCATCTCCTCCTTTTCCATGATTTCGGGAAGGTAGGTCTCAAGAAGAGTGCTCATTTCAATGACAGGTCTGAACTCAATCTCGATCTCAGATTGCTTAATTCTGATCTCTTCAAGAGCGTGCATCACATTGCCGAGACTGTCAATGTCCTTCACGGGCTTCTCAATTTTGAGGCGGATTTGCTTGATCTGGTCGTTGAGCTTCTCCATAAGGATCTTGGCTCTCTTATGGAGGTCCTTGGCGTAGGAGTCCTTCCAGGACTCAATCCACTTCTTGAGGCCGAGCTTGACGTTGTTGGTTTTGAGGCTGAGAGCTCCGATTTGATGGTTGTCAGTCATGAGCTTGATTCTGTCCTCAAAGCCGGTGAACTCCTTGAGCTTCTCCTCGAAGTCCTCAAGACCGGGCTGGGTGCTGTTGAACTTCTTGAGACTCTCGTCGATCTTTTTCTTCCAGAGCCAGTCGTACTCCTCGAATGTCTTCAAGAAAGAGTTCACGTTGTTCTTCGTTCCCTGGATGGAACCAGTCAGGAGGAGGATAACCTTTACGATCTCCTTATCCTTGGCAATCCAGTCGTAGAAAGGTTCTCTGTCTTCCTCGGGGATGTCTTTCTAGTTCCAGTTCTGAACGTGCTTGGTAGACTTAAGCACATGGGAGGCAGCACGGTTAATAGCGCTTTGGACCTCCTCAAGCGAAGGCTTGAGAGTGCATGAGTCGTAGTCAAGGTGGACATCAACCTCGAAGAAGGGCTTCAAGATTTGCTTGGGCATGTTTCTTCTTCCACAGATGCGCTCCTTCATCTGGTTAAGGGAGTACTTGGTGGCGTGCAGAAGAGCCTGATACATGGACCAGTTGTAGTACTTTGACAACTTCTAGATCTCCTCAGCAGAGATAGGCTCAACATGCTGGTCAAGTTGGTAGGAGCAGATGATCTGGATAAGGTCATCGACTGCGCCTTCAACCTCGTAGTTCTTGGACTTGAGCTTCTCCGACTCTTCAGCGATCCACTCAGCCTGCATGGAGACGAAGTCATCGAGGGTGAAAGTCTGGGCATCCTGAGGGAGATTGACGAGAACAGTCTTGGAGAGGGCCTTGAGGTTGTTCTCAATTCTGTTCTCCATGATGTCGTTGATGTTGATAATCAGCTGCTCGAGCTTGGAAAGACCAACATGCACGTGATTCAGGTAACCATCGATGTTCATCGAGGTCCAGGTAAGGGTCACCATTCCTGGTCTAAGCTTGTACTCGAGGTCCTCGAGGTGAGGCACGAGTAGACTCTTGGTGTTGGGACGGATCTTGTTGACAATACGATCATACTCCTTGAGAACGAACTGGAGCTCGTTGTTGTAAAGTTTGAACTTGTCTTCCTAGAGAAGCACGATCTTGGCACTCTCGGGGATGTCGATTCCGATACGGGTGATGCACTTTGCCTCTCTGATGAGAGTAAGGATCTCCTTATCGAAGTTGACGTAGAGCTTGTTGTTCTCGGGATGACGGATAATGAGAGTAGCCTGGAGACCAGCCTTGGCGTTCTCAACCTCTTTGATCCACTTTTCTCTCCAGAGGTACTCGAAAGAGAAAAGAGTGTAACCGATCTTGTTGTAGCTCTTCACTGCCTTCTTGGACTCCTTCTGCTTGATCAGATCCTGAGGGAACTGCTCCATGGGGCCGGAGATTCTGAAGAACAGGTGGCGAGACCAGGTGATGCTTCCAGAAACTGTGGGCAGGTTTCTCACAATAGGAGGGTTGTTCTTGTGACGGTTGTACTGCTCCTCAATCTGGGAGATCTCCATTCCGTAGTTGTGGAAGAGGAGAGTGTACTTCGAGTTGAGGCCGTTTTTGAGGTTGTCTCTGACGAGAATAGCCTTGAACTTGCGGAGAAGCTTAAGAGAGTCCTCAATAGAGGTAATGTTCTCAAAGTTCTGGTCAATGTAGGCCTGGAGCTCAGTCTCAACGGTTGACACGTCGACGTTGAACTCGACGAAGTCTCTATCGAAGGTGTTGTTGCTCTAGTTAAGAAGACTGTTGTTCTTCTTCTGGAGGTTTTTCCAGCATCTCTCGAAGGAGGTGAGGATTGGCTGGATACCTTCGAGGTTGTGCTTCTCGAGAGTTCTGAATTGCTGAATGGTGCTGAAGAGCTCAATCAGCTTGTTCACACGTCTAGCGAACAAGTTGAACTTACCGAAGATCTAGTTGGTGGAGAACTCGAACTGCTTTCCCTTGGGCATCTTCTAGAGGCGCAACTTGGTCTGCTCGTACTGCTTTTGGTAAGCATTGTTGAGGTTGATGCAGCTCTGGAGCATTGGGATGAGCTCTTCTGGAGGGTACTGCTCGTAGTCCCAAAGAGCCTCGGGGTTCTGCTGCTCTTGGCCCTTCTTTGTGATCTCTCCTCTTCTGAGCTTTCTGAAGTTGAGGATCATGTACTTGCAGCGGGTAATCATCTGGTTGGTGATCTTGATGAACAGGTTGGTCATACGCTCGTTGGTGTTGTAGTAACGGGCAATGGTGTGGATCATCTTAATGGAGTTCATCAATGCGGGGAGGGTCTCTGTGATGGTGTCGGGGTCACCGTTGTACAGAGGGTCGATGAACTTTTCAAGAGTCTGCAGGTACTTCACGTTGTCCTTGGCCTCGTTCAAGGCTTCGGTAACTCGGAGCTCAATGCTTCTCCACTTGGAGGTGGCGAGATAGATCTTGTCTCTGGGCTTGCCAGCGATGTCAGCTGGGCTCTGAGAAGCCTGGGTGAGGACGTCATAGACGGTCCTGCAGTTCTTGCTTCTTAGCTGCTCTGAGATGCCGGTGAGCTTTCTCATCCTCTGCTTCCAGTAGTCGAGCTCCTGGAGAGGGTGGGAGTTTTTGTCGTCGTTCTTCTCGGCGTCAGCTCCATCGAGGGCTGCCTGAATGGCGGCACTCCACTCGTTGAAGATCATCTCGAAGTCGTTGATCATATCCTGGTTGGGAGCCTTGTTGGAGTGAATGTTCTTGGCTTCGTTCTCCCAGTGAGGGTCGAAGGGTCTGAGATTGATGTTGTTAGACAACGACTTCAGAGCCTCTCTCAACTCACCAGAGAAGCTGTCGAAGACAGAGGTGAACTCTCTCTGCTGCTCATCGTTACACTGGCCCCACTCGACGCTGGAGAGTCTCTCCACGATGGGTTTGTAAATCTGGTTAATAATGGTGTTGAGCGATGTGACCGAGTACTCCGACACCTCACCAAAAAGGATCTCGTTGTCGTTGGAAGCACTGGTGTTCATAGCCTTGCCTGGAGCAATAGTTCTGATGAAGTAGACACCCTTGCCCTTGAGCTTGATCTTCTCTCCGTCTGAGACGAAGAATTCCTTGTGACCGCCGTAATCTTTGATTTCGCCGGTTTCAGTAATCTTGTACTGAGTCTGGTAGTAGACCAGGATCCTTGAACTGCCGACTCCTGCGAAGAAGTCTTCGAACAAGGGCTTGAAGGAGGTGTTCTTAAAGACGTCCATCACTTCAATTTCCTAGACGTTGAAAACGTCAGCGATTGTAGAGGCCATCCATTTGGCCCGCTGGGTCATTGCCATTTGTTTTCCTAAGAATAAATTATAAAGTCTTTTAAATCACGCGCTTAAAAATATAATTAAAACACAATCAATGGCCTACAATGCCTCTCAGACTACTCGCATCATTGCCCTAACACATGCCTTACAGACAGCTTTTCCCTAAAATCTCCTGGTTATTGATCGAAACCCTCCTTATCCTTCTTTGTGGACTGCTTTAGCAGCCAAGTTTAACTCTTATTTTTTTCTTAAACAATTATTTATTTTTCCATTTGGAAGTTACAACAATAATTCAAATTGCCAAGATAGCGCACATTTCTACAATAATTTGAATCTAATCGACGAAAATATTACTCAATCTCAATGATTTGGGGTTTTGGGGTTTTGGGG
>Ga0075467_10002514_pt1 | contig 14438 bp, 7 predicted proteins | sample DEB08_DNA_9_FD_75067 | JGI IMG/M metagenome (GOLD analysis project Ga0075467, IMG submission 75067) | Aqueous microbial communities from the Delaware River and Bay under freshwater to marine salinity gradient to study organic matter... | ecosystem: Environmental > Aquatic > Marine > Coastal ...
GGCCAGCCAGGGGCTTCGACTGCTACGTACTCATCTACAAATGGAACCGCGACAAGCTCTACCGCCTGCGCTCCATCTACCTGGAGCAACGCGAGCGGGCCCTGGTCAATCGCAAGGCAGACTTACAAAACAACGAGTCGGCGGCAGCCCAAAACGAGAAAGCCCTCATCGACGATCAGCTCCACGAGCTGGAAGCCTTCCGCGATAAAATAGATGAACTGCTGGCCGAAGGCTACGATCCGGTACTGGACAGTGGTGTGGGCAAAAATATCGCCCCATTGCAAGATAAGGGCATGCTAGCCGCTGAGGTACTCAATGAGGGGCAGTTGGAGAAGTATTTGGCGGCGGATTGGTGATAACAAAGTGATTCTTAATAACCCATTATTCTTCAAATATCAAACATGCTCGACCAGTGGTTTCTCAAGGATGTAAACAAAGTACTCGATCATCACGCGGTAGTGGTGCTGGTGGATGAGTCAGGCGAGGCAGAATTTCTACTGTCGTGCTTGCCGGATTCCGTCAAGCAGTATCGCTGTGCTACCGACCTGGAAGAATTGCACGTCAAATACCAGATAGAAAAAGCAGGTGCCAAGGGAGGTTCGCAGTTGATCTATACCCAGCGGCCCCTATCCGAGCAGCGCTACCTGCGCGAGTACGTAGCCACCAATGGTGCTGTCCACATCAAGTACCTGCACAATTACATCAAGGCCAAAGTACACGAGGAACTGCAACTCAACTTGCACCTCAAGGAGGAAGACATTGCTTCGGCAGGGAAACTCAGTATCGGCAAAGAGGCTACCTACTGGATGGATCTTTGCCACAAGGGCGCTACCCAGCTTTTTGATCTGGAAAAAGAGCTTTTCGTTTTTCTGGCACAACCCACGGAATACCTGGCCCAGTACGACGAGCAGGTACAAGCCGTATTTTACGAAAAGGTACACGCCGCCCTCGGGGAGCAAAATACCGCCAAGCCACCTAGCACGCTGGCCCAAGAAGTAGTAGACCAACTGTTTACCGGCCTGCTGACCAATAAGTTGTCTCCTTTGCTGAGCAAGGTTTATCACAACTGGCTCGATTCGGTTCGGCACCAGGGGGCTTTCCAGCCCTATTTGGATAATTTCAAGCTGGCGGAATCGGTGGACATCTGGCGGGTACATCCGGATCATCCTTTTGCCGTTATTGATCAACGGCAATTAAAGGAAGTGGTGCAGCACCTGGAAGATCCAGCTTACCTGAAGAAGAGGAAAGCTGCGCTAAAGGCTCGTGCTAAAAACGCGATCGCTCACCAGTTTGGCATCCGTTGGTGGACGGATGTTTTGGAACTCCTGGCGTATGATACCCGCCAGGTTGCTGTGCTGGATAGCCTTTCTGCCTGTATAGCGCACTACCGGGAGCATTTTTACCGCATCGACCAGGCCATGCGCCGGTTGTACACTCAGTTCTTAGCACAATCGAGTGTTATTGCTCCCTTGCAGCGCTATTACCAGCATCATTTACTGGCCATTTTTATGGACAAATGGTTTCGGTATGTCGGTAATTATGGTCAAGAACAAACGGGTAAGATCAGTGAGCTTATTCGGGAGAATAAGGCCAAAACGGCCATTGTAGTCGGTGATGGAATCAGCTATGAGTTTGCCCTGGAGGTAAAGCAGTTGCTGGCTGATACGGGTACCTGGCTGGCCCAGGACAAGGATTACCTGTTAGCCGCCTATCCTTCGGAAACGGAGAACAATATGAGCCAGCTCTACGTAGCATCCGGCGAGGTCATGGCTATCCATCGCAAGCGGGAGCAGGCCCTTTTAGCAGCCCACCCAGGCGAAGACATTGCTTTTCTGCCCCTGGAAGCAGTCAATGAAACGACCGACCAGCACCAGTATTTGATCTTATCCTACAAAGATTTGGATGAGCTCGGCGAAAAGCAGCAGCAGCGAGCCCTCAAGTACTTTGACCAAATGGCGAATACCCTGGCCGAAAAGATCCGTCAGCTATTGCGCAATGGCTACCAGCGGGTTTACCTGGTAGCTGATCATGGTTTTGTGCTGACGGGACTACTGGAAGAGTCGGATAAGATAGAGGTGCAGGTCTCGGGCCAAAAGCATACTTCTGAACGATATATTCGTACCGTAAACGATCCCAAGGAAGCGGAGCTCATTTCTTTTGCCCAAGACTACGGTACGTACCATTTTGTGTCCTTTTCCAAGAATACTGCACCCTTCAAAACACCGGGGGTGTACGGATACAGTCATGGTGGATTGGCTCCTCAGGAATTGATCACGCCCTTTTTCTGCTGGGAAGCGGCCACGGTCACCAGTGAATTGACGGTAAGCATTGTCAATAAGGAGGATCTGAAAGCCGTTTTAGGCAATGTCTTTAACGTTAAACTGAAAGCAGTTGGCGCCGAAGGAGATCTTTTTCAGGCCGAGCGCAAAGTGCAAATCTTAGCTTTCCACGCTGGCAAACAAGTCTTGAAATCGGATATTATTCGGATCGAAAACGGGCAATCCATAAATAAAGAGTTTGAGTTTGATGGCTATACCACCTTGCAGTTGCGCTTAATTGACAGTATGTCTAAAGCAACCCTGGAGGCGGTATCAGTTGAGCAAGATCAAGGAAGGGATTTGGGTGGATTAATCTAAAAAAACAACGGGAGATGGCAAATATAAATGAGGCCCAACGGGAAGCCTTGGGGAAAATATTAGGCGATTTTATCAATGTTATTCGTGCTTACACGAAGGAGGTACTTGGTGCCATTGATGGTAAATCGAGTTGGGATGAACACCTGTACAACTGCCTGCATTCTACCCAACAGACGCTCTGGGAAACGCAATTGAAAGAAGGCACCCCTCCGGAGGAGATCGTGGACTACGGTCATCTGAAAGCATTTGCGATTCAGCAGAAAAAATTATTGTTTGCTGATTTTGGAAAAAACGCCAATCGCCTTCCTACCTGGTTCGATGAAATCAATGACATCCGTACCGGCTGGGCGCATCATAAAAGTATTGATGAAGATGACCTCAAACGGGGAGTCGGTAATATTAAAAGAATAGCTGATGCCTTGGGTAAACAGGAAATTTGTCAACAAGCAGAGGCACTTTTAGCGATGGAAACCAAAGTGGAAGAACCTATTGTTCAGGAACCAGAAGCAGAGAACGAACCCATGATTACCAAAGAAATAACACCGGTAAATGCACCGCCACCTAAAGATGTTTTTGATGAAATCGTCATGGATGCACTCGATGAGAAGGCATTAGAGAACTTTCGGGGCTATGTCGTTAAGAAAGATCTGGTCAGAACCATCAAGATCGGTGCTAATGTTCCGGTCTTCGTTTTAGAGTATCTCATTGCCAGTACCTGTTCCACCAATGATCCCGAGAAATTAAAGTCGGGCATGGCCAACGTCAGGAAGATCCTTGCGGACCATTATGTAAACCCAGAGGAAAGTACGCTCATTCACTCTAAGATCAAAGAACACGGTAGGTATAAGATCATTGACAAAATATCAGTCGAGTTAGATCCTCGACGCGATACGTACTGGGCTACCCTGCAAAACAGTAACATCAAGCACGCGAATATTCCGGAGGCTCTGGTACGCGAGCACGAGAAGATGTTGATGGGTGGCGTCTGGGCAATTATCGACGTAGTGTACGACCCCAATGTGATGATTGGCTCGATGATTTTTCCGTTCTGCATCGAAGAAATTCGGCCCATTCAGTTGTCGTCTTTTGATAACTCAAAGTTCATCAACAAGCGCAAAGAATTTAGTAAAGCAGAGTGGTTGAACTTCTTGTTGCGGAGTTGCGGTTACGAGCCCAGCTCGGAAGGAATGAATGAGCGGGTGAAGATGCTCTTACTTTCTCGTTTGCTGCCCTTAGTGGAAGCCAACTTCAACTTTGTGGAGTTGGGCCCACGATCAACGGGTAAGTCATTTGTCTTCAAGGAGCTTTCGCCTTACGCGATCCTGGTATCGGGTGGTCAGGGTACGGTGGCCAAGTTGTTTGTGCACGGGAGTACCGGCAGAGTGGGTGCCGTAGGGCAATGGGATGCCATTTGCTTTGACGAAGCCACCGATAAGATTTTCAAAGAGAAAGATGCCATCCCATTAATGAAAGACTACATGGAATCGGGTTCCTTCTCACGGGCGGGAGCCGGTGGAGAAATAACCGGTGTAGCCTCGATCATTCTCAACGGAAACATCAATCAGCCGGTGGAAACGGTTTTGCAAACGTCTCACTTGTTTGCCGCCTTATCCGATGAAGTCAATAGTGATACGGCCTTTCTGGATCGTATTCATTATTATCTGCCTGGTTGGGAGATGATTAAGTTTGCTCCGCATAACTTCACCAGCAATTTTGGCTTCAGTACCGATTACTTTTCCGAATGTCTGAAGTCTTTCCGCCGGCAGTCTTTTACCCATGTCTTAGACGAGTTCTACGCGCTTGGCTCTCATTTAAAGCAGCGAGATACCAAACCGGTAAAAAAGACCGTGTCAGGCTTTATTAAATTGCTTCACCCTGATGGCAACTACACCAAAGCCGATATTCAGCAATACCTGGAAATCGCGCTGGAGATGCGGCGGCGGGTAAAAGAACAACTCAAGCGTATTGGAGGAATGGAGTTTTGGGACACCAACTTCTCCTACATTGATAAAGAAACGCAAGAAGAGATCTACGTAGGGCTACCAGAAGAGAAGGGCTCTCAGCTTATCGAGAGTACCCCACTGTCTCCCGGTGTCTGTTATACCTGCACGAGCGAAGGCGATAGTTTCGCTTTGGTTCGGATTGAAGCAGTGGTAACTATCGGCAGTGGTAAATTGAATATTACGGGCATCAGTAGCATGCCGGTAAAAGAGAACATCAAGAACACCTATCAGTACCTGAAAGCCAACGAGAAAACTATTTTGAATGAGCGGCATTCCCTCAAAAACATTGACATCTCGATCCAGGTGAGTACTATACTCGGCTCCAATATTGGCTCAGGTATTGGTGCGGCAGTGTACATGAGTATCCTATCAGCGATCTATAAGAAAAACCTTAAACCCGGACTAGCCATACTGGGTAACGTCTCGGTAGGTGGAGCTATAGAGCGTGTCATCAATTTCCCTGACAAGGTGACCATGCTCTCCGAAAACGGTGCCCGAACGGTCATTGTACCGATGGATAACCTCCAGGAGATCGCTTCGCTTCCTCCCACTGTTCTAGTAAATACCGATGTACCTTTTTATTCGAATACCCAGACGCTTATGCAGAAGGGGATTTTGTCGGAGTAAGGCTCCGAAGATTATTACTTCTTCTTCCTTGTAACTTGTTACGTATTGTTAGCGTAAAAAGTTATTGAGACTACACAAAAACGACATGCAGGATATATTGACCTTCGCAAATGAAAGGTTTCAACCAACAGAAGACCAGAGAAAGGCACTTGTTGAGTTGAATAGTTTTTTCAATTCAGATAAAAAAGTATTCTTATTGAAGGGGTACGCAGGAACAGGAAAGACTTGCAGCATCCTGACAATGAGGCTGTCTTTACCATTTACTGCCGAGACATACAAATCAAAAAAAGAAAACTGCTACCTTACAGATTAAATGGCTTCAAACATCAAAAACCTGGGTTTGGCATGGTGGATTTAAAAGTAAAAAAGGACGAATGGCGTAAGATGCTTGCAGCGGGCAGATGGAAACCTTTGTTTAACGACATTTCTGACAAACTGGCCGATACCTCGGAGCATACCAACCGCCTACTTTTGCACCGCTCCAAGTATACACACACCTTTGCCCAGGAGATGGAAGGCACCCTGTCGCGGGAAAACGCGGGTGTGGAATACGTCAGACTGTCGAAGGCCATGCTGGTGCTGATAGACGATATTACCCCGGAGGATGTAGTCGGCACAAGCACACAGCGGGGAGAAAGCCCACTGAAACAACAGTTGGAGGCGTTACAGTTCAAGCAGCCCATTACCCCGCTTTATTTACTAAACTGCGACCGCAAAAAGAGCGAGCGCAATTTTAACCGCACCTTTCGGCAATGGGAGCAGGAACGCCAGTTCAGCCAGTGCTATATCTCTCTGGGCTGCCCCACGCAGAATCCAGAAGCTTTCGCCGAACGCATCGTCTTCGAGGTCATTGCCAAGAAGGAGGATACCCACGTAGGCGGCATCTTCTTCCCGCGCACAACTGCAGGACGGATGCAGTTGCTGCCCATGGAGATGGGTTTCAACCTCGAAGACACCCAGCAGCGGTTCAAAAAACAGGTGGCGCGGCACTTCCAAGCCAACGAAAGCAGCTTCGAGGATTTTCTGACCCACGAACTCCCCGCCCGCCAGGAGACCTACCTGTTCTTCCCTTTTTCGATAGCAGCGACGGACTGGGATCCCGACATCAGCCCCGAATACCTACAATGGCTGCTGGACACCTTCCCGACCCGACCCGCCAAGGGGCCTGTATGCGTATTCCTCTTTGTGGTGAGCCTGCGCGACGCCCACGAGCCTGCACGCATCCGCTACGAGCGCGAGGTGTTCGAGCAAGTGCAGGAGCTGACCGCCAGCTACCAGCAGATCACCGCCCTCTTCCACCCCCTGCCACCCGTGCCACGGTACTATCTGGAGGAATGGTTCGGCAAGGTGTGTGCCAACCCCGTGTATGAAGTCAACACCCTCATAGACCTGTTTTGTAAAAACCTCACCCCCGCCGAGCAGGAGGCCTATACCGCCTCCGGCAAAGAACAACTCATCGATATGGAACGCATCATCGCCTGGCAGGCGCAGGTGGGTGAGATTGCCAACGCAAAAAGCAATACCTTATGATACCTTTTTTCAATGACCAGCAAGCCCCCGGGGCGCAAACCCTGCCGCCCTTCGCACCCAATGCGGCGCTCAACGACCCCGCCTTGTACGAAACGCCGCCTGCCCTGGCCGATGCCGTAAGCGTGGCACTCACCCTGGGCATGCCCCTGCTGCTGACCGGCGAACCCGGCACCGGCAAGACCGAACTGGCCGCCCACGTCGCATGGCGCTACCAGCTGGGCAAACTCCTGCGCCTGAATGTGCAGACCACCTCGGTGGCCAACGACCTGTTCTACCGCTACGACGCGCTGGCGCACTTCCAGTACAGCCAGAACAGCAAGGGGGAGCAGGACAAGGAAGAACTAGCGCGCTTCATCCGCTACCAAGCACTGGGCGAAGCCATCGTGGCTAAAGAACGCCGCGTAGTGCTGCTGGACGAGATAGACAAAGCCCCCCGCGACCTGCCCAACGACGTGCTGGCTGCCTTGGAAAACCTGTCGTTCTTCGTGCCGGAACTCGATACCTGGCACCACGCCGAGCCAGCTACCCGCCCGGTCATCATCCTGACCTCCAACAGCGAGAAAAACCTGCCCGATGCCTTCCTGCGCCGCGTGGTGTATTTCCACCTCAGCTTTCCGGAGCCGGATGCCCTGCTGCGCATCCTGTCGCGCAAGGTAGCGGGGCTTACGCCTGAACAGGCCGAAGCCGCCATCAGCCACTTCATGGACATCCGCGAGGACGGCGGCCTGCGCTTGCAAAAAAAGCCCGCCACCGCCGAACTCGTGCAATGGGCCTACCTGCTCACGCAAATGGGATTCGACCCTAAGCTGCTGGACGAACCCCACCGCCTGAACCAGGCCCAGCGCAAACTGCTGGCCAACTCCTACACCGTGCTGGCCAAAACCCGCGAAGACCTGCACGCCCTGAGCAGCAGGATTCGCTGAACCAGAAACTGTTTGCAAAGCCTGGCAGGATTCGTAAACGTAAACGTCTATTTTGTTTACCTCTTAAAAATAGCCTAAAAAGGCCATGATGAATACCCCGCAGCACGCCACCCGCCAGCATACCTTGGTAGCCCTAGCCCTACAAGCTTGGGAGCAGGAGGGTCATGCCCTGGCCACGGATACCCTGCTGCGGATACGGCAACTGCTGGACACCCTGCCGCCGGACACCCCCGATGCCACCCTGCGCCATACCCTCGGCTGCCTGCTGGCCACCAGCGAGGCCGGGCAGGGGCGTTTCTACCAGCTTTTTGATACCTGCTGTGCCCAAGCCGATGCCCTGTGCCAAGCGGAAGCCGTGGCGGACACCTCCTCGGACACCACCGAGACATCCAACGAAGCAGGGGAGCGCCGCTGGACATACCGCCTGTGGGCACTGTCGGCATTGCTGCTGCTGGCTGGCGGATGGGGGCTGTGGAAATACCTCGAACCCGAGGTGGTGGCCGTGCAAAATACCCGTACCCTGCGCACCGAGGGCGCCACTGCCGCCCCGGGCGTCACCCTGCGGCAGCCCATGCACCGCGATACCGCCCGCCTGCTGCGCGCCGAACCCACGGCACTGATGGCTACCCCGGCAGGCAACACCTTTTATATGGATAGCACGGGCATGGCGCACTTTAGGGCCGCCGCCGATGCCCCCGCCAACACGACCGATACCGCGCACTTGTACCTGCACTACGCCGATGGTACCGACAGCGTGCAGTGGTTGGTGACCATTAATAACCAACCGCCACCCGATACCACACTGGCTGCCCAGCCGCTGCCGTACCCCGCCGACATAACGCCCCTGCTGGTGGACGAAGCCGACATGCGCCGCTACGAATGGTTTCGCCGCTACGAGTGGCCGCTCAAGGTGCTGCTGCTGTTGTTGGCAGGTTTGCTGGGCTGGGGCCTGCTGCGCCTGTGGCAATACCGCCGCGCCCGCGTGGTGGCGGAGTTGCAGCAAAGCAAGAACGCCCCCTACCTGTGGCAGCCCGCTACCCAAGCCGATGCCGGGCAATGGGTGCAGGATGCCGCCCAACCCCTGCTGAACCGCCTGCGTGGCCGCGCCCCCGACGACCGCCTGCTCCTCGACCTGCCCGCTACCGTGCAGGCCACCATACGCCGCGCCGGGCGGGTGAGCTTCCGCTACCGCCGCCGAACCCTGCCCCCGGCCTACCTACTGCTCATAGACCGACACGGTGCCGACGACCACCGCGCCCGCCTGTTCGATGCCCTGTACCAAGCCATGCTGGCCGCCGAAGTACCCGTGAGCCGATTTTTCTACCACGGCGACCCCCGCCTGTGCTTCAATGAAGCCCACCCCCACGGCATCGCGCTGGTAGAGCTGCAGCACCACTTTGCCGACACCCGCCTGCTGGTAGTAGGCAGCGGGCAGGGGCTGCTATCCGTGGCGACGGGTAACCCCGCACCCTGGACATCCCTGCTGGAAGCTTGGCAACACCGCGCCCTGCTGACTACCCGCGCCCGTGCCGACTGGAGCCTGCCCGAGCAACAACTGGCCCGTCTGTTGCTGCTGCTGCCCGCCACCGAGGAAGGGCTGGGCCTGGCGCTGGAAGCCTTCCTGGCCGAAGAGCACCCCACGCAGCAGCAACTCATGGAACTGCTGAACCCCGCACAGGCACAGGGTGTCACCTTCCAAGGCGACCTGCTGGACGACCTCCGCGCCAGCTACGACGAACCCATGCTCGACTGGATAGCCGCCTGTGCCGTTTGGCCCACCCTGCACTGGGATCTGACCCTGCACCTCGATGCCTGCATCGCCGACCACCACGCACAGCCCCTGGTGGGCTTCGAGCGGATGCGCAGCTTGGGAATGCTGCCCTGGTTTGCGCAGGGGCGGATGCCCGAGCGCGCACGGCTGCTGCTGCTGGAATACCTGCACGGCCGCGGGCTGGAAGAAAAAGTACGCCTGGCCCTGCGCCAGCTGCTGGCGCAGTCGAAGCCGCCACCGCCCGATGCCGTGGCCTACGGCGACTACCGCATGAACCTCATCCTGAACGAGCTGATGCTGCGCCCCAACCCCGCCACCCGCCGACGGCTGGAGGAGGAGTTCGCCAACTGGCTGGCTGCTGGCAAACAGCCCGACTTCGTGGCCCTGCGCCTGCTGGACCGACCCACCACCCGCCTGGATGTGCTGGTGGGCAACCGCCTGAAAAAATACGCCTTCCGCGAGGGGATGCCCGGCTTGGGCTGGCAGCGCATGCCCCTGCTGCTGGCCTTGTGGGCTGTGCTGGCTGCCGCGCTGCTGCTGCGCCCCGACCTGGCACCCTGCGACGGACATCCCGCCACTTGGCAGGGGCAACCCCTCTGCCTGGCCACTGCCCAGGACAGCCTGCTGCTGCTGCGCATACAGGCCGCCGAAGCGGTGCAGGCGCAGGATACAGTTGCGGTTGATAGCCTTAGGATCTTAGCGGATGCCATAGTCCCCGCTGGCGATGAGGCATTCTACCTTAATACTGCTGCGCACTTTTACAATTATGGTTTGACCCATGTGCTTGATGCGAATGGCCAAGCTTGTCAAAATTTTTCATTTGCAAGACAGTACAGTAACCGTATTTTGTACAATGATCCCTCATTGTATCAGCTTGCCATGTTGTTGCATTGTAAAGGGGAAGATTTACCTAACGGCGCAATCGATGCGCAAGCAATACTGGCATCTGCGGGGAAACGCTATATGTGGTGTATTGACGCGGCGCACGGGAAACTAACTGCGGGTAAGCGCTCTCCATTATTACCAGACAGCACTGTTCTTTATGAATATCAATTGTCGCGAAGTGTTGTAGGTAAAATCATTGACCAATTGGCTAAATACGGTGTTAACCATTTCGAGGTTACACCCGAGGTAGAAGTTGACGATATGTTGGAGGAAAGGGCCAATCGCGTAAATAACCTTCGAACAGATGTACCTAAAATACTTTTGAGCATCCACTTTAATGCCATGCCTTCAGCGTCAAGGGATAGCTGGGGGGCTAGTGAAATAAAAGGTGTGGAAGTTTGGCATAAGCATGAGGTCAAAACAGGTATGGCTATGGCAAAGGTATTCCACCGGTATTTGATTTCTGAAACGGGGTTATCGAGTCGGGGGGTAAAATCGCAGGAGGCAATGCAATTTTACTTAATTAGGAAAGTGGAAGCGACTGTTGTGCAAACAGAAAATGGGTTCTACAACAATTTGGAAGAAGCACTTTTGCTGCAAACCGATGAAATGCAGCAATTGATTGCCAATGCGCATGTCAAGGCTATATTAGCAATAGAAGGGTTGTCAGTGAACACGGCCATCACACCCAGTAATGTGCCAAGGCCATTGCTTCGCGACGGCAAAGTAGTATTGTCGAATGATGCTCCACCCGCCATCGCCACCAACATGATCCGCATACCCGGCGACAGCTACACCATGGGCTGTTTGGATGGCCGCGATACGGACTGCTACGAATGGGAAAAACCATCCCACGAAGTGACGGTATCCACCTTCTCCATTAGCAAATACGAAGTGACGCAAGCCCAGTGGCGGGCGGTGATGGGCAGCGATCCAGACGAGCTGTACAACACAGGCTGCGACCAATGTCCCGTGGAGAATGTAAGCTGGAATGATATTCAGGCATTTTTGCAAAAGCTGAATGCCCAAACGGGGCAAAAGTACCGCCTACCCACCGAAGCAGAATGGGAGTACGCTGCCCGCGGCGGCAATAAGAGCCAGAACTACCTGTACAGTGGCAGCAATAAGATAGGAGAGGTGGCCTGGTATGATGGCAATTACAAAGATGGCAATACGCATGGCACAGAAAAGACAACCCGCCCAGTAGGCGGCCTACAAGCGAATGAACTGGGGCTGTACGATATGAGTGGGAATGTGTACGAGTGGTGCGAAGATGATTGGCATGGTAATTATAATAATGGTGCACCAACGGATGGTAGTGCTTGGGTGGACCGTCCAAGGGGCACTTACCGCGTGACCCGTGGTGGCAGTTGGATCAGCATTCCGCAGTACTGCCGCGCTGCGTATCGCTACAACAACACGCCGGCGCTTCGCAGCCACAGTATCGGCTTCCGCCTTGCCCGCTAGCTCACAGGAAAGCCGGATGGCTACCGATGAACAGGTGTTTGTCCCGTTCCTAGTTATGCTGGGACGAAAACGGCGGTCTCACCGCATGAGCAGCCGTTTTAGTAGCCCTTGGACGGCGAACGATCGGCTGCTTCTTAGTTTCGCGGCACTTCATGCCGCCGTAAAAAAAAACTACGTGTAGTATGCCGAAAGGAGATGTTAATATGCGGCATAAAGTGCCGCGAAACTAACTGATGTATGTGCGACTCTCTCCGAGGTCGATGCCGATATTTAACTGTTTTCTACCAACGTTTGACCTCTACGAGGTCATGAGGAGCAAGCTAAGATTGTCGCGGATTGTATCCGCGATACGATACGCTCATCACGATCCGATTCGGATGCTCGCACCGTTCAAAAACACAAGAAGCCACTCATGCGTTGCTGTTTGGGAGCAGGATGAAAGATCCTCTCAGGCTCCGATGTCAAAAAGCGGTTATACGCGTTGTCGCTCGTACTGTCCAAAAACAACAATATCCACTCAAGCGTTGCTTGGTGGATATTGTTATTTCCGAACAGTTTGCCTATCGGCAAAACCGCTCTCTCTAGTGATCCCAGCAGGACTCGAACCTGCGACCTGCTCATTAGAAGTGAGCCGCTCTATCCAACTAAGCTATGGGACCGCATTTAAGCACAAAAATATATTAAATTTACTGATTAAGGATAGAATTCTAAAATCATATCTGCCTTTTCTTTGCTCTTCATGCCCTTATAAGTATAGTTGCGGTGAATAAATTCCCACAACTGCGATTTTGGTGGCAATTGATTGATTTGCTTCAAGTCTAGCAGCTCTCTTCTGATTTCTAGTAACCGTAGGTCCTTATTAGAGGTGGGGGGTGGGCCAAGGTTTGAAGTGGGCAGTGAGAAATCAGAAAAGTGTAAAAGTGTAAAGGTTGAGTAAGTGTAAAAGAACGGTGCGGGTGGAAAAAGGTAAAAAATCCTCACCCTGCCCTCCCGCTTCGAAAGCGGGACAAGTCCTCCTTTGAAAGAGGTGGCACGCCCGGGCGTGCCGGAGGAGGAACGCTATAAATTATCCTAAAATAATAGTTTTGCTATTATAAATAATAGTAAATGAACTATTTGAAATACCTGACGTTTTATCAGTGTCTACTTTGACAAACGATTACAACTAAAAATATTCGTTATGAAGAATTTGAAATATTTGCTACTGCTTGTTTTTATCACCCAACTGTCCTTTTCGCTGCTTGCTCAAATACAAGGTGGCACCCCCTGGACGAATCAACCTCATCAGGGGGAAATACCGGATGGTAATGGACAGCGATTTATTCGTCAGGCAGAAATGTACGCCCAACAGCACAATATAGAACAGGCCACCATTGCACTAGACAATGCGGTGAATTTTGCTCCTAATTCGGTAGAAGCCCTGGTGCGCCGTGCGACCTTTAGCCGAAGAATTGGCAGGCTTCACGAAGCTGAGATAGACATCTACCGGGTGAACCAACTCAATCCGTATGCGGCTAATTTGTATGGCTATTATGGCCATAACAGTATGCTGAAGCTAATGGCGTTTGAGCCGCTAAAAGCGTTTGATACCACTGATCGGCAAGCTGACATGCAGTCTTATGTGGCTTTAATTGACCAGGAAAATATCATCAACAACAATGTGGGCATAGAATCTGACATCCTCTATGAAATTATTCAGGACATTGAGATCGGAAAACTGGATGAAGCCCTACACCTGGCCGATGCAATGATTACGATGTACCCCGAGTCTGTTGTAGGTTGGGACCTCAAAGGCGTAATCCACGAGAAGCTGGGGGAAGATGAAGAAGCCATAGGGGCTTTTTCAGCGGCTATTATCATCAATGAAGACTTTGCGATTGCCTGGTATAATCTGGCTCGGGTAATGCTGAAAAAGGGAAATGATGCACAGGCCGAAATTTACCTGGATCGTGCTATTGATCTTGAAAACACCATGACCGAAGCTTATTTTGAAAGGGCGCAGATTAAGGAAAGTCTGGGTGATAAAGCGGGAGCTATTGCCGATTATAATACCATCATTGAACAAGAAACAACAGCTGCGACTAAGGCTTACCAGAATCGGGGGTTGACTAAAAAAGTGCTGGGTGATTTTACGGGCGCGTTGTCAGATATCAACAAAGCAATTGCGGCCAAAGATGACGAAGCCTTACTGTATAAAAATCGCGCTAATCTCATGTTGCTCGTTGGTCATTACAGTGAAGCTCTCGCCGACTACACAACGGCTATCCGATTAGACGGAAGCTTAGCCGAAGCTTATTACAACAGGGGCTTAACGCTATTAAAAGCAGGCCGCCGTGAGGAGGCTTGCAATGACCTGAATACGAGTGCGCAACTCGGGTACCAGCGGGCCACGGAAAAAATAACTCATTTTTGTAATTAATCAGCGCGGACTACCTCCGGGGCTTTTTCTGGTGAGCGGCGCTCGAAATTGGAAGTGATTTGAAGTGGGAAATGGGAAATCGGAAATGGGCGTGAGTGAAAAGTGTAAAAGTGTAAAGGTTGGGCAAGTGTAAAAGAACGGCGCGAGCGAACCAAATGAATACAGCCCCCGCGATCA
>Ga0075467_10002516_pt1 | contig 14437 bp, 15 predicted proteins | sample DEB08_DNA_9_FD_75067 | JGI IMG/M metagenome (GOLD analysis project Ga0075467, IMG submission 75067) | Aqueous microbial communities from the Delaware River and Bay under freshwater to marine salinity gradient to study organic matter... | ecosystem: Environmental > Aquatic > Marine > Coastal ...
TATTGCTGTTCGAACCGACCGAAATATAGAGATATTTCCCGTCCTTGCTGGCGAGCAGGTCGCGCGTCCAGTGATTGTTCGGCGCCTTGGCATTGAGATTGGCAACCTTGCGGCCCTCGGCGGTGATTTTCGTTTCGCCTTCCGCATAGGGATAGGCATAGACGGCATCGGTGTTGGCGACATAGAGCGTGTCACCGACCAGCGCCATGCCGAACGGCGAGTTGAGATTTTCGAGGAATGTGAATTTCTCGTCGACCTTGCCGTCCTTGTCGCTGTCGCGCAGCAGGCTGATCCGGTTGGCCGATTCGGTACCGGCCCCGGCCTTGCTCATCAGATTGCGCATGATCCAGCCTTCGATCCCCTTGTTGGTGCGGGGCGGGCTGTTGGTTTCGGCGACCAGAATATCACCATTGGGCAGGCGGAACATGCTCCGGGGATGGTCGAGTCCTGCGGCGAAGCGCTCCACCACAAGACCTTCGGCGGCAACCGGACCTTCGCCCTCGCCCCATGGCACGGCCTTGGCGATATTGATCGTCGGAAAGGATTCCTTGCGCACATTGGACAGTGCCGGTTCCACACCTTCGGTCGCCTCCAGCGGCAGGCGGGCGGTATCGCCACGGGTAAAATAATATCCTGCGCCCACCCCGAGGATGATGAGCAGAATCGCGATATTTCTAATATGTTTCAGCATGTGCCGATAATAGGTGGCGTCAGAGGTCCTGACAAGCGCGCTCTGAAATGTTCATCGGCCCCGCCACCAGATCAGCAGCGCCGCCAGCGCGCCCAGCGCCAGTCCGGCCAGCAGACCGGCGGACGGCTGTCCCATCAGGCCACCGCCAATCGCGCCGACAATCGCACCAATCGCGATGAAGATACCGCCGCCGTTGCGATTTGCCGGTCGATCATTGGAAGAATTGGAAGCATGTTTCGGGGGTTCAGGGTTCATGGCCGAAGCCCTAAACCACAACGCGCGCCATGACCAGAGCTTCCCGCGCATCTTATGATGAACATATTGGTAACCTTAGCTTTTGAAGATATTTCCACCGGTGATGTGTAGCAGTGGCGATCAAGGCTGGAGGCGCAAATGCTTCCCCAGATAGGAGCCATTAATGCAATTACCCGTATTCATTGACTCCACCCATTATAGCGACGCCGAACTGCTGATCAGCAATTATGGCGAAGAAGCCGGACTGGAAGCGGCCAATCGTGCCGACAAGAGCCGGTCGCTCGGCAACCATCTCCATTATTGCAAATGGCGGCAGGTGGAACGGCTCTGCGTCCTGCTGTCGATCGACGCGACCATCGGGACCGTGCACTGATCTAGCGTTCGGGATTGCAGATAATTTCGGCCGATCCGTCGGTCCGCACCATGCAATTGGGGCGGCCATCGATCTGGACCCGCCCGGTCCCGAAATTGTTGATATCCGCTTCCCGGTCGACCGCGAGATGGCTGCTCGCCGGTCCGCGGTGGATCAGCGTCAGCTTTGTGACGGTCAGCCCGGGGCTTTCAAAGATGCTGGCACCCTGCAGCTCGATCCGGGCCGCGTCCGCTTCCCCCGCCATGATCAGCTGGCCGCCGCCGGTCATCGCCACATCAAGCCGGTCCGCGTCCACCGAGTCGATCCGCAGCGCACCGAAACCGCCGAGACGCACCTGGGGCGACCGGCCCGATAATTTGTCCAGTGTCACCCGGCCAGAACCGAGATGCGTCAGATTCTCGATCGCATAGCTGCTCAGATAGAGGGTCACCGGCGCATCTGCTTCAAATTTGTTCCGGTCGAGCGACTTGGGCCGTACCGACACAACCAGCTGTTTGCCGTTTTTCTGCAGCGAGACCCGGTCCAGTATCTCGCGGCTGGCGCCTTCCGCGCGCGCCGACGGCCCGTTGCCCGACGTCAGCACCACGTCGACGCCGTTGCCGATCCGGATATCGTCAAAACCGAAAATCGAAAAATTGCGTTCCGCCGCCTGGCTGGCCGAGGACAGCAGCAGCGCGACCGAGAGCAGGACGCCCGGCAGAAATCTCATAGCGGCCGGGCCTCTCCCATTTCCATCCAGCCGAGCCAGCGCGGCGTCTTCGGCGCATAATGGCCTCGGTTTTCGGCCAGCGCAAAACCCTGGGCTTCAAACAGTTTGGCGACAGGGCGATGCAAATGGCAGCCGCCGGCGATATGTTTCCACACCGGTTCGATCCGCTGCTGCCATTTTTCGGGCCCCTTGTCGGGCGCCCGGCCATGTTCGAGAAACAGAATCTTGCCGCCGGGTTTCAGCACCCGCCGCATTTCGGAAAGCACCTGCGCCCCGTCCTGCACCGAACAGAGCGTGAAGGTGGTCAGCACCGTATCAAAACTGGCGTCGGCAAAGGGCATGGCTTCGCCGATGCCGTCGCATATTTCCATCTCGAAGCCGCGCTCGCTGGCTTCCCGGCGGGTATAGTCGAGCAATTCTGCGGACGGATCGAGGCCGGTCAATTTGCTGATCCGGTCCCGGTCGTAAAATTGCAGATTGATTCCGCCGCCGCAGCCGAGCTCGAGTACCGCGCCTTCGGCTTTTGGCACGATCAGGCTGCGGTCCTTCATCACCGCCGGCTGCGAGCAGGCGACGCGGATCAGCTTTGGAACCGCATATTTTTCCCATAGATTTGGCATCGCTGGCGAAACTGCCACAGCAGGAACAGTTCGCCAAGCGATTTCAGCATGTTCAGCCGTTTAACCGCATGTGATGTCGCCCGATCCCGTGGCGCGCGATTTGCACTTGGCATTGCCGTGGATCCGGACATCGCCGGAACCCATGACCTTGGCATCGACCGAGCCGTCGGAGGACAGTTCGACATCGCCGCTGCCGGCAACCGATATGCTGGCGCTGTCGGCCTTCATGTCCTTGCCGCTGACATCACCGGAACCGGCGATCGATATGTCGATCGTTTGGGCAGTGCCCGCCAGCGTGAGATTGCCCGAACCGGCAATCTTGGAATTGAGTGACGCCGTTTCGATCTTGGCGACACGGATGTTGCCGGACCCGGCGATGCTCAATTTCGTCGCTTCCGTGGTCATCGCGTCGACGTCCATGTCCCCCGATCCGGCGAGCTTGGCGCTCTTCAGCGACGGCGCGCTGACATAGATCGTGGCCTTGCCATGGTCGCTCCACGAGGGGCCACTGCTGTCCCGTCCGATCTTGATCTCGTCACCGGAAATCTTGTAGCGCAGCTCTTCGATCGCCTTGGCATCACCTTCCGCCCGGATCGAGAAATCGCCGGTGGTGAAGACAATATTGTCCGGACCGGCGAGCGTCACGCCTGCAAATTCACCCGGGTTGCTGGCGCTGGTTCCGATCGGAATACCGTCGGAGAAACTGCTGCTGCCGCCGCTTGCCGCCTCGCTGACGGCATTGGCGATCGATCCTTCGCAAGCCGCGAGCGCCAGTAGCGGTACCAAGAACAATATTTTCTTCATTCAATCCTCCTGTGCTGTATTAACGCACTAATACGCTTCTGCCGGCTCGAGATCAACTCAAAAGTTGAACGGTTCCGGGCATGAAAAAAGGGGCTGCCACATTGCTGCGGCAACCCCATATCTGTTTCGACGAACGCCGGAACGTTATCGATTAATCTTCCTTCACCTCATAATATTGCGGTGCAGCAATATTGAGGATCTCGAGAATCTTCGCCAGCGCCGTCGGCTCGTCGGTTTCTTCCATCGCTGCCAGTTCGCGGGCGAGACGGCTGGACGCCGCTTCAAAAATCTGCCGTTCGGAATAGCTCTGCTCCGGCTGGTCATCGGCGCGGAACAGGTCGCGGGTCACTTCGGCAATCGATACCAGATCGCCGGAATTGATTTTCGCTTCATATTCCTGGGCCCGGCGCGACCACATCGACCGCTTGACCTTGGGCTTGGCTTTCAATGTTTCCATGGCTTCCCGCAGGGTCTTGTCGGAGGACAGTTTGCGCATGCCGACGCCCTCTGCCTTGTTGGTCGGAACCCGCAAGGTCATCCGCTCTTTTTCAAAGCGCAAAACATAAAGCTCGAGTTGCATGCCGGCAATTTCTTCATTTTGCAGCTCGACAACCCGGCCAACGCCATGTTTTGGATAAACAACATAATCGCCCACATCAAAGGACAGCACATTCGCAGCCATAAAAAGCCTTTCTTGATTCAATGGAGAAGAACGCTGCTAACGTTCGAATTTCGTAATCACGTGACGAAAAAACCCTCTCGTGCATATATTTAACGACCGAACACCACCCGTTACCTCAGGTGTCCAGCCGCCAACTGGAGGTCTTTTAACAGATTCGTCACAAAAAAGCAATTTATCGTTGCATTGCACAACTGATCGCAAAAACTGCCGCAGGAGAATAAATCGCAAAGATCTGCGCGATGGATTGCAAGGCGCAATAGCGTAACCTGGTTTCACTCTCGAAAAAAATGGATCGGAAGCTTGATGTTGCAATCCCCGGTTTTGGCCATGGTCTTGCCGATGCTCATTGTCAGCGCCCAACAGGAACCGTCGCCAGCGGTTCCCGAAGCTTCAATTACAGAGGCAGTGCAAGCGTTGGTGAATGCTCGCGATGAAATTGGGAATGATAGACTACTGGATTCTCTGGACGCATTGGGGCGCGACGGAGATGACAGCGCCTTGGAGCTGCTCGGCGAAATCTACTCTGGAGCTGCATTCGCCGTCGAACGGGACAGCGCCAAGGCCTGTTCCTATTTCGAGCGCGTAAAACAGGTTCGACCGGACACACTGCACAATCTTGCCACCTGCTTCTATTCCGGGGATGGCAGGCCGATGGATCATTCCCGAGCGAGATCGCTCTACAAACGAGCGGCTGAACTGGGATATCCAAAAGCCAAATGTGCTTATGGCAATATGCTGATTGCAGCACAGGGTGGTGCAAGCGACATCGACCAAGGCCTGGCGCTTTGCCGGGATGCAGCAGCGGCAGGCTTGGCTGATGCCCAAGCCGATCTCGCCGGCTATTTCCTTCTGGGAGAGGTCGTTGCCAAGGATGCCGCGGAAGCCCGGAAGTGGTTCCTCGCCGCCGCCGAACAAAAACACGCCAATGCATCGTTCGTTCTTGCCCAAATTTACTGGAATGGCGACGGGGTCGAAAAGAACCGCGAAGCAGCGGAGAAATGGTGGATCACATCGTATCGGGCCGGGCGCGAAGATGCCTCATTCCATCTCGGCAACGCGAACATGATCAAGATGTTCATCTATACGGACGACAAGATCACCGGCCTGGATCTCAAAAAGATGAATATCGCTCGGGAGTGGTTCGCACTGGCAAAGACCCATGCATATCAGCCCGAACAACGAGCCGAGGCAGAAAGAATGCTCAAGATGCTGGATGAATTATCCGCGGAATATGATCCGCAAAACAATCCTTAATCACCCTCGCCGGGTTTCTCGGAGAAATAGGCCTCGAACTTGCCTTCCATGCCCTTGAACTTGTCGGCATCTTCCGGCGGTTCGCGGCTGACCGTTATATTCGGCCATTCCTCGGAAAATTTGGTATTCACCTCGAGCCATTTTTCAAGGCCGTCTTCGGTGTCGGGAAGAATGGCTTCAGCAGGGCATTCCGGTTCACAGACGCCACAATCAATGCATTCGCTGGGGTTGATGACCAGCATATTCTCGCCTTCGTAAAAGCAATCCACGGGGCAGACTTCAACACAGTCCATATATTTGCACTTGATGCAGGCTTCGGTAACAACATAAGTCATCTGGTCGTGAACTCCCCTATACCAGTCCGCCATTCGAGGTCAGATAATTTATCCTAGCTATTGCGCAATTTCTGACACGTCAACAGTTGGTTTGGCGGCTAATTCAATTGCCAGTCTGCAATATCTCGTAGCAGGATTGCGCCTGCAAAGCGCTGCTCCGGCGTTCCGGGAGCGATATGATGCGCACCACATGCACGGCATGGCCCTGCGGAATGGTGAGAATATCGCCCTGCCGCACCTTGACATGGCCCCGCTCGATCCGCCGGCCGTTCATCCGGACATGCCCCTTTTCCGCCAGCTTGCGCGCCATGACCCGGTTATGCGCGAAGCGCAGGAACCACAGCAGCTTGTCGATCCGCAGCGCCGGAAGCGCGGCGGGGATTCGATCCGCTTCTCTGCCGCTCAAGCCTGCATCCTATTTTTTCATGCTCTCCCTGAGCGCGGCCAGTTCGGCAAAGGCGCCGCCGGCGGTCGCAAGAACAGGCTCGACCTTCCGCTTGGCGGGCGCTCCTTTGGCCGGCTTCTGCCGCGGTTCGCGGGATTTGAACTGATTGGCATTTTTCTTGCGCGCCATGCCCTTCCAGCGCCAATATTGCAGCACGGCTGGCGGTTCGTCCGACGGCGGGACGCTGTCTGCGGATGCTTCTGCCGGTTCGGCCGCCGCGGTCGGCGCATCATCCGGCACTGGCGTCGGGTCGGCAACGGACCCGGCATCTTCGGCGCTGGCCGGCAACGGAGCGGTTTCTGCGGAAGCGGGCTTTTCGACCGCGGTCGGCTGGTCATCGGTCTTGGCAAATCCTGCCAGGGCGAGCAGCGCTTCATGACAGGCCTTCGACAGACCCAATGACGTCGCCAGGGCCGGATCAACGGCAAAGATCGTGCCTTGCTGCCGCGCCTCATGGGCCTGCTTGATCAGCCGTTCGACCATGTCGACCCGGACATATTCGTCGGCGATCCGGCGAAAGCCGAGCCGCGCTGCATGGTCGGCAGCGGCGAATGTTCCCTGCTTGAGATGAACGGCATTGTCGGGGGCCTGGTCGATCATCGGCTGTCCGTCAAAGGCGGCGAAGAGCGCCGTGCGCCAGAGCACCGCACCGGGTTTCATCAGCGCATGATGGAAAATGTCGAGCGCGCCGAAGACAAGGCCTGCCCGGCGCGCATGGCCGCGCATGTCATTGTCCAGCGCGCGGACCGCCTGGTCGATTTCGCGCCGCGACAATATGCCGCCGGCATCGACGATCTGCGCAAACAGGGCGCGAACCGCCGCCGGTGTTTCCGGATCATTGGCCAGCGCGTCAATTTTCACCAGCCCCTGCAGATGCCTGGCCTTCATCGCCTCAACCCAGGCCTTGACCCGGTCCATCACCTTCTGGTTGTCTTCGGCGGCCATGTCCTTGACCGACCGCTCGAATTTCAGCTCCGGCTGCAGGAGCGTCTTGCCCTTGGCCAGAACCGCCAGCCGGCTGTCGCCCCACAATATTGCTGGCTGCCCGGCCGCGTCGGGAACCAGCGCCAGAACGGAGTCCGGTGCCTTGGCAAGAGCGTCTGCATTTTCCGTCATAATCCGTCCCAAATATCTCTCTGCGGCCGCAAGCAACATCTTGCGATCCTCTCTTCGGCTATCGGATGGCACAAGAAATTGGAAGCCCTTGAGTGTTCCCAATTCCTGTCCCTCGACCAGAACCGTACCATCTTCATCGACCACGACATCCTGCGGCAGTGTATCTTTCAGCAGACCGCGCAGCAACACCCGTGTGCGCTTGTCGACAAAACGCTGGGTCAGCAGCGCGTGCATCGCATCGCTCAGCCGCGATTCCAGGGCGCGGGTGCGGTCGATCATCGCCTCCGGCTGCTCCACCCAATGCGATTTTTGCGCGATATAGCTCCAGCTGCGGGCCGCCGCGATCCTTGCGCCCAGCGTTGCAATATCACCCTGGACATTTTCCAGCCGCGATATTTCCTGGGCCATGCGGGCATGGGGAATCCTGCCGGAACGGCCGGCAAGATGGGGCCAGAGCGAGGCCACGAAACGGGCCTGGTGATCGGCTCCGACCTTGCGAAAATCGGGAATGCAGGCCGCCTCCCAGAGCAGGCGCACCTGGCCCGGCGAGTCGGCGAGTCCGGCCAGCGCCGGATCCTGCGCGAGCCTTTTCAGCACCGCGAGGTCGACTGCCTCCGGTGCCGCATGCAGTCGCCGGTCCTGCGGCTTTTCCTCCAGCGAACGGATCAGCCGGTCAACCGAACCGAAATCCGGCTCGGCATTGCGCCAGTAGAGCCATTCCAGCCTGGGGAAGCGATGCGATTCCAGATTGTCGATATCCTCGGGCTGCAAAGCGTCTGAACCGGCCAGCCCGGACAGCACGCCGAAGCTGCCGTCCTTCTGGTGGCGACCGGCGCGGCCGGCGATCTGGCCGATTTCGGCCAGGGTCAGCCGGCGCCTGCGGCGGCCATCGAATTTCTTCAGCGCGGCAAAGGCGACATGGGTGACATCGAGATTGAGTCCCATGCCGATGGCGTCGGTGGCGACCAGATAGTCGACCTCGCCGTCCTGGTACATCTTGACCTGGGCATTGCGGGTCTGCGGTGACAGCGAGCCCATAACGATCGCCGCGCCGCCATGCTGGCGCCGCAGCATTTCGGCGATCGCGTAAACATCCTCGATCGAAAAGGCGACGATCGCCGATCGCCGCGGCAGCCGGGAGAGCTTGCGCGGGCCCGCGTAGCTCAGCGTGGAAAAGCGCGGCCGGGTGATGATCTCGGCATCGGGCAGCAAGCTTTCGATCAGCGGCCGCAGGCTTTCCGATCCCAGGATCATCGTCTCATCGCGGCCCCGGGCATGCAGCATCCGGTCGGTGAAAATATGGCCGCGCTCGGGATCGATGCCGATTTGCGCCTCGTCGATCGCGACAAAGGCAAATTCGCGGTCCATCGGCATGGCCTCTGCGGTGCACAGGAACCACTGCGCATCCTTCGGGATGATCTTTTCCTCGCCGGTGACCAGCGCGACGCGATTGGCCCCCTTCAGCGCCACGACCCGATCATAGACTTCCCGGGCCAGCAGGCGCAGCGGGAATCCGATCATGCCGCTCGAATGGGCACACATCCGCTCGATGGCAAGATGGGTTTTGCCGGTGTTGGTCGGGCCAAGGACGGCGACAAGGGACGACTGGGAAAACGGGGACATTGTTCGCACAACAGCCGATCGCGCGCGCAGTTGCAAGAGGCTTGGCGCAAAAACGGCAGGGGCGGACCGGATAACCGTGATTTTACACGGCTCGCCGCATGTCAACAGCCTGCACCGCGCCTTAATTTGACTTTAACCAACTTCCTGCACAGAGGATGCTTAATTATCGGATGCGCGGCCAAAAGCGTGCATCACCGAGGGGTGCGTTTGTTCAAGAGTATCGACGATATCGACTTGCAGGTTCAGGGGGCTGCCATCACCGCGGCACATCCCCTGCGGTCGTCGGCACCCTTGGCCATTTTTTCCAGCGAAAGCCTCGCCGAATGGCGTGAATATCTGGCGGATATCGACTGGGTGCCCGATCTCGGTGTCGACATCGGCAGCCCGGCCTGGTTCCGCGGGCTGGTGACATTGATCGCCCTGTGCGGCGTGGCAATCAGCTGTCTTCCCGATTTCGGGCCGATTGCCGGACACCGGGCCGATCCGCTGAGCGGATTTCGCGCCGACCAGGCCCGTTCGCAAATGATAGCGCCGCTCGCTTATGGTTCCGATACCGGCATCCGGATGGCGGCCACCGATGCGGTGCGACCGCTGGCGGAAAGCCCCGAACGGCCATCGATCGAACTGGTTGCCACGCTCGGCCGCGGCGACAGCCTGCGCCGGGTGCTGCAACGCGCCGGGGTCGCCAGCGACGAGGCCATTCAGGTGAATGACCTGGTCAGCGGCGCCGTTTCCCTCGGCGATATCAGGCCCGGCACCAAGATCGACGTCATCCTCGGTCGCCGCCCGGCGAAGAACCAGGCACGGCCGCTGGACCAGCTGGCCTTTCGCGCGCGCTTCGACCTCAATCTGGAAATTTTGCGCGACGGCGACCGGCTGAAGCTCAACCGCAAGCCGATCCTGGTCGACGATACCCCGCTGCGGATCAGGGGCACGGTCGGCTCCAGTCTCTACCGCTCCGCGCGGGCTGCCGGTGCCCCGTCCGATGCGGTGCAGAAATATCTCCAGGTCATTGGTTCCAAAATGTCGGTTTCCCGGGACATTCGCGCCACCGACGAATTTGATATCATCCTCTCCTATCGCCGCGCCGAAACCGGCGAGGTCGAAGTCGGCGATCTGATCTATGCCGGACTGGAACGCGGCGGCAAACCGGCGGCGCAGATGCTGAAATGGCAGAGCGGCGGCCGCACCAACTGGTTCGAGGCGTCCGGGGTCGGCCAGTCGAACGGCGAGCTCGCCCGGCCGACCAACGGACGGATAACCTCCAGCTACGGCATGCGGCGGCATCCGATCCTGCGCTACAAGCGCATGCACAGCGGCCTCGACTTCGGCGGCGGCTATGGCGCCCCCATTTATGCCGTGACCGATGGCACCGTGGTCTATTCCGGTCGCAAGGGCGGCTTTGGCAATTATGTCAAGCTGCAGCATGGTGGCGGACTGGCTTCCGGTTACGGTCATATGAGCCGGATCGCCGTGAGCAACGGCAAGCGCGTGCGCCGGGGACAGATTATCGGCTATATCGGCTCGACCGGCCTGTCGACCGGACCGCATCTGCATTATGAACTCTATCGCGGCGGCCGCGCGATCAATCCCCAGTCCGTCAAATTTGTCGAACGCGCACAGCTCGGCGGACAGGAATTGCGCCGTTTCAGGGGCGAGTTGCAAAAATTGCAGCGCGTGGCACCCGGCGCCGCATTGAGCGCGCTGAAAAGCGCCTCGGCGCAGGTCGAACCCGAACGCGAGATCAACCGGCTCAACAAGCCGCTGAAAAGCTGACCGCAGCAATCAGTTGCACAGAAGAGTTGAGCGGCGCTGCCGGCTCGGCTAAGCATCTGTCATGTCACAGCAAGCCTCTTTCCCGCACACAAGATTGCGCCGCACGCGCACCCATGGCTGGAGCCGGGAGATGGTTCGCGAGAATCGCCTGTCCGTTTCGGACCTGATCTGGCCGCTGTTCATTACCGAGGGCACGGGCGTCGAGGAACCGATCCCCTCGCTACCCGGCGTTTCGCGCTGGTCGGTCGACGGCATCGTCGAACGGGCCCGCGAAGCGCGCGATCTCGGCATTCCCTGCATCGCCCTGTTTCCCAATACACCAGCGGAAAAGCGCAGCGATGATGGCAAGGAAGCGCTCAACCCGGACAATCTGATGTGCCGCGCCACAAAGGCGGTGAAAGACGCGCTGGGCGACGACATCGGCATATTGACCGACGTCGCGCTCGATCCCTACACCAGCCATGGCCAGGACGGGCTGATCGATGACCGCGGCTATGTCGCCAATGACCGGACGCTCGACATGTTGACCAGGCAGGCGCTGAACCAGGCCAATGCCGGCGCCGATATCATCGCACCCTCCGACATGATGGACGGCCGGATCGGCGCGATCCGCGACGTGCTCGAACTCGCCCATCATCACAATGTCCAGATCATGGCCTATGCCGCCAAATATGCCAGCGCCTTTTACGGCCCGTTCCGCGACGCGGTAGGATCGGGCGGGCTGCTCAAGGGCGACAAGAAAACCTATCAGATGGATCCGGCCAACAGCGATGAAGCGATCCGCGAGATCGCCCTCGATATCGCCGAGGGCGCCGACAGCGTGATGGTCAAGCCGGGTCTGGCCTATCTCGACATCATCTATCGCGCCAAGTCGGAATTCAACGTGCCGGTTTTCGCCTATCAGGTGTCCGGCGAATATGCGCTGGTCAAGGTCGGGGCCGCCGCCGGCATCGGCGATCATGACGCGCTGATGATGGAAAAGCTGATCGCGTTCAAACGCGCCGGATGCAGCGGCATCCTCACCTATTTTGCCGCCGATGCGGCGCGCTTGCTGCATGGTTGAGAAAGCCGCCGACATTGTTCTGGAAACCGAGCGGCTGATCCTGCGCAAGTGGCGCACCAGCGATATCGAGCCGTTCATCGAGCATCTCAACACCCGCAATGTGATGCGCTGGCTGGGCGGCGTGCAGAGCCGGGAGAAATTCGACGCGGCGGTCAAGCGGCTGGAAGGCTATGACCGCGACTTTGGCCACACATTCTGGATCGTCGAGCGCAAGTCCGACGGTGAAATCCTTGGCTTTTGCGGGCTGAAACGGGTCAATGCGCCGCAGCCGAAACTGACCGGTGCGCATGAAATCGGCTGGCGCCTGCGCGAAGACGCCTGGGGCCAGGGCTATGCCAAGGAAGCCGCCACCGCCTGCATGGACGCTGCCTTTTCCCGCTGGCATGCGCCCTTCGTGGTGGCGCTGACCGTGGCCGGCAACGAGCCGAGCCGGGGACTGATGAAGCGGCTGGGCATGACCCATTGCCCGGAACTGGATTTCCACGATCCCAATTATGGCGACGATCTCAACCCGACCATTGTGTACAAAATTACCGCAGACGAATGGAATTCGAGAATATGACCGAACCCCTGATCCTGCCGTTCAACGGCAAGAGCCCGAAAATCCATCCGAGCGCCTTCATCGCGCCGGGCTGCAAGATCATCGGCGATGTCGAAATCGGTGCCGAATCGAGCGTCTGGTACAATTGCGTGATTCGCGCCGACGTGAATTTCATCCGCATCGGTGCGCGCAGCAATATCCAGGATGGCACCACCATCCACTGCGACAGCGCCACGCCAGCGACGCCCAACGGCAATCCGACGATCATCGGCGATGACGTGCTGGTCGGCCATATGGTGATGCTGCACGGCGCGACGCTGGAAGACCGCGCCTTTGTCGGGCTGAGCACGACGGTCATGGACGGCTGCGTGATCGAGGGCGATGCGATGCTCGCAGCCGGAGCGACCCTGACCCCGAACAAGCGTATCCCTTCCGGGCAATTGTGGGCCGGATCACCAGCCAAATTCATGCGGGATCTGCCCGAACAGGCGATTGCCGGCATGCGTCTCGGCGTCGCCCATTATGTAGAAAATGCCAAGGCGCACAAGGCAGCCATCGCCGACTTGTAAATTTCCGGCTTAATATGTTAGGGCTCCGTTCGGGTCGCTCTTTTGGGAGATAGCGAGATGACGGAGCAGATAGACCAAGCCAAGGTTGAACAGCTGGCCGGCAAGGTCATAGGCGACGTAGCCGGCGCAATGGCGGTTTTCATGTCCTATCTGGGCGATCAGGCCGGCGTATACGAAGCCATGGACGGTGCCGGAGCGTTATCAGTCGATGCGCTTGCGGAAAAAACCGGTTTGAATCCTAAATATCTGCTTCAATGGCTAGGCGCCAACGCGGCGGCTGGCTATGTCACCCATCATCCCGACGGCGACCTATTTTCATTGAGTCCGGAACAGGCACTGGTCCTTTCCCGCGAAGGGCAGCCCGCCTGCATGCAGGGATTTTTCCAGAGTGTCGTATCCCAGTTTGAAACCCAGGCGAAAGCGGTGGAAACATTCAAGTCTGGCGAGGGCAGGCCCTGGGGAGATCATTCGACTTGCTGTTTCTGCGGTACTGACCGGTTTTTCCGGCCCGGCTATGAAGCCTGTCTGACAGACCATTGGATCCCTGCTCTGGACGGTGTGGAAGCGAAATTGAAAGCAGGGGCCAAGGTGGCCGACATAGCCTGCGGCCATGGTTCGTCGACGGTGCTGATGGCAAAAGCCTATCCCAATTCGATAATCCATGGAATCGACTTTCACGAACCGTCAATCATAGAGGCAAAAGCCAAGGCCAAAGCGGCTGGCGTCACAAATGTCGAATTCCAGGTCGCCTCGGCGCAGGGTTTTTCCGGTGGCGATTTTGACTTCGCCTGTATCTTCGATGCCCTGCACGACATGGGCGATCCGGTGGGAGCCGCTGCGCATATACGCAAAGCCCTGAAGCTCGACGGCACTTTCATGCTGGTCGAACCGCTGGCCGGGGACAAGATGGAGGATAATCTCCATCTGCTTGGCCAGATTTTCTACGCTTTTTCGACCACCATCTGCACACCGGCCTCGCTGGCGCAGGAAGTGGGACTGGGCCTTGGTGCACAGGCTGGGCAGAAGCGGTTGACAGAAGTACTCGATCAAGCCGGTTTCTCGACCGTGCGGCGCGCAACCGAAACGCCGACGAACATGGTGCTGGAGGTTACTGCCTGAACTGTTCGGGCATCAAAACTGACTAGCGTCAGCGCAGCCGGTTTTTCATCGCGTCAATCTCGGCTTGCTGCCGCTCGACCTGTCGCTGGACCGAATCGCGCTGCTGGCCGATGATGGTCGCGCCGCCGGTTTGACCTGCGGCCATCTCCCGCTCGAGCTGCTCCCGGTAAAGGGCATCAATATCGGCCAGGGCTTCGACCGAGGGACTCCGCTGAATCTCGAGCGCAGCCATTTCCATATGGGCAACGACCCATGATTCGCTCGATTCGGCGGCTCCGCGCGCTGCATTGACCCGGCTCTGGACGGCCGGCAGCCTGGTCTGGAACCCGTGGTCGGCTACGCGGCTTTGCGCCACTGCTGCATCCAGCCTGGCTTGCGTGTCCGCGGGCAGGGAGGAAATGACGGTGGCGGGCGCTGCCGCTTCGTCCATGATCGGCTGATCTTCATAGGGTCGCTTCTGAA